>Ga0310690_10011978_pt1 | contig 10680 bp, 7 predicted proteins | sample AusTroGonzalo_MG_2_FD_207661 | JGI IMG/M metagenome (GOLD analysis project Ga0310690, IMG submission 207661) | Bovine rumen microbial communities from tropical cattle in Woodstock, Queensland, Australia - Gonzalo_04 (v2) (version 2) | ecosystem: Host-associated > Mammals > Digestive system >...
GACGTTCGATACGCATTGGAATACTTGGTTCCCGCATATTTCGCCGGATTCTAAGAAGGTCGTGATGGTTTGCTACACCGAAACGGATGTGCGTCCGGGCGAACATGTACCGAACAAGAATGTGGAATTGCGTTTGATGCGTCGCGCGGTTTCCGCAACTGAATGGGGTGAGCCCGAAACCATCCTCAAGCTCTTTGGCGGGCAAGGAACGATTAACGTGAATTCCTGGGCGCCTGACAGCAAGCGGTTTGCTTTTGTAAGTTATGTCCGCCACCGCGGATAAACGTCTATAAAAAAAGAAGCCCGCGGAAGCGGGCTGTTTTGTTATACGTTCTTGACGCAGCGGACGGAAATAGCGTCGGACCTGTAGATGCCTTCGATGTCGGCGGAATTGTCCGTGAGGCTCAGGCGGAATGCGTTTGTCTTGCCGTATTCGTCCTTACTCCAGAAACGGGCGCGTCTACCGAAGTGGCAGAAGTTGCCGTTGTCGAAGCGGTAGCCTGCGGGTAATGCGAAGAACCCGAAGGAATCCTTACCCGGTTTCTGCCAAATGCATGCGCTGCGGAATTCGCTTCCGTCGGTTTTGCCGTTGACATTGCTCAAGAGCTGTTCCCATTCCTTGTTCGTCGGAATGTGCCAGCCTTCCGGAGCAATACCCTGGTAATTCTTGTCCCTCATTTTGTTGTACATTTCGAGGTCTTTTGCCGGTGCCTGTTCACAGAATTCGCGAGGAATGTTGAGCGCTGCCGTCCACGTGTAAAGACGTCCGTACTTTTTCACGTTGGCTTCTTCGTTATCCGGGGCGTAGCTGTCTTCTGTCTTGAAGCGCAAGTTTTCAGCCAACCAGATTTGATCGCCAATCTGAACGGTTCGGTAGGTTTCGCCATCGCGGGGGTCCGTGAATGTTCCGTACTTAAAGGCCTTTGTGTTCTTCGCTACGCAATCGTCGTACGGAATGGTGTTCTTTGCGGCGGCTGATTCGCTCAGGCTAGCCTTGCTGACTCTGCGTCCTAAGCAGAATGCGGCGATGATGACAATGGCAAGTACGATTATATTGAATACAATGAACGAACTATGCATAATGACCTCCGTTTGTTTAAATGATAACCGTTTTTGATGAAACTGATAACTTTAACTTATATTTTTAAAATGGAAAAACTAAAGGTGTGATAAAAATATTTGCTGCTAGGATGATTATATTCATCGGTAGCCCAATCTTTACGAAATCTGTAAATCGATAACCGCCAGGCCCATAAACGAGCATGTGCGTCGGGGAACCAATCGGTGTTGCAAAACTGCTGCTGACCGAAATCATCAATGCCATGCAGAATGTGAGCGGGTTCACGCCGAGGGCCGTTGCTGCGCTAATGGCGATGGGGCAGAACATGGCCGCCGTGGCGGTGTTGCTGATAAATTCGGTGACGAACGTGGCGACGAAGCACATGACGCCGAGTGTAATATAGGGATTGCTTCCGCAAATATTTAAAAGTTCCGTAGCGATCATCTGGGCGACTCCCGTAGCTTCGAGCGCTTTACCCAAGCTGATACTCCCTGCAAAGACGATGAGGATTTCCCAGTTGATGGAATTCATAGCTTGCGTGCTTGTGCAGCAGCGGAAAATGATCATGGCAAAAGCGGCAAGCAAGCATGCCGAAAGCAAGGGCAAAACGTTGAATGCCGAAAGAAGCACCATGGCGACCATGATGATTGCGGCGATGGCGGTCTTTTTGTTCGTCTTTTTACCGGCCGCGTTGTCGAGGATACCTTCCAGATGTTCATTTGTCAAGTGAAGGTTGTTGCAAATCCATTGGAGCTGATGGGGTTTCCCGGATACAATAATATGGTCGGCACCCATGATGATGGTGTCGGGGGTAGCGACTTCGACTTCGTTATCAAAACGGCGGACGGCAAGAATTGATTTCTTGTCTTTTTCGAATCCCTGCGGGTTGCTGTCGTAAATTTCCTGCAAGGTCATGCCGATAAAGTTGTGCTTGGAGGGCACGCTGAGTTCAAGCGTCAGGTCGTCATCTTCGGCGCTGCTGAGGGGCGATTTGCGTTCGGGGAGCAACTTTTGCATGGCGAGGATGGACAAAACTCCAATCGTCAGGCAGAACAATCCGCAAAGCGTGATGGAAAAAATGCCGAGTTGCGTGCCGGTGGTGTCGGCATAAAGGCCAGAAATGATGATGTTCGGCGGTGTACCGATCAATGTGCAAATGCCACCCATTCCGGAGGCGTAACTTAGCGGGATCAAAAGCTTGGACGGCGAAATGCCGAGTTTTTTGGACCAAATCTTGACGATGTCGATGAACAAGGCGACGATGGTCGTGTTGGTGAGGAGCGAACTCAATATGGCGACGGGGAACATGAGGTGCGCGATGGCTCCCGTTAATGTTTTGGGGGTGCCCATCAGGTGCTTCACGATCCAGTTCAAAACGCCAGTGTGGCTAAGGCCTGCGATGACCGCGAACAGAACGCCGATAACAAGGACGGATGATGACGAAAATCCGCCAAATGCGCCCTTGATATCGACGACTCCGCTAATGTACAGGGTTGCCATTGCTGCAAGAAAAATGATGTCGGTGCGCAACTTCGAGAATATCATTGCCGCAAAAAGGGCGATGATAACGAGAATGGTAAACCACGCATTCCCCGAAAGACCGAACCACTCAAATGCAAGTAAGCCCTGTAACATTAAATTTCTCCTTCTGAAACGTTAATGTATAATAAAAATGTAAGAATGTTCAAAAATTCTTATTTCAATTTGGAATTACCCCTCAAAAATGATGAAAATTAGGGAAAAAAGGCGAAAGATGGCCTTTTATCCCCTCGCTCTGGCGATGTTCTTGATGATTTTGACGACGGTTTCCATGCCTTCGACGGTCACGTGTTCGAAGGGGCCGTGGTAGCCGTAGCCGCCTGTGCCGAGATTCGGGCAGGGGAGTCCCATGAAGCTGAGCTTGGCGCCGTCGGTTCCGCCACGGACGGGTTCGCTCACGGGGTCGACGCCAGCGCTGATGATGGCGTTGCGGGCGCGTTCGAGAACTTCGGGCGATTCTTCGATGACTTGCAGCATGTTGCTGTAGGAGTGCTTGAGTTCGAGTTCGACGACGTTGCCGCCGGAACGTTCCTTTTCGCTTTCGGCAAACGGTACTCCGCCAAACTTTTCGTTGAACTTTTGGGCGATTTCGCACAGGTAGTTCTGGCGTTCTTCAAAACGGGTCTGGTCGTGGTCGCGGACGATGTATTCGAGGGTCGCTTCGGTCACGTCGCCGTGGATGTCGGTCAGGTGGTAGAAGCCTTCGCGGCCTTCGGTGGTGGCGGGTGTTTCGTTTGCGGGGAGGGCCATTGCGATTTCGGCGGCGATGAGGCTTGCGTTTTTCATGATGCCCTTGGCTTCGCCGGGGTGGACACCTTTGCCGTGGATTTTGAACTTGGCGCTTGCGGCGTTGAAGTTTTCGTAGGCGATGTCGCCTTCGTAACCGCCGTCGACGGTGTAGGCGTATTTGGCCTTGAAGTAGTCGAGGTCTACGAGGTCTGCGCCGCGGCCGATTTCTTCGTCGGGGGTAAAGCAGACCCAGATGTCGCCGTGTCCGGAGAGGTTCTCGTAGCCGCGGCTTTCGGCGTGGCGGTCGGATTCGATGAGTTCTTCCATGGCGGTCATGATTTCGGCGATGCCGGCCTTGTCGTCGGCGCCGAGGAGCGTCGTGCCGTCGGTCGTGATGAGCGTGCGGCCTTTAAGCCATTTGAGCGTCGGGAAGTCCTCGACCTTCAAGGTGGCGCTGGAGCCCTTGAGCAGAACGTCTTCGCCGTCGTAGTCTTCGATGATTTGCGGCTTGGGGTTCACGCCCGAAAAGTCCGGTGACGTGTCCATGTGGCTGATGAACCCGATCGGGGTGTCGTTTTCGCGGCCTGCGGTAGCGGGGAGGAGCCCGTAAACGTAGCAGTGCTCGTCAATCTTGACCTGCGAGAGCCCGATGCGTTCCAGTTCTTCGGCCAAGTAATTCCCTAGGTCAAATTGCTGTTTGGTGCTCGGGCAGCTTCCGCTATTTTCGTCGGAAGTGGTGGTGAAGCTCACGTACTTTAAAAAGCGATCTTGGACTTTCATGTTTGGCCTGCAAAATTTATTTGTACCCGTATATAAAATTAATCTTTTTTATAAAGGCTAATGGTTTTTAGCCTAGATTTTTACGCATATTGAAAAAATTCTATTTTTTAGGTAACACTTTTGACCTCCATTGGTGTTTTATAAGAGTGAAAAGCCTAGAAACCTTAAAAAAAGCAGGATTTGCGAAGATTTACGAGACGTATGCGCCTATGGTCTATAGACGTTGCGTGCAGCTCCTTCGCGATTCTTCGGAAGCAAGCGACTTGATGCAAGATGTTTTTGTGCGGATTTATTCTGCATCGGACCGTCTTGACATGCAGTCCCCGAGCAGTCTTTTGTGGAATACGGCGACGCGACTTTGCCTGAACCGCATCCGCGACAAGCATCGTCATGGTCTTGATGTAGATACTTCGAGTCTGCTCTTGAACATTGCGTGTGCCGATGACGAACAGACCGACTACGAGACGAAAAATGTTCTCGCCCGATTGTTCTCCAAGGAACCGGAATCCAGCCGCACGATTGCCGTGCTGCATTACGTGGACGGGATGACTCTCGAAGAGACTGCGCAAGAAGTCGGACTCTCGGTAAGCGGAGTGCGCAAGCGTTTGCGAGGCTTACAGGCGAAAGTTAAAAATCTGGAGGTAAAGTGATGATCCCCGATTGGAAAATTGAAAGGTTCTTGACCGGTGACTTGCCGGAAGAAGAAATGAAAAAAATTCAGAACCTTGAAGCGACAGACGAAATCTTTGCCCAGCGTATCAAGATGCTCCGCGAAGATAATAGGGCGATTTTGAATAAGTTGCCGTTCGAAACGCTTTCTGAAAAAATGGAAAGAGCGAGAATCGGTTCGAATCAAAAGACGCTCGACTTTAGCTTGGTAAAGCTTGCCTCGGCGGCGGTACTTGTGCTTGCCGTGGCGCTTGTGGCCCTGATTTCGCAACGCGAAACTGTTGTGGCCGGGACCGATGTTGCTCAGGCTAACGGTGGCGCGCCTGCTCAGGTCGCTCTCGTCGAAACGCAGTCGGATACGCGCATCAAGGGAATGGAAGCCCGCATGGAAGTCTGGAAAAAGACTCTGGCCGGGATCGTGCAGATGAATAATTTGGACGAAGCCCGCGAAGGGGACGAAATCCAGTTGCGCTACGCGGTGCCCGAGAAGTGCTTTGGAATCCTCTTTAGCATGGATGGCAATGGCGCCCTGACGCTCCACATGGGCGATGGCGAAAAGGCTGTTGAACTTGCTCCGGGCAAGATGAACTCGCTCCCGTTTGCCTACAAGCTCGATGATGCTCCGCATTTTGAAAAGTTCTTCTTGGTCACGTCTCAAAAGGAATTTGCGGTGGATGAGAAGGACATCGACAAGTTGCTCAAGAGAAACGATGTGAAAGTGATTGGTTTTACGCTTAAGAAGGTGGGGAAATAATGTTTTTCTGTTCGAATAAAACTTTTGGATTTTTATCGGTGATGTCTTTCGGGATTGTTCTGGTGCTCATGCTTTTGGCTGGCAATGCCAATGCTGCTAGCACGACAGAATCGGCTCGAATCAACCGTTATGTGGTCGCGGTAAGTGCAAACAATGGTGGTACAGGCCGTCCGATGTTGCGCTATGCCGAAAGTGATGCCCGTTCTTTTGCCAAGGTGCTCAAGGAAATGGGTGGCGTGGCTCCGCAGAATGTGATTCTGGTGAGGGAACCGTCCGTGGAGGCTTTGCAGAAGGAACTTTCCAAGCTGGATGCGAAGATTTCGCAGGACAAGAGTGCAAACGGCCGTGACGAAGTGCTCGTTTATTACAGCGGTCATGCCGACGAAAAGGGACTCCGTCTTGGCGAAGAAACTTATGCGTGGAAGGAATTGCGTGACCGTATCGACGCGCTTTCGGCTGACGTGAAGATTGCCGTGATTGACGCTTGCGGTTCCGGTGCGATTACCCGCGTGAAGGGCGGTAAGGCGGTGCCTGCGTTCATGGTGGACCAGAGCAGCGACATGAAGGGATATGCATTCATCACGAGTAGCACTCAGGATGAATCGAGCCAGGAAAGCGATAAGCTCAAGGGATCGTTCTTTACGCATTCGCTTGTGAGCGGTTTGCGTGGTGCGGGCGACTTGAGCAGCGATGGCCGCGTGACGCTTTCTGAAGCTTACCAGTTTGCTTTTAATGAAACGCTCCAGAAAACGGAAACGACGCTCGGTGGCGCTCAGCATCCGAGCCGCGATATGAATCTTGCGGGAACGGGTGACGTGGTGATGACGGACTTGCGTGCGACCGGCGCTGGACTTGATTTGGATGAAGGTGTATATGGACGTCTTTACATCCGAGATGCCGATGGTGAACTGGTGGCAGAACTCAATAAAAAGCGCGGTCGTGCGATAAGTCTTGGCCTCCCGGCGGGGCAGTACACGTTGAACCTCCAGCATGACGTGGACTACATGGGCGCTTCTGTGATTCTCGCGAATGGCAAGCGCGAAAAGATTACGCAAGGTAGCTTTAAGAGCGTACTTGCGGAACAGACGGTGCTTCGTGGCGAAATTGGCGGCAAGAGGGAATGCCTAGATGATTCGGTTGCTTGCTCCTTGGATTCTCTGGATCGCAGTGGAAAGTTCCGCACGACGTTCAACTTTGTCGATACCGATGACAAACCGCGTAAGGGCTTGCAGTTGGGCTTGTTTGTCGCACGCACTCAAGACTATATGTTAGGTTCTCAGGTGAGTTTGTTGGCGAACGTTGCGCATAAAGAAATGCACGGATTGCAAGTGTCTTCTGTCGCAAACATTGCTAAAGAGCGTTTTGAAGGTGCGCAGATTTCTTCTGTGGTGAACTACGCCGGTTCCTTTGATGGCGCACAGCTCAACTCCACGTTGAACATTTCGAAGGACAAGTCCTCGGGTTTGCAGATTGCACCGTTGAACATAGCCTTGGATACGCTTGACGGTTTACAGGTTGGTGCTGGCGTGAACGTCGCTTACGCTACGAATTTGCAAGTGATTGCCGGTATCAACGTTGCTTCAGAAGCTAATGTTCAGGTGGCTGCGGGCGTGAACGTGGTAAGGAAAAATGATGTTCAGGTAGTGGCCGGTGTAAACGTTGCGGGCGAAAACGACAAACTCCAAGTGGGTGTAATCAACGTGGCGGGAACTGAAAAGGGTCGCCAGTGGGGTATCATCAACTTCTGTGCGGAATGTGAAAAGTCTCCGGTGGGTATCGTCAATATCGTCGGTAACGGTGTGTGGAGCTTGACGCCATACATCAACGAAATGGGCGCTCTTGGCGGATCGCTTCACTTGGGAACGGCTTACTTCTACACGAACATTGAATGGGCGGCGTTCTTCAAGAAAGGCCACATCTTTAAGGAGTTCGAAAAGTTCTATGAACACGGTGTGGGTATCGGTACCCAGTTCGGAAAGTACGGAAGCCACTTTGAACTGGAATACACTTTCTTCAACGTCTACGATAAATTTTGCGCGGATGAAGACGATTGGAAGTCTGGATACCATCATCGTGGACGTATAGGCTATGTGTCTCAGCTGTTCCCGGGATTTGGCCTTGCTGTTGGCGGTACGCTGAACTTTACGAGCGTTGGCTACTTGAACAAACTGTTGCTGAAGCCGATGGCCGATTACCACGATGACTTTGGCTCTAAAAAGCACAGAACGCGCTGGTGGCCGGGATTCTACGCCGGACTTACTCTCGGAAGATTCTAGTGGTTCGACAGGCTCACCAACCGGAGGATGGTCACTGAGCTTGCCGAAGTGCGCCGACTTTGTATCATCCCCGACTTGTTCCCGAATTTTGCTGTCATCCCGGTCCTGTGCCGGGGTCACCTTTATCTTTTTAAAAAATTTATTTTTAGGATTATTTGGTAACACTTTTGACGCCTTCAGGTGTTCCATTGGGGAAAGGATTTGAAATTGTAATGAATTTTATGTTGAAAATAGTGGTTTTTGTCTCGATGGTGGTGGCTTTTGCTGCGGCGCGAGAAAGTATTGTTTTTAATGGCGTTGTTCAAGACGATTCTTTTGCGGCTGGCGAAAAGCTGAACGTCGAAATTCTTGAAACGGGCGAGGCGCTGCAGACGACTGTCGGGGCGCCTTTTAGCGTTGTCTTGCCGGAAGATACGCTTTGGAACGTGTGCGTCACGAATTCCGATACGGCAGGTGCCGAAAAAGAAAAATGCTATGAACTGCTTTACCTCGGGAACGATAGTACGTTCAGCATGACGCTTGGCGAAAAGTTCGCTGAGCCTGCCGAAGCGATTGCAGCTGATAGTGTCGCCCAAAGCAGAAAGAATGCGTCCGACAGTGTCGTTCATAGCGGAATGGGAGCGTCCGACAGTGTCATCCTGAGCGGAGCGCAAGCGGAGTCGAAGGATCTCCAGAAAGACTCTGCGAAACAAGATGAAAATGTCGAGGCTCTCCTTGCTGCCGGTAGCTCAAATTCGAAGGTGACCGAACTCAAGAAAGTCGTGGTGCAGCTCCGCCGTCGCCCCAAGCGCAAGCCGGGCGAATCCGTGGTGAGCGCAAAGTCCATCAAGCGCATGCCGGGTCTTGCCGAAGCAGATGTCATCAAGAGCATCCAGGCGCTCCCGGGCGTTGTCGCGAGTTCCGATTTCAGTTCCAAGATTTACGTGCGTGGCGGTGCTGCCGACCAGAACTTGTTCCTGTTCGACAATGCGGTTGTCTATTCTCCGGTGCATTTCTTCGGGCTTTTCAGCACGTTCCTTGTCGAAGGTATTGATGACGTGCAGTTCTACAAGAGCGGATTCCCGGCGCAATACGGTAACCGCTTGAGTTCCGTGCTCAAGATGGACGGTCGTGCCGGTGGTCAAGATTCCGTGGAAGAATGGTTCAGCAAGTCGAGCATCAAGATCAGTACATTTGCGGCACAGCTCCATACCGAAGGCCATAAGGGACCGGCCCGTTGGGTGCTTGCAGGGCGTACGACTTACATTGGCTATGTCCTTGATTTGTGCAATGCGATTGGGCTTTTGGATTTGGACCTGGATTACGAATTTACGGACTTGCAGGGAACCTTCATGTACGACTTTTCTAAAGATACGCGCATGAAACTCAGCTTCTACATTGGCAAGGACCGCTTGGAATTTGACCCGCTTTACATGGACTGGGGAAATATCGCCATCCCGCTTGGATTCTACCACCGCATCAATGGCAACTGGGACTACAATGCGACTCTCGCTTACAGCAAGTTCTACCAGACGATGAAAATTAGCGATCTCATGTCGATTGAAATGCTCCTTTACTCGTTTGCCGGTAAGCAGTGGCTCAACTATCGCGGTATTGATAACCATACGATTACTTTGGGCTACGAATTGGAATACGATTATGAACGGTATCAAGAATCGATGGCGTCAATCTCGGTAGCGGATATCGAAAAGCCGTTCCATCATGTGGCCTATGTACAAGATGCCTGGAAAATTTCTCCGGATTACTTGTTGCAATACGGCTTGCGATTCAATTACCAGACGGCTGCAAAGCATTTTGGCGTAGAACCGCGAGTTTCGTTGAATATCAATCTCGACGATACGAAGTCGTTGGAACTTTATGGCGGTTATTACTTGCAGTATATGAACTCGATTGTGTACACCGACCAGGAAACACTCAACGAATTTTATTACCCGGCAACAACAACGACGGATGGCAAGCATATCAAACCGGCTTCTTCGTGGCTGTTTGCGGCAGAGTATAGTCAGCGTGACCTCTTTGACGGTTACGATTTTACAGCTGGAGTTTATTACAAGACTCAGAACAACTTGAATACTTTTGCCATGAAAACGGATAGCAGCAGTGAGTCGAGCTCTGACGAATTGGTGCTTGCCGATAATTTTGGAACGGCAGATGGATACTCCTTCGGTTATGAACTTTCGCTTCGCAAAGATAAGGGCTGGTGGTTCGGTGGAATCAACTGGAGCCAAAGTATCAGCGTTGCTCGCTCCAATGACGGAACCAAGCCGTATTATCCGAGTTGGCATCAACCGTATGCGTTAAAGATGGATTTGGGCATCAACTGGAAAGGCGGCGATGACGCTCTTTGGAAGCATAAGAAAAAAGGTCGTTACTTGCGATCTTCCTTGGCGCTCAAGTATTCGTCGGGCATGCCGATTAGCGAATATAAGGGATATTACTTGCAACAGGAACTCGGAACGCAAAAGTATTCAGATGATATTGTGGTGCTTCCGGGAAGCCGCAATGCGGGCCGCCAGACGGACTATTTCAGAATTGACTTGAAGGCGATTGACATGGGTCGCGAAGGCAAGTGGAACTTTAGCTGGACCATTATCAACCTGACGAACCACGAAAACATGTTCTTTACTTTCTACGACACTCGCAAGAACCCACCGAAGAAAACAGAAATTACTCAGTTCCCCTTTTTACCGATTATGTTGAATTATGAATACTATTTCTAGATACCTCTCGTCTTTCGTATGGATTCTCTCGTCTTTTATCCTCACGGCTTGCGATTTCCATGGGCCGTGGGAATACTATCCCGAAGAACGCGATGTCTATACGGGCATTTATACGTATGGCTATATCCTTGCTGATGGCGAAGCGAATGTCTG
>Ga0310690_10011979_pt1 | contig 10680 bp, 14 predicted proteins | sample AusTroGonzalo_MG_2_FD_207661 | JGI IMG/M metagenome (GOLD analysis project Ga0310690, IMG submission 207661) | Bovine rumen microbial communities from tropical cattle in Woodstock, Queensland, Australia - Gonzalo_04 (v2) (version 2) | ecosystem: Host-associated > Mammals > Digestive system >...
TCCAGAGCTTTTGATATTGGAATAAATCCTCTATCCAAAGCCATTTCACCACCTCTTCTGCTTGGCTGAAGCATCACATCCCATGCTTTATCAAAATACAGAGTCATGCCTTTATCAGTTACGTTAAGCTCACCTGTGGAACGTATCATCTTCATCACTGTGTCATTTCCTATCCTAATTATCAGAATGTCACCACGTTTAATTTCCATGTTTTTTATATCCTTTCATTTTTTGATTTATCCTGGCAACACAGGCATTAAATCTGCCTGAATACTGGTCATTGGCCATATTTGCAAAGGCTACTAGTCCACATAATTTTTGCCAATAGCTCCTGCTTATTCCACCAGGACCATTATCATCCAGTTTCTTTTCAAGAGAATGCAGTTGGCCTTTTAGTCTATATCTTAATTTTCGTGGAAGTCTAGGATGATCTACTGCCCTGGTGGTGCACAATCCAAGTATCACTTGTTTCCCACGCATGAAAGTAGTTTTTTCTGGTTTTAGGCTAAAACCATAATTAGATATTATCTTTTCTGCAACCATTTTTGCCTTCATAAGATTATCTATATTATCAGCACTAAATATCATATCATCTACATACATGCTGAATGTTACACCTAGATTATTGCACATTTTTCCTATGGCAGTCGCCATTGGCTTAGCTACTACATTAGCTAAAAACGGTGAAGTTGGTGCTCCTTGTGGGAGCACTCCTTTGTAGTTAGTGCATACATATACTATATTATGTATAGTATCTGCATCTAGCTCCTTATTCTTCAGAAGCTGTTTTTCAACAGCTTCTCCAGTTACAGTTCCAAAGAAGTCATGTAAATCCATTTTAAGCTTAAACTTATTCAATACATGATTATGAGCAGCCTGTTCTATATTTTTTCCCAGAATACCACCAAAACAGAAGTCACTGGCTGCATATAAAGGTTTTAATGTATTCAGGATAGTCCTTTGGTCGTTTTTTAGCTCTTCTTTAGGGGCTTCTATTTTCCTAAAACCTCCTGACCTCTTTGGTATCATATATGTCTGATACCATTCTTTCTTTTCTTCAGAGCTGAAAGACATATGAGCCTCCTATTTCAGTAATGATTTCCTGCATTGCTTCATTCTGTCGTCTTTCTTTATAAGCAATCTTATCATCATCAGATATTATGTTACAGTTGCAAACCGTCCTATAATCAGCATCATTTTCAAGACGATCTAAAGCAGCAACAAAAAGAAGTCTTCTTGCTTTTGATCTGCTTAATTTCCTTTTTCGCATAAGAATGTTGTTATAACTATTCACCATAGCTTTGCCAAATTCTTTAATACTTATTTTTTTAATTTTCATTTTGACCTTCCTCCTCATTTTTTTCAGGTAACAAAGATTGTTCATTAAATTGAATATCTTTGTTCATAACCTTGTTTTTAAAGTTTTTCATTCTTAACAGAAAATCTTTAGGAATATAGAATATATTCTGATCTGACTTACATCTATAGATTACATTACCTTTAACCATTTCCAGAAGTTTTCTATAGACAGAATCCGGTTTATATTCCGTCATAACATTGAATAAGACTTTTTTGTTAACTATATCACCTATACATTCTTTCAGGTAGGTTTCTACAGCTTCTTTGGCTGGTATACCAGTGAGTTCTTCACCTGTATCTTTCAGACATACTTCTGTTGTAATAGGTGGTTTGTTTATAGTTTCGTTCAATGCCTTATCCAGCTCTTCTTTGTTAACAGGTTCATTCTTTTTATTAGCCATATTTTCCTTGATCCTGTCAAAAAGCATAGATTTCATTATTTCCATCATGTTATCAAATCTGTCTATTCTTTTATTTAATGTATCAACTCCTTCCATTATATCATTCATAGATTTTTGCAGATTATCAGTTCTTTCACGAAACTCTTTCTCTGTTTCGTAATCGACTTCTACGGGTTTTTGTTCTGCAAGTTTATCCTGTATTTCTTTTACCGATTTTTTCATTTCGGCTATTTCTTCTTCAAGCCCAGAAGGCATATTGTCAACTATAGCTTCCTGACTAAAATCTCCTATGTCTATAGAAGGCGCATGTTTCTTTATCGCTGTAATTTCCAGATTAACTTTGGTTTTAGGATGTTCTATGCTGATATCAACATTTTCAGTATTAGTATTTTCCATGGCTTCAGCTATGAATCTTTCTCTGTCCTGCTTCTTTTTCATATCTGCATTTTTTAGAGAATTATCCAAGGCTTCGGTTTCATCCACACTTTCAGCTTTTCCCTTCTTTACTACAGTAAATTCCTGTTTTTCGGGAAGGTCAAGTCTCACAGATTTTTGAGATATGAAGGCCGTTAGAAATCTGTTATCCAGCATAACCTTGTCAGATGATACAAGTTCATCTTTTTCATTTTTATGGAACCAGGCATAGAGCATATATGTATCATATTTTCTGATTCCACCATTCACAGGTTGCTTATATTCCAGCACCTCCAATAAAGCAGCTCCATTTACAGCGGCAAAAGTAACACATTCATCAGGCAGACTCCCTATATTTGATTCTACAGGACTTCCAGTAAACATTATAGAAGTTGATTTAGCTTCTTTGTTTTCTGATTTTATAACCATTACACCACGCTTCTGGGCCAGTTCTATATATTCTTTGTCACTCTTGAACCTATTCTTGACATGAGGATATATAGAGGATTTATAGACGACATCACTATTTGTGACTTCTTCAATCGCAGGCATTCCCTGCATTATAGCGTGGCCTTCCTTATGATCTTCCAGTCTGAAAAGGACAAGACCTTCTTTGTCTCTGTTGTCATTATCCTCATCTGCGCTGTTATTTATGATAGTAGAGAAGATAAGCATAAACATCTTATCTGGAAACTCTTCTCTAGAACCAATTTCTATATAATTAACAGTGCACATCTGATTTACATACTCAAGAATAGCATCCACTTCGTCACAGGATAAACTTACACAGAAGTCAAAGGCAGAATCCCAGCTTTCTTCATACTCTTCCAGATCGTTCATTTTTAATCTGTATATTCTAGAAGAAGTTCCACCCACAAGAGATACCTTACCCATTTTAACTTCTATGATTACATATCTTAGTCCGAAGTCATTTCCTTCTTTAGTTATCTTATTCAGATGAGCCAGACTATCTAAAAAATAAGGAGGTAGTTTTAGCCTGCAATGTTGATTGAATGTAGCTTTGATATCATTAAGGAAAATACTTTCCTTATTTACTTTTCGTTCTATAGAAGATGCAACAGCATCGACACTTTTCATGACTTTGCTGTTTTCTTTTACAATCTTATTTCCTAATTCATTGTCAGAAAATTCACCCGTTTTCCATACTTGGATCATATTTGATCTCTTCCTCCAGTTCTTCCAGTTCTTCTACAGGATCTATATCCGGTTTCAAGGTAAAAATAACATCTCCGCTTATTGTATCATGGACGCCCCATGATCTCAATATCGGATATTTTTTACTTAAAATATCGGATGCATCTTTAATAATAGATGTCATCTTTTCTGTCCCACCTGAACTGTTAACAATTATCTGCTCAGCTTCAGGGCAGAAAAGAAGCACTTTTTTCACAATTCTTCTTACTGTCCTTAAGTAATCAGAATTTCCGAAAAATGGATTTGATACAGGAACTACTATTAGATTTTCTCGGTAGAACTTGTTATATAAATCATTAGCCAAATTAACATCTGCCAGCAGGATCACTATATCAAATCCAAATTCTTCTCTGGCTCTCTCCAGGAAATTGGACGCCAGCAGAGCTGTTTTCCCTGCCGGCGTAATGTAGACTTTCATCAGATTGTTACATCTACTTCTATGGTTCTAGGAGCCAGTTTAGAACCATATTTCAAGTCTGCTGGGGGCACCCAGACTCCTTCCTTAGTTCTATCTACGATTTCCTTTTTATCCTCGTAGATATCAATCTTACCTTCGCTGAAAACGAAGATGAAAGAATAGTCAGGAACGTGGGACGTTATTTTTAAATGTTTCTTTCTATTCTTTGGTTGAGTGGAGGAAATAACTGGTGATGGAACGGGAGTTTGTTTTGGTTGAGGTGTAGAGATGGTCTTTTGGGGCTGAGTATTTTGAGGCTTTGGCTGCTGAATAACTTCAGGAGCTTTTACTAGTTTAGGTGTTGGTGTTATAGGTTTAGGTTTCTGGGGAGCCTCATTTCTCCAGAAATCTTCCTTTGTCATGCCAAGATCTTCTATAAGAAGATCCATGGTTTTTTCCTTGGAGCCCTCTCTAAATACATTGTTGAGGATTTCTTTCAGAACTTTTTCTGTTATTAATCCAGGACTTTTACTTTCTATCCTGGAAACAATAGCTTCTAAGGTATACTGTCCATAGGTTGCGACCTGTCTGTTTTTGGAAAGTCTCAGAGTGTTATATCGCCGGCCAAAATCCGGCAAAGTCCAATAATCTGCCATGATTTATCTCCTAAAATGTAGGTCCATTATTGCTTATAATAGGGCCGAACATAGCCTCTCCACTAAAACGCTGAGATAGAACAGCATAATGAGCAGGAACAGTGACCCCAAAAATTTTACTATAGATAGCATGAAATAATAACATTTTGTCTCCTTATATGTAAATTGATTAATGAAAAACGAAAGGGATGAGCTTTCGCCCATCCCTTAAGTTATTTGAGAAGATCGTCTACGGTTTTTACTTCTCTCAGATCCTTATTCAATTCTTTGCTAAGGTTTCTGATTGTTCCACCGTAGATGATCGTCTCCATTAAAGTAACTACGCTATCAATCATATAGTTTCCTCCTGTTACGTGCTTTTTGAAAAACAGTAGTTAGGAACTATATATACTGCGCAGTTTACTTACTACTTCTTGTGATCTGTTCAAGAGCATATTCTTTTATGTCTTTGAATTTGTTCAATAATTCTGATGAATCCTTTATCATAGTATTCAACAGAATGTCCGAGAACTGATTGTCTATAATATCAATCAGTCCGTTATCGGTTTTGACAAGATCATTAAAGATCTCATCATATATCTGGTTTGCAGAAGATCTTAATTCTGCATCTCGGATCCAGATTTCATTCGTGGCATTGGCGCGTTCACAAATGAATGTTTCTTCTTCTGTCCCTTCTTTATAGGGTTTTAAATTCATAAAGACAGGAACATGTTTGCATTCTTTCAGTGCATTCTGGACATTCTTGCCCAGATTCGTACTGTCCTCGCTTTCAGAGAACAGCACCTCGCATATGGCATTATTTAACAACTTGAATTCTTCTGTAGCCATACGAAGTGTAGAAGCTCTTTCTTCTGAGACATCTTCGCAGAAAAGCGCTGATGTCTTTGAGTAGTTGATATGTTCTATTAAATGCCACTGATATAACATATCAAATATTTCAACAGGGCTTATAAATGGCATCCCTGTTTTCAAACCATCCACAGCTATACATCTGTTAGTGCGGGTGGCCTGGATCATTTCCGCTTTGAAGCGGTAATACTCTCTCATAAAGACTTTTCCGTCTGGAGAGAGTTTGGTTACATCCTTTAGTTTGTCGTCCGCATAGGTCTTGATTTTCTTTTCATCATCAAGACTCAATGTGGATTTATCGACCTCACCCATGAAGTCTGGAATACTGGCCTTAGCAATTCGCTCAATTTCGTGAGCTTCTTTGCATGCTGTTTTTATACCTTTATCATGATCATCTATGGCAAGTAAAGCCAACAATCCTATTCCTAAGGCACCTACAGTGAATCCAATATTAGATCCTTCTTCATAGTTAGTGTAAGTTTCAACTCTTAACTTTTTCATATGTTGCTCCTTTTATTGAAAATTTAATTGGTCTATGACCTTACAAATATCTTATACCTATAAAATAATGGTGATACAGCATTGACTATGGATAAAAGAAGATGTATTATTTTATAATGAATATATTTTTGCAGGTGAGTGTATGAATATAAGATCACAATTTATAAAGGATGTTAGTGTACGGGCTAATGTAAAATTAGCTGGATTCTCAGAAATGAATCCTTATTTAGCTAATGCTTTATTGGGAGGTTCTATCCTATCTTTGTTAACATCTGCCCCTGCTATTTTACATTCTTATGCCAATGATGAAGATCCATTAAAGACTCTGGCAGAAGTTACTGCATATTCAATGCCTATAGGGGCTACCTTAGGTGTTGGTTATACAGGAGCAAATCAACTTAGTTCTTCTATAAAAAGAGGTTTAGGTATCTTGGGAAACAAAATAAATGAATCTATAGATTCTTTTGGTAACAAATTGTCAGATTCAGTTGTTTCTCTTGGGAATTCCACTTCAGATATATTAGGAAGACTATCTGGAGAGTTGAGAGAAAGAGTATCTCCGGTAACCGCAGAAGTATCTGAGTTGTTTGACAGTGCAGCTTCTATTCTCCCAGATGTTATGAGTACAATGTCATAAATGAATACAAAATGTAAAAAAGCAGTAAGAGTTAAACCCCATAAAGTGGTAGAAATAACCATTCAGTTGCCTAAAGATGTATATGATGAATTGAAAGTTATAGCTAAATCTGAATGTAGGACAGTTTCACAGCAAATAAAATATTTTATGTCTTTAGGTAAAGATTTAATAAATAATTCTGGAAACGCTATCATATCGAGATATAATTCTCTGCCTAAAGAAGAACCTTTAGAATCTGCCATAGGTTTTAAAGTAGGAGAAGGATAAATGGAAGATCGGAATGACCAACTAGATAGTATAAAAACAGACCTACTAGGTTTGCTTGGAGGAGCCGGGATAGGTTCTACATTGAGTAGCGATGGAAGCAAGGCCGCAATTAAACTTATAAATAGGTATACAGATCAGAAGTATCCTATAGGGGAACTATTTATGTCTTACGCCCCTTCTGTAGCTGGATTATCCTCCGGAGGAGAATCAATGTCTTATATTCAGGCATATCCAAGAGTTTTCAGTGATTTAGATGTCTCAGGCGGAAAGGGTTTAAGAGGTGCTTTGCTGGATATGTCTATGCCTTCTGTAGCTTCTGATACAAAATATAGCATTAATCTTGATGATGCTCTTAAATATCCAGAACAGGCTAAAGAGGCTCTTAATAGAGTTACTTTCCCAGCTATGGCTGAGGAAATAACCCATGAAGTTATTGGAGATTTACCTCCAGATAAATTTATAAAGAATCCTGAATTTTTAGAAAAACTTAGAAGTATTAAGTCCGATGTTGAAATACCTGAAATAATAAAATCACTTGCAGATAAAGAGCTAGCTTTGGATGGAGTTCATACTAAGCATATGCTGAAAGTGCCTAGAAATAATACTCTGACTATGGCACATGAAATAGGACATGTATTGGAGGCTATAGAACGGGAAAAGTCCCTACATACAGGAAGCCCTTTATGGCAAAGTATAAAAAAAGGCATAAATACTTTATACGAGGAAGGTGGAGTCAGAGGCATAAGGGATTCCAAGTTTTCCCCAGATTTTATAAAAAAACCAATAAATAATTTTATAAACGGAATAAAAAGTCCTGTGTTGAATTCAGTTGCAACTTCCATAGCTAGAGGCTTTGGGACTCCTTTAACAGCCATGGTAGCCCCTTTTACAATGTCACAAACTATTAGAGACCTGGTTTCTAGTTTGGATTCTTCAGGAAATACAAAAAAAGTTATGGATTGGGTAGGAGACAATGCTACAACAGTATCAGCTTTGGCTTCTTCTCCACTTATTATACATGAGATAGCTACTACAGCTCCAGGCTACAAGATGACTGTAGACTTCTGGAAAGAGTTTAATAAAGGTTTTAATGGTGCATTGAAGGATAGTCCTTTGTTAAGAGAGTCTGCTATGTTAATAGGTAAAAAGAAACCTTGGCTCGAAGGTTTGAAGTTTTTAGGTCAGAATGCTCTCAGGTTTGTTCCGGCTTTTGCTCCAGTCATAGCTACAGCTATAAGTAGTGCTATAAATAAATCTAGAAAGGAAGATGATTCATTATGATACCCTCTAATTATTACAATTTAAAATCTTTAGATCCAGATTGCGCCTATAGACTAGATATGTTGATAAAAGAAGCTGGAAAAGGACAACGCTGGAATCAGAACAAGAAGCAAATAAATCAGAATAAGAAGCAGACAAATCAGACAAATCAGACAAATCAGACAAATACACAGGAAACACCTCAGTCTTGGTCTGAATATTTTAGTAATATTGTAAATAACAATAAGCCTGTATGGAATGGTATGGCCCCAGGTGCTTTATATGGTGGGGTTGGTGGTGCTGCTTTAGGCTTTATGGACCCGGAAACAGATAAAAATCCATTAACAGGTCAGAGATCAGATCCTACTATTATGCAAAGAGTTCGCGGAGCTATTTCTGGTGGAGTAACAGGTGGAATATTGGGTGCAGGCGCTGGTGGTGCTAGAGGTGCTTATTTAAATAATTTAAAAGGAGTATCTAAGACACCGGTTCCTAAAGGTGCGACATCTTCTGATGTTACGCCAGCTTCTGATGCTGCACCAACTTCTAAAGGTGCGCCAGCTCCTAACATATCTAAAAATGCCCCTGAAAGTACAGTCAACCAAAATTTTCCTATAACCAATAAAAATATTCCAGTATACAACAATAATGTAGGGGATAATTCATTAAAAAATATAAACGTCAATGGTGACATTCCTTTGAAATCCGGAATTATAAATGCCGATAAAGGATCGACTAATATGAACAGCATACCTCTAGATATAAGAGGACAAAATCCGGCTTTAGGGAAAACCGATATACCTTTTGAATATAGCAATGCTTACGAAAATACAATAATTAACCCAAGCCAAATTTCTGAAGCAAAGCCATTACCTTTAAGATCAGAACAAACTTTAGTACAGGAAGGATTAGTTCCTACTCAGTTAACTCTTTCACCTGCTTTTGGAGATGTTATTCCTAGAGAGAATAAATATAATCAACTCGCTAGGAAAGAATTCTTTAAAGTTATAGGGGAAATAAAGAAGAATGGCAATATCATTACTCCAGAATTGAAAGACGCTTTAGATAGGGCAGCATATCATCTAAATATGCCGGGAGATAAGATTAAAAGTTTGTATGATTCTGTTAAAGCATCCGGCTTTAGATCTATAAACTCTCAAATCAGTAGCTTAAATAAGATAACTTCTTTCTGGGACGAACTATAATGACAGGAACTGAAAAAGTACAGAAATTATTCAATAATCCTGAAAAACAGGCCCTGATAGAAGAGTTTGATTCTTCTATCAGGACTCTCACTCGTTTGGTATCTGTATCAAAAGAATCACCGGAAGTTAAAACAAAACTTGCACGTTTATTGGTTTTTATGTTAAATGTATTAGATATAGAGAACGAAAGACTTAATTTCGATGCAATCAGAAAAGCAAAAAAAGGAAGCCTTGCTTAGATGTTACAAAGGAGTAGAGCCTTTTATATTCAAGCAGGCCAATTATCTGAATTCCGTATGTGGTGCTGATGTAGATGACCTAAAACAGGAAGGCTATTTCGGCGTCAAGCGTGCGTATGAATTATATGATCCATCTAATCCTTCGCGCGCTTCTTTTTTTACTTATGCTCAGTACTGGATAAAGACATATATGCAGGCTTATGCATATAGATTTATGCGTTGTATAAGAGTACCAGAGATGTATAATTTTATTTATGCTGCTTATATCAAGAGAGTCGATGAGAACGGCAAGCCTAAGACCAAGGAACAGTTCGATATCATAGCTAAAGATCTGAATATGCAGCCTGATAAGCTTCGAAAAATACTACATATTATGCATGATACAGAAAGCTGCTCTGATGTAGATTTATCAGATGAATCCGATAGCAGTACTGTTATAACAACCCTTTTTGATAAATCTGATAATGATAGTCTGATTGCCCGGGTAAAAAATTTTGTTTCTTCTGAGGAATTCTTCGTAGTAGATCATAGATTGGCTTTGACAGTCCCTTGCCCAAAAACTCTGGAATGGATAGGCAAAATTTTAGGCGTATCAAAAGAACGAGTTAGGCAAATACAGAAGAGAGCTTTAGATAAGATAAGGCGAGCATATGAAGGGGGATTCTTCTAATGTCGTTATTCAAGACAAACTATAATGCGAGTGTAGGCATATATAATAGTATAGCCGCCCCTAATTCAGATGCTGTATCTATAGGATCCTGGGCAATCGAAACAGGTGAAGTCAAGTATGTATATTCTGATGATTATACCTGCTATGTTATCACAGATACAGGTAAACAGTTGGATAGAGTGTTATGCCTGTCCCCATGGTTTTCTTTCAGTAATGGAGCAGGTATGTATACTTATCCTCAGATAAATTCAAGAGTGCTGGTCGGAAAGACTATAAGCAATCAGTACTATATATTAGGTTTTCTTCCCCTTCAAAACTATGACAGTAACGATATATATCTCAATAACAAGACTCCAGACCTAACTGAAGGTGATATTCATATATCAACTGAATATGGCTCCTTTATTCAGCTGTGCAACTATGGTAAGATCATAAATATTGAATGTGATCCTGTATGTAAGATAGAACTACAGAGTAGCGAACACAAGATATTTATGAAAAGTCATCGTGTTTATATAAATACTGCCGCTGGACTTCTTCAGATGGATACCACTGATGATGGTAAAACTACAACTGTTGCTTATTTTAGAATGCAAACAGGTGACGTAGA
>Ga0310690_10011980_pt1 | contig 10679 bp, 9 predicted proteins | sample AusTroGonzalo_MG_2_FD_207661 | JGI IMG/M metagenome (GOLD analysis project Ga0310690, IMG submission 207661) | Bovine rumen microbial communities from tropical cattle in Woodstock, Queensland, Australia - Gonzalo_04 (v2) (version 2) | ecosystem: Host-associated > Mammals > Digestive system >...
CGTGCGTTGGTTGGCTTGGTAGGTAAGAGAAGAAAACTTCTCGATTATTTGAAGAGAACCGACATCGAAAGATACCGTAACATCATTAAGGAATTGGGCATCAGAAAGTAATCCTTTCGCCCGCCTATGCGGAACGCAAAAAAAGGCAATGTTGCATTGCCTTTTTTTGCTATTTATCAAGCCCCGATTCTGTACGTTAAAGAAGCAAAGAGAAAACAGTAAAAAAATCACAAAACTATGGGTCCTATTGGATTTACAAAAACCATCCACATGCCTAATGGTCAGGAGATTACGCTCAACACTGGCCGTTATGCCAAGCAAGCCGACGGATCAGTCATGCTCCGCTGCGGCGACACCGTACTCCTGGCCACCGTTTGCTCCGCAACGGAAGTGGCTCCCGAAACCGATTTCTTCCCCCTGTCTGTCGACTATAGGGAAAAATACTACGCCACGGGCAAGTTCCCCGGCGGTTTCTTCAAACGCGAGGCCAAGCCCTCCGACTACGAAGTGCTGATTTCGCGCCTCATCGACCGCGCTTTGCGCCCGCTGTTCCCCGATGACTACCATGCCGAGACCATCGTGCAGGTCAACCTCCTGTCGAACGACAAGGACCAGACCCCCGATGCCCTCGCCGCCCTGGCAGCCTCTGCCGCCATCTGCGTGTCCGACATCCCCTTCCATGGCCCGATTTCGGAAGTGCGCGTGGCCCTCATCGGCGACGAATATGTCATCAACCCCACCTTCGCCCAGATGGAAGACGCCCGCCTCGAACTGATGGTGGCCGCCTCGATGAAAGACATCTGCATGGTGGAAGGCGAATGCAAGGAAGTGAGCGAACAAGAGATGCTCGGTGCCCTCAAGGCTGCCCACGAAGCCATCAAGATCCAATGCCAAGCTCAAATCGAGCTGATGGAAGAGGTCAATAAGGCCAAGCGCGAATACTGCCACGAGGTCAACGACGACAACCTCCGCGCCGAAATCGAAGCCAACTGCTACCAGCCGTGCTACGACTTCGCCCTCACCGGCTGCGCCGACAAGCACCTCCGCGAAGAGACCTTCGCTGGCATCCTCGAAAAATATCTTGAGAAATATACTGAAGAAGAGCTCGAGACCGTCGCTCCGCTCGCCAAGCGTTACTTCCACGATGTGGAACGCTCGGCCGTGCGTAACGCCGTCCTCAACGAGCGCATCCGCCTCGACGGCCGTAAGACCAACGAGGTGCGTCCCATCTGGACCGAAGTCGACGTGCTGCCCAAGGCCCACGGCTCGGCTGTGTTCACCCGTGGTGAAACGCAAGCTCTGGTCACCGTCACCCTCGGCACCAAGCTCGATGAGCAGACCCTCGACGGCGCCGTGGTGGAAGGCACCAAGAACTTCACGCTGCACTACAACTTCCCCGGCTTCGCCACTGGTGAGGCCAAGGCACAGCGCAGCACCAGCCGCCGCGAAATCGGCCACGGCAACCTCGCCGAGCGCGCCCTCAAGACGATGGTGCCCCACGACGAGAGTATGCCTTACACCATCCGTATCGTGAGCGACATCCTCGAATCCAACGGCTCCTCTTCGATGGCCTCGGTGTGTGGCGGATGCCTCGCACTGATGGACGCCGGCGTGCCGATGCGTAAGCCCGTCGCTGGCGTGGCCATGGGTATGATCAGCGATAGCGAGACCGGCAAATACGCCATCCTCACCGACATCCTCGGCGACGAGGACCACCTCGGCGACATGGACTTCAAGGTCACGGGTACCCGCGACGGTATCACCGCCTGCCAGATGGACATCAAGGTAGACGGCCTCAGCTATGAGGTGCTGACCGAAGCCTTGGAGCAAGCCCGTCAAGGCCGTCTGCACATCCTCGACGAGATGGCCAAGACCATCACCGAGCCGCGTGCCGACTACAAGGAGTTCGTGCCTCGCATCGAGACCATGTATATCCCGAAGGATATGATCGGTGCCGTCATCGGCCCCGGTGGCAAGGTCATCCAAGAGATGCAGAAGCTCACCAACACCGTCATCGTCATCACCGAAGACGACCAGAAGGGTATCGTGGAGATTGCCTCCCAGAACAAGGAAGACATCGAAGCCTGCAAGGCCAGAATCAAGGCCATCGTGCAAGTGCCCGAGGTCGGCGAGGTCTACCACGGCAAGATCGTCTCCATCATGGCCTTTGGTGCCTTTGTGGAAATTATCCCCAACAAGGACGGCCTGCTCCACATCTCGGAGATCGACTGGAAGCGTTACGAGAGCATGGAAGAGACCGGCTTGAAGGAAGGCGACGAGATCGATGTGAAGCTCATCGAGATTGACGAGAAGACTGGCAAGCTGCGTCTGTCGCACCGTGCCCTGCTCCCCAAGCCGGAAGGCTATGAGGAGAAGAAGCCCAACGGTCCGCGTCCCGGTGGTCCGCGTCCTGGCGGTCACGGCGGTCATGGTCCTGGCGGCCATGGCGGTGGTCGTCCTGGTGGCCACGGCAACGGCGGTCCCCGCAGACATTAAAGTATAAGGAGTTCTGGCGGATTTCCGAATCCGCCAGCCTATAGATAAGTAGATGAGCATAATTAGTTTACATAATAGACGCGAGACACGAGACTGCGAGACGCGAGACTTCCGTTTTCACGGAATGAAAGTCCCGTGTCCCTAAGTCCCGCGTCCCGTGTCAAAACAATATGCAGTTTAATTTTGAACAATTACTTACTAAAGAACTAAACAAACTTAAATGAGGCAGTTAAAGATTACGAAGCAGGTGACGAACCGTGAGACTGCGTCTCTCGACAAGTACCTGCAAGAGATTGGTAAGGTTGAGCTGATTTCGGCTGAAGAAGAGGTTGAATTGGCCCAGCGTATCAAGCAAGGCGACAAGATCGCATTGGAAAAACTCACGAAGGCCAACTTGCGCTTTGTAGTCTCCGTAGCAAAACAGTATCAGAACCAAGGCCTCAGTCTTCCCGACTTAATCAACGAAGGCAACTTGGGTCTGATCAAAGCCGCACAACGTTTCGACGAAACCAGAGGTTTCAAGTTCATCTCCTATGCCGTGTGGTGGATTCGTCAATCCATCCTACAGGCTTTGGCCGAGCAATCGCGTATTGTCCGACTCCCTCTGAACAAAATCGGTTCCATCAACAAAATCAACAAGACTTATGCTAAGTTAGAGCAAGAGTTTGAGCGTGAACCCAATGCAGAGGAGATTGCCGAGGTCCTGGAAATCACGGAAGCGGAGGTGAAAGAGTCGATGAAGAACGCCGGACGCCACATCTCGATGGACGCACCGCTCGTGCAGGATGAAGACAACACCATGTACGACGTGCTGAAGAGCGAGGAGGCCCCGACGCCAGAGACCGAGCTTCTGTATGAGTCGTTGCGCAAAGAAATTGACCGAGCCATCTCCACCCTGACGCAGCGGGAGCAGGATGTCGTCCGCCTGTATTTCGGGCTGAACGGCAGCCACCCGATGACCCTCGAGGAGATCGGTGAGAAATTCGACCTGACGCGCGAGCGCGTGCGCCAGATCAAGGAAAAGGCCATACGCCGGTTGAAACACACCAGCCGCAGCAAGATCCTGAAGAGTTATCTCGGTTAAAGAATTGAAAAGCCCCTCAAAATTTTGAGGGGCTTTTTTGATTTTACTTCTTGATTCTATACTTCCTGCTTTTATACTCACCCTCCACCTCAAGGATGCCTTCATCCACAAGTTGTTTGAGGTAGTCGCGGGTTCTTGAGGGCTTGAGTCCGATGGCTTTCGAAATGGATTTTGAGTCTGAAATCCCGTTATCGGCGATAAAATCGACGATTTGTCGCCGATTTTCTTTGTTTCGATTTCGATTTTCCGTTTTTAAAGTCGTTTTATCAGGCTCCTCTTCGTTCATCGAAGCTATCAGTTCGAATACCGAGTCTCATCTATTTTTTCCTTTTCCTGTATTTCTGATTCCTGTCATTGGGCTTTTCTGGAATGGTCATTTCCAAAACGCCCATATCCACAAGAGTTTGAATGTGCCTTTTGCGATTGGCAGAATGATTGGTCAAACCTAATCTATCTAAAATCTCTTGTGCGGTTCTTGGTACAGAACAAAAATTTACGATGTCTTTCTGAGACTTTGTTAATGAGACTTTTATAGGTTTTTCTTGGACATTTTCTTGGACACTTTCTTGGACACTTTCTTGGACACTTTCTTGGTTCGTTTCTTGGATACCTTCTTGGTTATTCGCGCCAGGCTCTCTCTTGATGATAATCACAAATTCATGGATTCTTTCCTCGTTCTTAAACATCACATCAAGGCCCTCTTCCAATGCTCTCAGTATGCCGCTGCCAGCACCCGTATAAGGCAAGAGGTAGTTGGCATTGGTGAACAGGAACTGATTGCGCGGCATGGAAGTGCCCTTCACGATGTCATCCACAGTCAAGCCGTTGGGCAACTCTCCTGGGCTGTGAATCTCCACCCTATTGTCAAAGATGAAAACACGGATGGGAGCCTTCCAATTGAGCGAACGATGCACCAACGCGTTGACCACAAACTCGACGAGCGCGGCATACGAAATCTCTAACTTGCCTTGCGAATTGAACTCTTTTTCAACTTGAACGTTGCGCAGGTTACGGGTGAAAAACGTCATGATAGTTTCATACTGGTGCAACAGATGACCTTCCATGTCGGCGTCTTTCACCTTGTCGCGGAACATGGTGCCACCAACGGAATTTCCCACATAACAGATGCACTTGGCAGTGTAGGTTGGCAGCCACCGTTGTGGATATTTTCCGAATAGCAGCATTGCGGCCACCGTAAGCTTTCCATCGGGACGAATAAAGCGAAGGTTTCGCATCAATCCTTCCATGCTGACACCACCTGCAACAAAATGGGTCATTTGCTCCAAGGTGTAGTCGCGAAGGTTCTGCTCGTTGACGCCTTTCTGGGCCATCACCACCGCGAAGCGGTTCAGCAGATAGGTCTTCAGACAGTGTTCATCGAGGTCGCTGATAGAGGCATCAGCCACAGCAGCTTCGTCTGGAGCAAAGTTGCCACATTGGCTCATCATCTCGGCCAGTTCAGCATTGTCGAACACCCTCCGTTTGTCGGCTCCATTCTTTACCCACACAATACCTTTGTTATCATGATACGGTTTATTGAGACCTTCTTTGATGGTAGCCATCACCAAGTGCCCACCTCCCACGGCTATCGTCTCTATGTCGAGCAATATGCTAGGGATAACATTCTCTGAAGCGATGTTGCCCAATAAGTTGGTGGTCTCCTGCACCTCTTGATATGAAAGAGCGTTGATTACACCCATTTTGTCGTTAATGCCTATCACAAGCTGTCCGCCATGTGTGTTGCTGAAAGCTACCATTTCGCAGCCCACATCGTAAGCATCAATGATGCGTTCCTTGAACTGTACCTTGGTCACTTCGCCATGGTCTCGTAGTTTCAATACTTCTTGCTCTGTCATACAATTCCGATTTCTTTTTCAGCCTACAAAGTTACAAATTTTTCTCAATTCCTAAAAACTGCCATAATCCGTGATTCAGAAGAATAACAATTTTGTGAAGTGGAGATTTTTACTATCTTTGCAGCCAAATACAACCCAAAATACTAACCAAACCGATAACGAAGTAGATATAAAACAACGATAAATAACCAAATAATAACATAGCGTTTGTGCTATATTCGATGATGTCCTAGAACCTCGGAAATTCAAACGACATTTCTAATTCGAATAGGTACCAGCGCCTACGCAATAGCGTGGGCTGGACTTATGATTAGAAATGGGTCATCCGAGGACCTTAGGACATCGATAAGGGCGGTTCACGCTTTTATTGTGTCCTGAGGTCCTTTTTTGCGAACCCATTGTCATTCGAATAGAAGTCCATTCGCTTATAAAGCTATATGCGTAGATGGATTTTATAATCAAAGAACTAAAATCGGTCAATAACCCATGTTCTATACATGGGATATATCCATATCGTGGGAAAATTGCTGCATTAGATGCAGAGCAGATTTTGTCTCAAATGCCTAAAGGCAGTATTGTTCTTGACCCCTTCTGTGGTTCAGGGACGATTGTGTATGAAGGCCTGAAATATGGCTTGCATACAATTGGTGTTGACGCTAACCCTATCGCTGTTACTTTGTCAAATGGGAAGATACACATTCCCTTGTCTTTCCAAGAAGTTAAAGACGAAGTCGATAGCATAATTAGTAAAGCAAATACTCTTTCTGAGGTACCAACAGCAGCAGACTATCCAACAAGTCTTTTCCATGAGAAGTCACTCAATGAAATCATGAGGATGTCTGTTTTCTACGATGAGATGTCTGATTATGTGAAAGCATGCTTTCTTGGCACAATTGCTTTAACGGCAAGAGGGTGCAATGACTACAAATGGACATCAAGTACGGTTGGAAAGAACATTGAGCCTAAGAGATACATTCCTTTTTATGAAAAGCTTCAGTTGAAGGTAAAAAAGCATTTTCTCCCGATAGAAAATGAAAGCACCGTTTATTACGAAGACAGCAGGGACCTTGACAAGATAATCAAGCCTAATTCCGTAGATTTCATATTTTCAAGTCCACCATATTTTGATTGTCTTGACTACACAGCGTATTATGCAAGAATAGTTTACGATATCTTAGGCTACGAGAGGATTCAGATCAGATCACGTCTTATACAGAACTTTGAGAACTACAGTGAGGATATGAAAACAGTCCTTAACAAACTTCACAAAGTTCTCAGACCTGGAGGACAGGTCATATTCGTGGTAGGCGATAAGAAAATACACGGAAAGGTGATTAATGGCGCTGAATTTTTCCAAGCCATAAGTCCATTCAAGCACTGCTCTATTGTGGAACGATCCTATTCCGGTACAAGTTCAAAAGTTTTTGATGCCATCAATAAAACCGAAAGAAAGGAGCAAATTGTAATATGGACAAAATAAGCAAATTAGTATTAGGTGAAGCCACAGTGTTCAATCATGATTCTAGTGATATGAGCGCTGTCCCAGACGAGAGTGTTCATCTGATAATAACCAGTCCTCCTTATTGGACTTTAAAAGATTACGATGTTGACGGTCAAATAGGCAAAGGAAGCAGCTCTTATGACTACTATCTTAGTGAACTAAATAAGGTTTGGAAAGAATGCGTTCGTGTACTTGTTCCTGATGGGAAAATATGCATCAACATCATGCCATTCCTTCTCACTGGAAAGGCAGCAAGATTTGGCCGACGTGAAACAAGATTGGTGTTGGGCGACATCGAATCGTTCATGAATTCAACTGGATGTATGTATCAATTTGGCTTGTACATCTGGGACAAGAGAAAAATAGCAAGATTTAGTTCTTTTGGCAGCTACCCTTATCCGCCCAATATCTTCTCAACATATCCATACGAATGGATTACGGTTTTCTCAAAAGAAGGGAAGCGCCCACCTGTTTCTAAAGAAATAAAAGAGAAATCGAAACTCACAACTGAAGAATGGCAAAAATGGGCTATCAATTCTATTTGGGAGATGCAACCAGCAAAGGCTAAAGCAGAAGGTCATCCAGCTCCATTCCCAAAGGAACTTCCCATGCGTCTTATCAAACTATATAGTTTTTGGGGTGATACCATATTAGACCCATTTGCTGGAACTGGAACAACTCTTTTAGCGGCTCAGGAACTGGGGCGCAAATCCATAGGTTTTGAGCTAAACTCAGACTACATCAAACTCATAAAAAATAAACTAACCCCTATCGTTTCCCAACAATGCCTATTTACAAAGGAAATATAAATAGTACACTGGCTTCGATTGTAGCTAATTCATCAGACGGTCAGGAAAAACAATTCTTTTATCACATGCCGTGTAAGAAAGAGTTGGACACCTTGGTGTATTTCGCCAGCAGTTTAGAATCAAAAGACCGTTCTGTGTTTATACGGGTAAACTATGAATGGGAGTACGGACTGAGGGCACGAAGAATAGATTTGGTTTCAAAGGAAAACAACATCATCACTTTATATAAGAAGTCAACACAGTTTGCAACAGACAGTAATGCTATTGACCTGTTTAGACTTAAGGAAAGTGTTACGGATACATTCCCTCATTTGAATGTTAAATGTATGCTTTTGTATTCCGACATCATTGAAGAACAGAGCATACGTCAGACGTTAGATTCGTTAAAACTTGATGTGGGATTCATGACAATATTGTAATTATGGCATTTCTTATCAATCGTACTGCAGCAGCAAGAATAGAGTGTTTGCATGCGCTCGCCCAGTTAATTTTAGAGAAGTTTGGCACATACAGAATGCCATTCAATCTAAAGGATGTAAAGTTTGACCGCAATGCTATCAATATCCATCGATATTGTACATTGCTCAATGAAGACGATCTTGTTGGCAAATACTGTCGATTCAAAGAAAATCCGCTTGATGACGCTGGATGCTCTATCACAAATGGTGTTCTTAGCGACACAACAAAGTCAAAAGAAGTAAGCAACACCATAAATGCAATGCACGCGCTTGGCTTTGTTGAACGGGTGGGAAGAAAGGTTAGAATAACTTCTTTTGGCATTAGGTTCGCTCAAGCCGAATACGGAACGGCTGACATGCAAGCTATCATTAAGAAGGCGGTATTGAATTATGGTCCAGTTGTTGGCGTAATGTATAGCCTTTCAAATTATAACCCTGGTGACATCTTTAATGTCAGTGAAATAAACGTGGGCTATCCGTCTCCAACAGAATATGTAGAATATAATGGTTCAATGGTAGAACTATCGGCTGGTTCCACGCAAGACTCAAACACAAGAACAAAGTCGTGCATATTAGCATGGTTAACACAGGGTGGATATATCAAGCCAGTTCGTTTTACCCCTTTAGATTCCCCATATCCCCATATCGCATATCGGGATTATATCAATAGCGAGCATCGGATGGAGCAAGTGTATGAAATTGTTGAGTTTCCTAATGCAGAGATAACGGATAGACCTCTCAATTACGACAATCTAACAAAAATGAATTTTTGTCTTAGAGAAAATGGCCAGTCCATTGTCCGTGAAGCAACGATGTTTTTTGAAACAAAAATCAAGAATCGACGATTCGCCATCCTGTTCCTCCTTAACCTCGCATTTCAAAACAAAACCGCAGTTGCTCTAAGTGATATCATAGATGTTTTGAAAGAAGATAAAGGCAAATTTGTGGTTTCAGAAGAGGATTTGGAAGAAACTATATCATCGGAGATAGAGATTGCTTTCATGGCAGGAATACCATATATAAGAAGATATATGAATGGTAAACTGTATCTACAACCAACAAAAGGGCTCAATCTGGATGAATTGGAGGTGGGAGCCCCGCAAGATGTTATTAACTTTCTAAACCAATATAGCTATTAATGGGCAAGTTTTGTTTATACGCAGACAACCAGTTAGATGCTCCTTGTGCATATCTACAAATGTACAAGTACTCGTATCTTGCTAATTTTATAGAGGACGAAAAGCATAGTAAGGGTAAATCATCACATAGCGTTCCATTATTGGTCAGATGCCTAAAGAAGGGCGAAGATGCGGTTAGCAGGTTCTCCGTTAAAGATGAGTGCTGTATTAACTGCATGTTTTGTGTGTTTGGTTGTGTGGGCAATAGGATTCTTTTGTCTAATAGATTCCATCCAGAAAAATTCTGTTATGATATCACAGCCGAAGAACTTTCAGAATTAGAGAAGACCGCTTCGAAACTTTTTAAAGGAACTTTTATTCAATTGCCCAAAGTCCCCATAAGCCAATTGTCTGTAAAATATAAAAGCTTTGAGTCCTTCACGTCTGTCGACGAAACAAAAAATATTGCTGTGTGGACAGCAAATGCAATGAAATTCCTAAGCATGTCGTTGGAACCACGACTTTCTTTGGAGGTGGGACTGAAAATTATTCAAAGAGATCGAGGAGGGAGGTTGGATGTGAGCCTGCTGAATACTAGAGATAACTATCTTTTTGTTGCAGAGACGAAAGTAGACTTTAATCACATGATGGCAGAAGGCCGATACGAGTCCCAGATGATTGCTTATGAAACAGAGTTGGAGCAAGTAGATGACAGTATTAAACGAGCCAAATTCTTAGTAATTGGAGGCCGTGAATGCGACCTGCTTCCATCATCCATACAGGGGTCTACGTCAGGCCCTCGAGCGGATTTGTTTTACAGCGTTCTGCGCAAACAAGAACTCTTCTTCTTTTCTGCAAACGCTCTGCTCGCGCTTGGTTTGCAAAAGTTGTATATTTCCATCAATAAGTATTCTTTAGAGTCTTTATATCCCATCATCAATAGCAAAAGATTTGTTGGTCTTTTGTCTTCTGGAGTTGTAACTGCAGAAGGAAAAATAATTGCATTAGAAGAAGCTCTTAAAATTGGAAAAGTATAGTGCTTGCCAATAGGGAATAGAACAGTGATTTGCTGTTATTGACCGGCAACTCCTTAGTTATCATTTGGCAGTAATGACCTTCAAACATAATCATGCTATCCGCCTCAAGGCTTGCAGCAAACACCATCATCACCGCCAAAGCACTATCGGGCTGCATCCACATCAAACTATCAATTTTCTCCAGTGTCCGGTACTCCCCCTATTCTTATGATATGGCAATGGGTTTTAGTGAGAATTTTTCAACATAGTTGTGAACAATTTCAGGTGAGTATGGTTGATTCGTCTTGATGAGGGCGAACATGGTCAGAACAAGCTTGGAT
>Ga0310690_10011983_pt1 | contig 10678 bp, 19 predicted proteins | sample AusTroGonzalo_MG_2_FD_207661 | JGI IMG/M metagenome (GOLD analysis project Ga0310690, IMG submission 207661) | Bovine rumen microbial communities from tropical cattle in Woodstock, Queensland, Australia - Gonzalo_04 (v2) (version 2) | ecosystem: Host-associated > Mammals > Digestive system >...
TTTTAGAAATCTTTTTCATGCCGTTAGGATATTATGAAGTCGGACCCGTATCTACCTTTATCCGGGAAATCTCGTTGGTGCGGGTGTCGATTTCAAAGATGTTGTCGTCCGTGGTATATGAGAGGACTGTCCGTTGGCCGTCGATGATCAGGGCAAGGCGTCCTTCGCCGAAAGCCGTGTTGACGGCCTTCGGGTCGGCCTCGCCGTAGAGCCTGCCGAAGAGGACGTCCACCGCGCCGGCATAGGGCCTCAAGGTGGATGCCAGCCAGGGAGCAAGGTGTACGGCCGCCTTACCCATCGGGTTGGCATTGCGGTAGTCGAGGATCCTTGGGAGGATGCCTTCACGGCGGAGGATGCTGCAGAGCATCGAGAGGTCGGCGCCATTGGTGACTGTACGCTTCGCCGCGTCCCTGGCCTTGAGAATCTGCTTTCCGTCCCACACCAGAAGGCCGTAGCCTTCGGGGAGGTCGCCATCTTTGATGACGCCTTCTGGGGCGAGGTAGTACCTGTAGTTGCCGGAAAGCAGGTGCTCCATGCCGGGCCGCAGGTGGCGTTTCTTCTTGTCGCGAAGGAAGTCGGCGCGTGACACCTTCACCTCGACGACGGCGCTTTCATAGCCGTTCGTCGCCCAGATGTCGCAGTTTTCCGCCGCCTGGGTGACCAGTTCGACGGCAACCCAGAGCCAAGGGCCGTGAAGGCCCCAGTTCTTACGGTTGCGCATGAACGAGGCGCCCTTGCGGCAGAGTTCGTAATGCAGGGAGTTCGTGTTGGACATGATGAGAAGAAAGATTATCGGCCCTCCTTGCTGCCGGAAGGCCGCATCCGTACACATGGCGTGGCGGGATGCGGCCTTCGGCAGAGAGTAGGGAAAGAAGTCCTGGCTGTTTTCCGGATTACGGTCGAAAGCCACCAGGGCGCGGACGGTGAACACCGTTTTTATGGTTCCGCCGTTTTTGTCCCGGATTCCTTCTCACGTTTCCGTTTGACGGCATCGCGCGTCATCAGCGCTGCCGCTATGGCGATGCCGAAGGGACAGACGCCGATGAGGAAGGCATAGAGAAGTATCTTGGGAACGTTGAACTTCATGGGTATCCCTATTTGATCTTCACGTGCGGCATGCCTTTGCCAAGACCGCTGATCTTGGACATCGTGCCGTCCTTCTTGCACTTGTTGAACAGCAGGAACACATCGCCGCGACTTTCGAAGGCGCCGGAGACATACCACAGCTTGCACTCCCTGTCTACCATTCTCTGTCCGACAAAGCACCCGCTCTCTTTAAAGGCGTCCTTTACATACTGTTTCTTCATACGATCCCGCTCCGTACGGAGCCGCATGATCTCATTGTCGTGTTCGCAGATGGCCTCGTTGTAGTGACGCATCTTGAGTTGAAATTCTTCTGGAGACATATTAAAAAAGGGTAATCGAAAAATCTGGTTGAAGATGAGTTGGGTTAAACCTGACTACTCTATTATTTCAGCCTGATTGGATAAATAATATATGAATACGGCGATGCCGATGAAGGCCAGGACGCACAGACCCGCGGAGACACGCTTCATCATGAGCGGCCAGAACTGCCGCTCCCGCTCCACCCATCTGCTGCTCCTCGAGGCGCGGTCCAGGAAGACGCTCGCGCCGACGATGGCCAACAGTATCGTGAAATAGACGCAGACGAAAAGAAAAGAAATCTCTTCCATAAAAAAACATTCACAAAAGTCTACTGTTAAAATCCACTTCCGCCTCACGGATACGGCGTAAGGCTATATCAAAATACGTTTCATCGATCTCGATGCCGACGAACCCCCGCCCTTCGAGTACTGCGGCTATGCCGGTAGTGCCGGACCCCATTGTTGAATCAAGGACCACGGCCCCGGGCTCCGTATATGTGAGGATGATCCATCGGAGGAGATTTACCGCCTTCTCCGTAGGATGCAGGGCCTTCGAGGGATGAGGCTTGCGGAACGACACGATGCTTACGGGGTATTTCTCCGTCGAGCCTTCGCGGTCCTCGAAGTCGCCGCTCTGTGTGCCGTAGCACTGGTTCTTCGGCGGTGCGAGCTTCGTCCCCCTGCCGTGCAGGGGCTGCCCTGCCTGGAACTGGGGGTTGTACGGCGGCGCACCGCGCTGGAACACCACGATGTCCTCATGGATGCGCATCGGCTGGCGGTCGGCGTTCAGGTGCCCGCTGGGCAGGTGCTTGTCCCAGATGAGGTTATACTTCCACTCGCCGGGGTTGCTCATCATGAGCTTCGCCGTGAACATCCCCTGGCCGAACAGCACGAAGGAGGCGTCCTTCTTTGCGACGCGGTGCCACTGTTCCCAGAGGGCGTCCAACGGAAGGACGCTGTCCCAGGGATTCTGCGTCACGCCGTAGGGGAGATCCGTCAACACGAGATCCACGCTTGCGCCCGGGATGTTTTTCAGAAGCTCCAGGCAATCGCCGTGAAGGAGAAGGTTTGACATGCTGCGTTTGTTTTGCTGTGGTTGCGGTTCGCGGGGCGCTATCCCGCGTATTCTTGTGTGTGGAGCTATAGCAATTCGAGATTTTCGTAAACGTTCCCGGCGATCACTGGGGCGTCGGAGAGCATGAAGGAATTCAGCGTCGGGAGTTCGTCGTAGTCGTTGAGGAAGGGGTGAACATCGTTCACCAGGCACGTATACTGGAACTTGTCGGCCAGGCGGAAGGCGCCATCATCAAAGACGACTGCAAGGCGCTCCCCGGAAGACAGCTCAAGGATGTCGCCCTCAAAGATGTTCTCCTCTTCATCGGAGCATTTCTTCAACGCCTTATAGAAAGAGGACATACCCAATGTCTTGTCATCGACGGGAATCATGCGGCCACCTTCGACGATGGCGGAAATACCGTCCACGCGCTGAAAGAAGCCGGTGCGCCAGCGGTTGGTTTCCCGGTTTAGGCCCGGATCCTTAAGCTCCACGGCGCGGAAAATAATGTCTGAGTGTTGCATGGCAGTATTTTTTGGGGTGCGTTATACTGCCACCGGCGCCTTGATTGCCGGCCACGGGTCGTAGCCTTCAAGGCGGAAGTCTTCATAACGGAAGGCGAAGACGTCTTTCACGTCGGGGTTGATGACCATCGTCGGGAGGGACCTCGGCGTACGCGACAGCTGCTCCTGCACCTGCTTGAAATGGTTTCTGTAAATATGGGCGTCGCCAAGGGTATGGACGAAGTCGCCGGGCTGGAGGCCACAGGCCTGGGCCACCATCATCGTGAGCAGCGCATAGGACGCGATGTTGAACGGCACGCCGAGGAACATGTCCGCGCTCCGCTGGTAGAGCTGGCAGGAGAGTTTTCCGCCGGCTACGTAAAACTGGAACAGCGTGTGGCACGGAGGAAGGGCCATGTCGTCCACCTCTGCGGGGTTCCAGGCGGAGACGATGAGGCGCCGGCTGTCGGGAGATTTCTTGATCATCTTGATGACGTTCGAAAGCTGGTCGATGGTCTTACCGTCGGGAGCTGGCCACGAGCGCCACTGCTTGCCGTACACCGGGCCGAGGTCGCCGTTCTCGTCGGCCCATTCGTCCCAGATATGTACGCCGTTGTCGTGGAGGTACTTGATGTTCGTGTCACCGGCGATGAACCACAAGAGCTCATGGATGATGCCTTTGAGGAACACCTTTTTGGTGGTCAGCAGGGGGAACCCCTGCGAGAGGTCGAAGCGCAGCTGGGCGCCGAAGATGGAACGCGTGCCGGTTCCCGTCCTGTCGGATTTGTCGGTACCGTTGTCCAGGATATCCTGGAGAAGTTCGAGGTATTGTTTCATATTACAATTAATTTGGTTCTGTCGAATTCCTGGTGGTCGATGAGTACGCCTCTGTCGAAGAGGTCGTATTCCTCGATGAGGGATATGTTCTTGCCGGCCTGGCGGGCCACGCGCCCCCAGCGGACGGCGTTTCCCTTCGTGCGGCAGTTGACATTGAGGTTCGTGCCGAACAGCCGCCAGCGGCGGACCTGTTTTATCTGGGCTTCCAGCATGGTCAGGAAATCTTGATGTGCGGCATGCCGCGGCCCATGCCGGAGACCTTCGACATGGTGCCGTCTTTTTTCGCGAAGTTGAAGGTCAGGTATACTTCGCCGCAGGATTCGAAGGCGCCCGCCACGTACCAGCGCTGGCATTCCCTGTCTACCAGGATCTGGCCGATGAAACAGCCCGACTTTTTGAAGGTCTCATTTACGTAGTTGTCGCGGAGCTCTTTGAGGTCGTCGCGGCATTTCTGCAGCGATTCCTCGTGCTGTTTGATAAGGAGCATGTGTTTCTCCTGGAGTTCGAGGAATTTTGTCTTGTCCATTATTTTTGGTTATTTGAGCCTGATGAATGTGCCGATGATGCCGCAAGTTTTCAGTATGTCGGCGTTGTTTTTGCCGTATGCCACGAGCAGGGTGCCGATGGGTGAATGGCCGCCCTTTCTGCTTCCGGGGCCGGAGAATGTCACGCGTCCTCTGAGGAACAGGACCGCGGAAGCCTTCTCGAAGATGTCTTCCTGGAACCATGTTGTGTCGAAGCCGCGGCAGGGGATCAGCACGATGCCATTGCCGTGTTGCGCCATGCGGTGGACGAACTGTCTCAGCAGAGGCTGCGAGAACGGCGGATTCAGCCATACGCGGCCGGACCAGGGTAGGATCAGGCCGTCGTCGGCCTTGGTGTACTCCCTGCCGGCGATCTTCCGATGGGGAACCGAAGGAGCGGCGGGATCCAGGTCGAAACGCCCCAGCGGATCGGTGATCCATGCGGGCGTATACCACTCGTCCTTATTGTGGTTTAAAAAATCAGTCTGTTTTTCCACTTTTATATTGCTTTCTGAACAACAGAGCAAGCGTTAACGGCGGTTTCGTTCTCGCGCTATCGCGGTCTTCTCCGCGTCAACGCTGAACTGGTCAAAGCCGAACCACGCGACAAACATAACCTCTTCACCGTCCAGTCCGGGCGCCGAGCCCCTGGCAAGGACCATCCGCGGTTGAACGATGATGGCCTCCACAAGGGCGCCAGTAAAGGGCGTCTCAGGGTCGGTGACGATAAGCTTGTCGCCGGGCCGAAGGTCAGAAAAGGAAAAAGCGTTCATCACGTTCAACATTTTTCTTCATTCATCGCCGCAAGCGCTATCACCGCACTGGCGGCTGCAGCCTCTGCGGCCAAGGCCCTGTCTTCTGACAGATGGATGCCCCGGATAAGTTCGCAAGCCCGTTCCTGCCACGCCCTGCCGTCGTCCAGGCGCGGAGCCTGGCCCCGCGCCGAGAGGCTGCGGGCCTTGACCACGGCGTCGCCGATCCAGGCGTAAGAGCCATGACTGCGGGAAAGCCTTTCCCGCTCGGCGACGAGCATCGCCGCCGCCTTCTCCGTCTCCCTCCTTATGGCCAAACCGCCATCGGGATAGCGGGGGTCGCCAAAACAAGGTTTCCACCAGTCCCGGCTCCAGGGCCACGCCTCCGGCATCTTCCGCGGCTCCAAGCCCCGCTGGCGGACCACGTCCAGATAACACAGGGCGGCTTTTGCAAGGTCCCCCTGCCCGTTGACGTCGTCGTCATGTTCGAAGGACCATCCTTCCTCATCGACCTGCCGCTGCCGCTCACGGATGACGGCAAGGATGGCTTTCGCCGTGCCGGCGTCACGGACGCCGCCGAGAAGACGGGTGGTCCTGTTTAGGCGTACGGCATGGCCGCTGCCGGCGGAAAATCCGGGGCGCACTTTTTTGCGGACAGGTTTTTTTGTCATAAAGAAAAAAACAGCTTAAAGAAACAGGGAGGGCACCGCGGGATGACCCGGCAAGGCACGCCCGAAAAATATGAAGAAAACTGGAAAAGAATGTTCAGAAACAGCGTCCTCCCTGTGGAGTTCCACTAATAGCCGCCCACGGTCAGCTTCGCATATGCCCCGCCATGCGTACGGCGGACGAACGCTCCGTTTTCGCCACGGGCCTCATAGATATACGTCGCGCACCGGTTCCAGTCTTCGCCGCCGATTTCTATTTCCGCGAGGAATCCCTTTTCGACGGGGCCGCATACGTATTCGAAGTCTGTACCCAGGCGGAACGACTTGGACCCGTCCGGCGTGGATACCGTATAGGTAACCATCTTGTCGGGACCTGCCGTCCACTCATAGTAATGTCCCTCGTAGCGGATATAGTATTCCGTATCGTTATTCGAGCAGCCTGCCGCAAGGAGGAGCACCGCAAGCAGGGCCATGTAAAACAGTTTTTTCATAGATAAAAAAATTAAGATTCCTCTTCAGTGTCTACCGCCATGGCCAAGGCCTCTTCCCCGTCTTCTTCCCCGGGGATTCCGGAAAAGCGATAGATATGTATGCCATGCTCCAGGGCGAAACGCCCGTCGGCCTCGGCAAAGGACGCCTTGGCCTCCCTGTAGCGGTCCCACAGCGCAAGCGTCATGCTGCGGCACCGGTCTTCCCTCTTCAGTGACAGCGCCCTATGCGCCGCGGCCAGCGCCAGGCGGCAGGGCTCCATGTCTTCCCGCCACTGTGCCGTAAGGTCACGAAGCCGGCTGTTGCATTCATATACAGCCCCGTCATCGTTCTGTTCTGCGAGGTACATGTTGAATTCGCGGATGAGATGGCGGAACGTGATGGCGTCCATCACCAGGCTCTGCTGCTCCTCCTCACCGGCACGTGTCTGCCAGAGGATCAACTCATAGGCCCACGACCAGGCGTCGGTCACGAAAGGAGAGCTTACGGAATAGCGGGCAAGGACGAAGGGCTGCTCCTCGTCGAGGAGCCTGCGTATCTGTTCGCGGCGGGATTCCAGTGTCTGGCCGCCGCGCCAGACGATGAGTACGGGCCCTGGGCGCCTCTTCGGAAGGCGGTAGGTTTTTTTCATAAAAAAAATAGTTATATAGACCACCGCGCCAGCGCCCAAAGGGCCGCAAGGTGAAGCGGATAATATGCGTAGAACAAATATTGGACGGTCCGAGAGCGGATGAAGCCGCGCGTGCCGTCGTATGCTGCCATCGGCAACACCGCGATCGCGGCGGCCGCCCCCTGGGGAAGCAGGCAGGCCGTCAGCAGGGCCCTCCCTGCGAGGCTGTCTTTCATGTGCCTCAGCATAAAGGTCAGCGCTATGCCGCCGGCCCCATAAGAAAAATGCAGCGCCTCTGCCGTTACGGCCAGCGCCGCCACGACCAGCAAGGCGGGACCCCTTCGGGGAATCCTGTCCTCGGCCGCCAGCGCCAGCAGCGCAAACAGAAGTTCCGACATGATACCCTGGGACGCGGGGTTCCAGGGTGTACCGGAAAAGGCCAGGTCATACGGCACTTCGCTCAGGAGCGCCGTGACGGCCATCGCGCAGGCATACCGAAGAAGGCTGCGGGTATGAAGATATCCTTCGACAAGAAGGAAGGCGAACAGCGGAAACGCCATGCGGCCGAGGATCCTCAGCGCGAGGGCGGCAACGCCGTCGCCGGGCATCAGGACGGCCGCCGCGTGGTCTACAGTCATCAGGACTACGGCCAGCACCTTCAAGCCACTGCCGCTGACACGGACGGCAGGTTTCCGTAAAGTTTCCAAAATCAGACGTGTGGTTGGTAAAAAAACAAGGAAAAGCACCTTTGGTTATGCTTTGGAAGCAAGGGGCGCGGAGGCGGCCCGCCGCAGGATGTTCCCGCCGCGGACCGCCACGCCCGTATATTGTTACCCGACCGGAGAGAGCCCGAAGGCCCGTCCGGACGGTACAGATAATTCTAATGTCGCCTAAACGATTTGCAAGATGTCAAAGACCTGACTGCCTTCGCCGGCGGCCCTTGTCTGCCGCGGACATGTCTCGTCCGCGGGAGGCCGCCGCCGGGACCCACTGCTCCGCAGGTGGCATGCACCCGCGGCTTTCCCTTACATCTCCCCGGCCGTCGATCCCGCCGGGAGGACACGCTGCTACCGGAACTATACCACGGCGCCCTCGCCCTGGCGGACCTGCCGCCCCTTGCGGGCCTTGGACGCAAAAAGCTTATAAAGTTCCGTGATGGTCAGTTCCGTCGTGATAAGCGGCGTTTCCGCAACCGCATGCACATTGCCGCGGTGGTTGGAAACGGAATATCCACCTTCGACGTAAAGTTCTCTTTTGATTGTGTTCATGGCTGGGATTACATATATGGCTGTTATTTTCGCCTTTACATGTCGGAATACGGACTGCTGTCCGGATTAAAGTACACGCGTCCGTACGGGATGATAAACCTGCGTCCGGCGGCATCGCAGACGATACCGCCGCTCCGGAACCCAAGCAGCGTGCAGGGGTGTCCGCCGCCGCGGCTGTCATCGTCAAACCATTCGTCCCCGCCCAAGAAGGCACAGGCGTGGCCGCGCGCCTCCCAGAAGTTCTCCCGGGTCACGGCCACGCAGCCCTCGGGCAGGGATGCCCGCCCGGACGCCTTATGTTTTTTCTTGAAAAGGGACATGCCGGCAAACACGGGGTTAGTCGGCAAACGCCTGCAGGAAACGGATTACAGGAATCACCTCACCGACGATATCGTCGATTCCGACGACCGTGCGGCCGCCGTTGAAGGGGTCCACGACCTCGGCCTTGATGCCGTCGTCCATGCTCAGGACGTGCAGAAGGCCGACCTTGCCGCCGCCATAGCGGACTTCAAAGCTCTCCGCCTCAAGGGCGGAAAGATATCCGGGGCCGCCCTGGGCCTCCATCGCCTCACGTTCGAGGCCTTCGGGGATTTTCGCAAGGGCCTCGCTGATTTCCTTCTCATAACGTTCCGACAGGCGGAAACGGACGGGACCGGAGGCGAGGACCGCCGCGACGGCGTCCCAACCTTCCGCGCGGGCCTTGCGGTACGCGTCGGCGGTGTCTTCAACATGCTGGAGCACGGCGCCAAGGTTTTCAAGTTTTTCTCTCATGACGATTACAAAAATTATTGGTTTTTAAAGCATATCTTCGCGGGGCCGCAAATCATGTCCTCCCCACATAACTCAATCGCAAATTTAGTTATTCAATTCCAAAAAACAAATTTTTTTACATTTATTGTTACTTTTATTGAGGAATCCATCGCCTCCCGGCCGAGAACGGCCGGAAGGCGATGCCCTCATGCGCGTTCGCACTGCCCTCGTCCGGGGCTACTCTCCGGAAAAGGGCTCGGCCCGGTAGCTGAACAGGATAACCTGCGTGTCCTCATTGAATGTCCAGCGGGACGCCAGGTCCTTCAGGTATGCGTCACGCGTGCCGTTCCACTCCTTGATCCGCAGGACTTCCTCCTTCCATCCGCCGAATCCCGGCATCAGGATGGGGAGATCGGTGGCGTAGGGGTTGCGTACGGGGGACGGGACGTCGGGTACCTCTCCGGCGGCGGCCTTCTTCCGCATCGTCGCCGCGGCGACGGGATCCAGCGAATCGATGTCCTTGCCGGCGGCCAGGTGGCGGCCCGACCCGATGGCGAAGAGCCCGGCGGCCGCATACTTGCGGGCGTACGACGTACAGGAACCGGTTATCTGCGCCGCGCACATGTCCGGGAGATACTCATCTTCGCGGGCATACGCCACACAGGAAACGCTCTTTCCGCCGACATCCGTGACCTTTGCCGTCGAGACAACATACAGTGCCCCGCCGATTTCCTTCACTTCCTCAGAGAAGGTGAGGATGAGAGCGGACTCTTCGAGCAGCGGGCCGGCCGCGTTGCAGATGTCCTCGATGTTGCGGTATTCAAGTTCGGGAACGGCGGCATTGCGGCGCTCCTTGGGAGACACGAGGCGCGCCTGTATCCAGGCCAGCCTCTGGAAGATGCCCCAGTCGGGGTTCGGGGCCTGGACGGCAGCCGCCGCCGCAGGCCCGGTTTCTTCATTCTTTTTCATGTTTATAGAGGAATGGATTTTTCCATTGTTTTTATCGCCGGTTACGGAATGTACGCGACGCCCTTCATGACGATGAGGGGGCGTCGTGAACATCCGTGTCCGGCGAAACACAAATGTTCGGGTAGAGAGTATCAGAAAGAAAGAAATGTATCGAAAATACCCAGCAAATAAAGCATTTCTTGGTATTAAATAAATAGAAGGAATACTTCGAAATAAACCATTTATTCTAATAAAAAAATTTATTTTTTTCACCAGGATTTTTCAAATTTGCGATAGAAAGATTTATTGGCTGATGAAAATATTTACCTTTTTTAACGAGAAGGGAGGTACGGGGAAGACGACCCTTACCGCGATGTTCGCGTCATTCCTAGCGTATAAGTGCAGGGAGCGCGTGCGCGTCGTGGACTGCGACTTCCCGTCGCACCAGCTGTCTATGATGCGGAAGTCGGAGCTGGAATGCCTGAAGGCGGACCCTCTCTCTCCGTTCGCGCGCCTGGCCCGCCTCGAGACCCCCTATCCGCTCAACAGGGCGATGGGCAAGGAGCAGTTTTCGAGGGCGGACCTTGACGCCATAGCGTTGAACATCAGGCAGCAGTGCTCCGGCAACGGATATATGCTGCTGGATTTTCCGGGCAGGTTCCTGAAGGGAGACCCCTCCTATGACCTTATCCAGAGGGGCATGATAGACCTCATCGCCTTCCCCATCGACACGGACCAGCAGTCCGTCATCGCGGCGGTGAACACGAGGAAGGAAATCCTCAGGCTGAACCCGAGGCAGAAGATGGTGTTCGTATGGAACCGCGAGACGGCGCAGGAGCGCCGTGGCACCCGCGACTGGTATTCTTCCGTGGAGCGGTCGCTGACCGCCA
>Ga0310690_10011984_pt1 | contig 10677 bp, 8 predicted proteins | sample AusTroGonzalo_MG_2_FD_207661 | JGI IMG/M metagenome (GOLD analysis project Ga0310690, IMG submission 207661) | Bovine rumen microbial communities from tropical cattle in Woodstock, Queensland, Australia - Gonzalo_04 (v2) (version 2) | ecosystem: Host-associated > Mammals > Digestive system >...
CATGAAGAAAGTTTTCCTAGCCCTGTGTCTTACGGCAGCCCTGGCCGCACCCGGCTGCATCAAAGTAGACAACAGCCTCGGGAAAGGACTGGTGGACAAGAGCCTCCTGTTCGACACCTATACCGTAGAATTCCCCCTGGAAGAGATCCAGCTCAGATCCTCCGAGGCCCTGTCGGGCTATTCGGACACGCGCATTACCATTGGCGCCATCCGGGACGAGGTTTTCGGCCTCACTACCCGTGAAGCCGCTTTCAACCTCATCCCTGCCCTGGACACCGTGGACTTTGGCACCAACCCCAGGGCCGTGAGATTCACCCTGAATTTTGAACAGGACACTATTTCCTGCGCCAATGATGCCCAGGCCCACATCTTCCAGAACATCTATGTAACCGAGCTTACCAAGACTCTTCCCTCCTCTGAGGATGATACCCGCAACACCCAGGTCATTCCCCACGGAACCCAGCTCATTACCAAGGGTCTTATCTCCTACAACGGGGAAGGAAGCCTCACCTTCAACTTCACCCAGGAGTTTGCCCAGAAATATGTGGACGCGATTGTGAGCACCGGACCGGTGTTCAAGGACCGCGACGGGGAAACGGATAAATACAAAGAATTCATTTCCAAGATGCCGGGCATTCACCTCAGGACCGACGTTCCCGAGGGAATAGGCGGCCGAATCAATATGTTCGACTTCTCCTGCCTCTCCGTTTCCAGCAACTATTACGTGCGCAACAGCAACGTGGGCGAGCTCACCATCAACAGCACCTGGAACGGCGTCCAGAAGGACTCCACCTTCGTGGTCGTTCCCGGAGAGACGGAACTCATAGACGAAGTCGAATACCTGACAAATAATACCAAATTCTACCAGTACTGCTTCAACCGTACCACCCAGTCCACTACGGCTGGTCCCGTAGAGGGCAAGGTGCTGGTGGAAGGCGGCGGCGGACTCAAGCCGGTCATCCTGGCCACCGAGCTGGCCAACAAGACCTGCTCGGCCATTGCGGCCAAGGGCGGACGTCCCGACAAGGCGGTTATCGTAAAGGCCACCATCGTGCTGCCTTTCGAAATGCCGGAGGACTATGAGGAGCTCAAGTATTTCCCCTCGGTCCTGAGTCCTACCATCCAGACTACTTATGAAACGGACGAAGGCGTGACGCGCCCCTCTTTCGCCGGCCTCACCGATGCTTCCGTCAGTACGGAAGACCAGGGTGACATCGACCGTTCCAATCTGGTCTACAAACCGGACATCACCTATCACCTGCAGGAACTGCTCTCCCGCACAAACCTGAACGAAGCCTCCGATGCCGACATCTGGCTGCTCACCATCCATACGGAAAAAGTGGCCGACGCCAACGGCTCGCTGTATGACAACGATTATTACCAGAACCTCCTGTATGCCAGCTACTACAACAGCCTGTACGGCGGCGGCTACGGTGGTTATGGTGGATATGGCTATGGCGGTTACGGCAGCTACGGTTACAGCAATTACTATAATTATATGATGCTGGCCTCCATGATGTCCGCTTCTACCGAACAGACTTACAGTTACACCACGGAGCTGGACAAGGACCGTTTCTACCGTGCCATCCTCTGCGGCTACGAAGACGAGCGTCATCCTATCTTCCGCGTCACCTTCGCCATTCCTCAGGGTTAATTCCCCTTGTTGACAGATAAAAAATTCCCGGGCCATACGGTCCGGGAATTTTATTTGAGATGGAGAGAATTACTCGCCAATCTTTTCGGCTACCTTTGCGATGGCGTCGCCAACAGTGGCGATACCGCTGGTTTCCTCATCAGGAATCTTGATACCGAAAACGCGCTCAAATTCCATGAGCAGTTCTACGGTGTCCAGAGAATCGGCACCGAGGTCATTGGTGAAGCTGGCACTTTCGGTAACAGCGGACTCCTCGACACCAAGCTTGTCAACGATGATATCCTTGACCTGCTTTACGATTTCTTCCTTAGTCATAATTGTCGGTTTTAAGTTTATTGTTTACGTTTTTGTCTTTCTTTCAAAGCAAAATAACGTGCAAATGTAATAAAAAATTCTTAATTATGAAAATCCAGGCGGGCTTTATCGGCTTTCATAATCCCAATATGGCAGGATTTTACCTTGATTCTTTTATTGTTTATTGGAATCTAGTATATTTGACTAATTAATCTAATAACACTATGTATGAAAACCTTTCGCTTCTTTTTCCTTGTATCCTTGTCCTTGTTCTCTATTTCTTGTTCAAACAGAATAATAGAGGAACCCAAAGAGTTACTTAAAGATACCGGTGCCTACACCAAAGCTGATGCCAGCTCTTTCTCTTCGGTCAACTTCAATTTTTCGGTGAAAGAAAAAGATATTTGGGTATTTATCGAACGTCAAAAGGAGTTCCCCCTTGTAGTTTCTATAAACCCTATAGTAAGAGAAGGTGATACGCTATTGTATATTGCGAACCTGGAAAAGGGTTGGAAAGTGTTCTCTGCCGACAAGCATCTGCCACCTATTTTGGCAGAGATTCCGGAAGGCTCTTTTGGTGATAAAACTCTAGATAATCCAGGTATAAGAGCATGGATGGATTCCATGACGGATTTAACCAGCGATATTAGACAAGAAAAAGAGTTATCATCGGCGACAGACTTTACCGACTTGTGGGAGGGCTATCCTGTCACGAAGAAAGAGACCAGGGAGAACAATGGAATTAGAGGCCTCTCCATGGAGCCAACATGGACAAGAGCGGTAATTTACGAGCAAACAGTACTTGATACCATTACTTATGGACCGCTATTATCCACGAAATGGGGCCAAAGAACGCCATGGAATAACAGTTTACCCATTTACCAAGGAAGCCAGCATTATCCAACTGGTTGCGCCGCAGTGGCCATCTCACAAATACTGTATTACTATCATGATTTCATTGATACTCCCTCTGGCTTGTTTCATGACATCTCCATCTCAAATTGGATCTATAATTCTGGTATTGACCCCTATTATACTTCTGTTTTATCGAGACAGAATTATCAAGAACCTTCTTCCCGGTGGGCTCAAATGGTAAAAGACACTGTCGAATATAACACTTATTATCCATCTTCAATAACAGGAGCATCCTATGTTTCCGACTTAATGGTTGATGTGGGTAATAGAACAAGTATGAAATATTATGCGGATGGCAGCAAAAGCGGCGCTCAGTTAACTGGGGAGTTATCGGCATTATCTAGTTTTGGCCTCGATTATAATTATTCCACGTTTAATATAAATACCGCCTACACAGAATTAGCGAATTCTAGACCGATACTCATTAATGGGGTAGATTCCTCCAATAATGCCGGACACGCTTGGGTTATTGACGGTGCTAAAAAATCACAATATATAACATATATTACCTATCAATGGTGGATGGGTTATTTGGCGGGATCTCTTCCTAACGGAGAAGAAATGACTCAATCGCAGGCACAGGAAGCCGCTTGGGAAATTGGACTTGACAAACCCGCTGACGGCATGATAACATATGGTGTGAGCTATACGGAACCGTATTATCAATTCTATATGAATTGGGGATGGGATGGCTCTAGTGATGGATTGTATTTTTATAACGGTCTTGTTCTTCACAACAATCAGTATTATCATTTTTCCGACAATCAATATATAATCTATAGTTTTCATGCTCACACGGGTAACTAGCATAATCAAGTTGCTGATACTCTGTTGTTTAGCCACCGTATCTTCTTGTGTTCAAGAAGTGGATTTCTCTACGGCGTATCAGAAAAAGGTGGTCCTTTATTGTATCATTCATACGTACGGCGGTTATAGTCGTCCCAGTGATTCTGACTTGGCTCCGGATTATAGTGTATATGCAACGTCATCGGGCAAGCAACGCCTTTATATGTACTACAACTCGGCCGAAGGAAAAAAAGAGTATTTGTCGGAAGCGAGGGCCCGCTTGTGGGATGACGAAACGAATGAACTTCTGGCGGAATTTACCAGAGTATCGAACGAAGAGTGGAATGCAGATTATCTTCCCCCGTACAAGATTACAGGCGGAAGTGTAAACGAGTATTCCATTCATTTACGTCTCGAAGTAGAGATTCCCGGGCAAAAAACGCTTGTTTCCAGGGCAACACTAGAGCGCACAATCAACACAGCGGCCTGGGAGATTCATTATGGCCTCCTGGGGGGTTATTATTACATACAGCGTAACATACTCCCGGGACCTGTATGGTTTTTACCCGAAGCTGTGGAGGCCGTCGTGACGTCGATACCTGAAGAAATTGGATCCGCTTCTTACCAATATGTCAAGCATGTTCCCGTCCATTATCTTCAATCCAATTATGTATTTGCCGACCCGTTCAATTATTCAGACGACCGTTTTCTATATGGTATCCGGGTCCTTCCGCAAAACAAAGATGGAGAAAGCCACTATACAATGATGGTGGAAAAAATACAGGGGGAAACAATTGACGATTATCATTCCAGAGTATATTACACATATATCAATCTATTATATGTGTCGGATGAATATGATCATTATTTAAAAGATGCCATCGTCTATCGTATCCGTCACGACAATGCAACCGATCCATTAAAACACCTCTATGAGGACCAAGTATTCACCAATGTAGAGGGCGGGGTTGGCATATTTGGGATTGAGGTTAGGATTCATCCGTCAGAAGTGATATTTGATTAGTTTTTTGGACATCATGAAAGAAAGAATGGTTTCAGCACTTATTCTCTTAATGCTGTTTTATTCTATTCCACTGGAGGCCCAGGACATCTTGGGCCGAGGGGAACAGCTGGATAGCTCCGTGGTGGTGTCCACTTATCCCTATTCCAAAGGAAACAGCCATGTTGTTTCAGCCCAGATGAGCGAACGTGTTATTTCGGCCCTTGGAGAGAATGACATCCTTAAAGTTCTTTCTTTTCGTCCAGGAATCTCTCAAGGTGTAGAAGGAACGCAGGCCTTCTTTGTGAGAGGCTCCGGGATTGGTGGGAACCGTATTGAGCTGGAAGGCGTTCCATTATACCGTTCCAGCCATCTGCTGGGCCTGGTTTCCTCTTTCCCGTCAGAAATGATCTCCCAGATGAGTTTCACCACCGGAGGATTCCAGCCTTATTCGGGGAATCTGACTTCTTCTCTCACGGAAATATCCCTAAAACAGGAAATAGCCCCGCATTTTGGCGGAAGCGTTTCCCTGTCTCCCTATATGGAAGGAGCCTTCATGGAGGTCCCCATTGGTTCCCGTTTTACAGCGCGCGCCTCTTTCCGCATTTCCCCGGCCTTGGCATTGGCCAACAAGATAGTAAGCGCATTCGGAGAGACGGGTAAAAGCTTCGCCATCAGCGATATCGGGGGAAAAGCCTATGATGCCATGGCTTCTTTTGCCTGGGCCCCGTTCAAAGGCATGAATCTGAGCGGCTTTTATTTCAGGACAGAGGATGTTTTCGGCTATCTCTATGGGAAAGATGCACAGGATTTCTCGTCCTCTGAGGAGGCCTTCAAATTGGGCGCATCGTGGGATACTGGCCGATGGGGGCGTTTGTCGGGAATGTGGTACCGTTCTTTTTCCAACGCTCTCCATCAGGAACGATTTATCTGGGGGTCTGTCGATGGGCAGGAAAAGGTGGCCCTCTCAATGGGAGGAGGTTCTGCCGAAACAGGAGTAAGACTGCAATACGCGCTCTCGCTTCTGAACTATTTCACTTTTGATATAGGTTGGGATTATACGGCCCGGCAGATGGGTTATGATTCCCGCCAAGAGGTGGCAGCCCGGCAGATTGATACTGGCGCGGGGGCCGATACCCGTTACGCCTTGTCTGCGCCGTTTGTACAGTTGGCTTTTAAGAAAGAACGCTGGGTAGATGCGCGGTTGTCGGCCCGATTCTCGCGTTATTCGCTTGGAAGAGAGTCCTCTACCCAAGCCCTGGTTTTTAACGATGTAGATTTTCACGCCATCTCTGATTTCTATTTGCTGGGGCCCCGGGGGGTTGAGGTATCTTTCGACCGGGTCTCCCAATACTTCCATCTTTTGGAGGGGCTGCCGTCAGGTTGGGGGCAGGACATGACGGTGGCTTGCGACGAGTCATTCCCGGCCGAGAGAATGTTGCAGGCATATGTGGGCGTATTTGGAACAGAACGCTTTGACAAAAGCAGCCAGCTTTCGTATTACGCTGGGTATTATTGGAGAAACCAGGAAGGCCTCATTGGCTTTAAACACGCTTCGTATGTTTTTGGAATGCGTGATGGCGTGGACAGGCAAGACATAGTGTCCGGGAACGGATGGTCCAGAGGCGTGGAATTGTCGGCAACCTGGGAAAGCCGGCGTTTGAATGCGGAGGTGTCTTATACTTATTCCCAGACCATGAGGTATTATCCGGACTTGAATATGGGTAAGCCTTTCCGCTTCCGTTTTGACCGTCCCCACATGCTCAAAGCGACGGGTAGTTACCTGTTCGCTTCCAGGCCGGCCAAGAAGGGAGGCCGGGTGGAGCATCGGGCCAGCCTCTCTGCCGATCTTTCTTCCGGGAGCCTGATGACGGTTTCCCAGGGAATAGTGGAGACGCCGTATCCCGGCATGCCGGTTTTGGCCCCGGAACGGACGCAGTACCAGGACTTGAGTGATTTGAACAATTTCCGTCTCCCGACGTATTTCCGTGTGGATGCCGGATACCTGTTCACATATAGATGGAATCGCTATGAACTATTGCTGAATGCGTCCATTTTCAATCTGCTGAATCGGCACAATGTATACCAGTACTTCTATGAAGACGGCAAGTGGAAATCGCTGAGCATTCTGCCCATCATGCCTTCCCTTCGCGTCCAGTTCAGTTTCTAGAAGTTTTGTATCTTTGCGGATGGTATGACCATCCGCGAGAAAATAGCCCTCTTTCCCCATTCCCCCGGCGTTTACAGGTACTACGACGCCGAGGGTAAGGTCATTTATGTGGGCAAGGCCAAGGACCTGCACAAACGGGTGGCGCAGTATTTTGTGCCGCCGGAGAGGCTGAACACCAAGACGCGCATCCTGGTAAGCAAGATTGCCGATGCGCAGTTCTCGGTGGTGGACTCGGAGGCCGACGCCCTCCTGCTGGAGAACAACCTTATCAAGCAGTACAAGCCCAAGTACAACATCCTCCTGAAGGACTCCAAGACCTACCCCTGGATCTGCGTCACCGGGGAAGAATTCCCCCGCGTCTTCATCACGCGCCGCATAGAGAAGGGCAAGGGCAACCGCTACTTCGGCCCCTATTCCAGCGTGATGCATGCGCGCAACCTGGTGGACTTCTTCGACGAGGTGTACCAGCTGCGCACCTGCACGCTCAAAATCACCTCCGACGCCATCCTGCGCGGCAAGTTCCGTCCATGCCTCAAGTTCCATATTGGCAAATGCGGGGCTCCCTGCATCGGCAAAGTATCCCAGAAGGAGTATGCCTCTAATATAGAGGAGATTGTGCACATTCTCAGCGGCCGCGGCGGCGAGGTCATCAAGCACTACAAGGCCCTCATGGCCGATGCGGCTGAAAGGCTGGCCTTCGAGGACGCGCAGGTGTTCAAGGACAAGCTGCGCACCCTGGAGCGCCATTACTCCAAGAGCATCATCACCCAGGCCGCCGACGTGGAGGCCGATGTGTTCTCCATGGTCTTCGACGGGGGCGAGGCCTTCGGCAACTTCCTCCGCATCCGCGGCGGCGCCATCGTGCAGAGCCTGAACCTGGGCTTCCGCAGCCAGATCGAAGAGGACGAGGCCTCGATGCTCTCCACTTTCATCGGCGAAATCGAAGACAAATTCGGCACACTTTCCAAAGAGGTAATCGTACCCTTCCTGCCGGACGTGGAGATTCCCGGCGTGGAGTTCCGCATTCCCCAGCGGGGAGACAAGCTGGCCCTGCTGGAGCTCAGTGCCAAGAACGCCAAGGAGTTCCACTTCAACTCCATCAAGCAGCGGGAGCATACAGACCCGGACGCCTTCCGGATGAGCGTCATGGAAGAGCTGCGCAAGGCCCTGGGTATGAAGGAACTGCCCCGGCACATGGAGTGTTTCGACAACTCTAACATCCAGGGAACCAACCCCGTGGCCTCCTGCGTAGTTTTCCGCAATGCAGAGCCCTCCAAGGCCGATTACCGCCGCTTCAAGATCAAGACGGTGGTGGGCGCCAACGACTACGCCTCCATGAAGGAGGTGGTGAACCGCCGCTATTCCCGCATGTTGGTCGAAGCCCCAGACGACCTGCCCCAGCTCATCGTCATCGACGGCGGCAAGGGCCAGCTGGAGTTTGCCCACCAGGCGTTGGCCGAACTGGGCATCCTGGACCGCGTCACGGTCATCGGCCTGGCCAAGCGGCTGGAAGAAGTGATAAGGGTGGGAGATCCCTATCCCCTGTTCATCGACCGCAACTCCCAGGCCCTGAAGGTACTCCAGCGCATCCGCGACGAAGCCCACCGCTTCGGCATCACCTTCCACCGCAACCTGCGTTCAAAGGCCGCCATCCAGAGCGCCCTGCGGGAGATCAAGGGCGTGGGAGAGAAGACCGAGCAGCGTCTCCTCATGCACTACGGCTCCGTGGCCCGCATAGCCGCCGCTCCCCTGGAAGACCTCTCCGCCCTGGTCGGAGCCGATTTAGCAATAAAGATTCATGATTATTTAAATCAATAATGAGGTACACTCGCTACGCTCGGTATGACAATGTCATTCCGAGGCCGTAGGCCGAGAGAATCTCAAAAAGAAAAGCAATGACAGAAAAAGCTTTCAACAAGTATTTCAACGCCTTCATCGTCATTGGGATGGCGGTGGTGACGGTGCTGGTAACCGCCATCAAGTTTCGCGATGCAGAAAACGGACAGTGGCTGCTGCTGATATCGGCCTTCGGTTCCTTGATGGGTGTTTTGAGCACAGTCCTCAGCGCCAACGGGCGCATCCTCACCTTCCTCTTCGGCCTTATTGACGTTACCATTTACGGCGCCATGTGCCTGGCCGGCGCGCGATATGGCAACGCCGCCTTGCACCTCCTTTACTTCCTGCCCATGCAGTTCGTGGGCTTTTTCCAATGGAAGAAGCGGGGGGCCGATGCCAAAAAGGAAGTGAAGGCCCGCCGCCTGACCGGCAAACAGTGGATGCTGTACGGAGGTATGTTCCTGGCGGGGCTTGTCATTGCCTATTTCGTCCTGCTGGCCATGGACAAGAACGAGGCGGGCGACGTGGTGAAGTGGCTGGTCTTTATGGACGCTTTCTCTATGATGTGCAACTTGGTGGGGCAGTACCTGCTGTCTACGGCCTATATGGAACAGTGGTATTTCTGGATAGGCGTGAACATTTCCACCATTATCATGTGGGTGCTCACCTTGAGGCACGACCCCTCATCGGCCTATGCCACTATCTATGTGGTGAAGTACAGTTTTTACCTCATCAACTCCTTCAACGGCTTGCGAATCTGGTACAACCTGAGCCGCCCCGCCCCGACCACCGTGGAGGCAAACAATTGACAGACAGCACAATATGCAATTACCCCTAGGCGTTTTCACCTGGGGGTAATTGTTTAACGTGCTAAGAGTCAGCGGGTTGCACCCACGGCTTATTTGCCAAGGGCGGCGGCTACGGCCGGATCCAGCTTGTCACCGCGCAGGGCGTCGCCGCGGGCGATGATGGTGCCATCGGTCCCGAAGAGGACCATGTGCGGAATACCCTGGATGCCATAGAGGGAGGCGGGCTCCTGATGGCCGTTGTTGATCTGGTTCCACTGGATGCCGTAAACGGCGGCGGTGTCAATGGTGTTCTTCCAGTTCATGCCGCGGCTCTCTTCCCAGACGGCTACGCTAAGCACGTCGAAGTCGTCGCCGTGGTACTTCTCCCATACGGACTTGATGTTGGGGAGTTCGGCCTTGCAGGGAGGGCACCAGGGGGACCAGAAGTCCACCAGGAAAACCTTGCCCTTGCCCACGTAATCGGACAGGCTGCGGGTTTCGTAAACGGGATTGTCTTCCTTGTCGGTGCCAATCACGTGCTGGACGGAGAAATCGGTGTAGGGCTTGCCCACTACCGTAGCCAGGCTGGCCTTGACATTCTCCTTGAGGTTGGCCACAAAGGCGGAATCACGGCCCTCAAGCGGGGCGGTGAGTTTCTCCAGGACCTTGGCCAGTTCTTCGGGCTCCAAGTCGGAGTATACTTCCTTCAGGGCTTCCACACCTACGGCATTGTCCAGGTTCTTCTTGAGGGCAAGCTTGTTGTATTCAAGGTATGCATCATAGGCCGAATCGGCAAAGGCCTTGGCGGCTTCGGCGTCGTCTTTCAGGGAAGTGAGACGGGCACGATAGTTCTGGGCGAAGGTCTCGTTCCATTCGTTGAACTCGGCCAGCTTCTGCTCGGTGGTCTTGGATTCTTTGCAGGCCAGCACCAACGTAGCGGCGGCGGCCATAAGGATAAGGGTTCTTGCTTTCATTTTGTTAGTTCTTGATTTTCAGGATGCAAATATAAGAAAAAGCGGCCATTAAGTGACCGCTTTTTCAAAAAACTCTTTAAAAGCTTAGCGACGCTCTCCGCGACCGCCTTCACGGCCACCCTCGCGACGACCGCCACGGCCGCCACGGCCACCGCGCTCACCGCGACCGCCTTCACGACGGCCTGCGCCGGGAGCGGCGGAGTTGGCTGCGAAACCAGCGTTGGGGGAGAGATCCTGCTTGCCGTACTTCTCACCGTTGC
>Ga0310690_10011985_pt1 | contig 10677 bp, 7 predicted proteins | sample AusTroGonzalo_MG_2_FD_207661 | JGI IMG/M metagenome (GOLD analysis project Ga0310690, IMG submission 207661) | Bovine rumen microbial communities from tropical cattle in Woodstock, Queensland, Australia - Gonzalo_04 (v2) (version 2) | ecosystem: Host-associated > Mammals > Digestive system >...
GAATACCCGTTAACGTATTATGTTCACTAACAAATCATTCTGCCAAATGTGGAGAGTGCCTGTAAGATTCTTCGCTGTAATGATTCGCACGCGCACCGCGGAGCTGCAGTCGCAGCTCTCGCGCACCGCACGCGACATGCTCAAGATGACACCATCGTTAAAGACCCGAAAAAGTTCAAAACGGACACATGAAAAAATCCCGGAAAGCTCCGGGATTTTTCGTGTATAAAGGAGAGCAATTCCGTCAATACGGGATCCAGACGCCGAGATAGCCGTCTTCCGCACGGTCTGCCTTATAGGTCCAGGTGGCGCGGCGGTCGGTGAAGGTCTTTTCGAAATGATCACCATCCGGATTGATGAAGGTCAGCGGCGCACCGCAGGGGGAGACGGGCACATTCTCGCCTTCCTGGAACAGCTGGATATTGCCGCCGGTGACCATAAAGCGGGAATGGTGGTTTCCGATCAGATAGCGTTCGCCGGCCAGCACATCTCCGCGGATGTCGCCGCTTTCGATCCGGGTGTCGCAGGCACCATTCAGGCTGCCGAAACCGGCGATGCGGTTGCCTTCCCCGTGAATCCGTACTTCCGTGTTCCGGAAGATCACCTTGGCTTCCCCGTTGAAGGTTCCGATTACGGCACCGGAATCGCAGCGGATGGTGGCATTGACGGTGCCGCCGGAGAAGAGAACGTCCGCCGTGCCGCTCATGGTGCCGACGGAGGTGGTTCTCTCGCAGGCGGAGAGAAGCCGATAGGTACCGCTCAGGCGAATCTGGGCGTCGCCGGAAACACTGCCGATCAGGAGCGCGTCATTGCCTTCGGCATGGATGGAAACATCGGATTCCGAAATCTCGATATCCGCGTCGCCGGCGGCGGAGCCGATGCCAACCACGCTGACACCGTTGGCATTCAGGTCCAGGCTGCCGCCGCGAATCCGGATGCCTTCCCCGCCGCTGACGCCGCCGCCGATGCAGACCGTCTTGTTTCCGGAGGAGCGGATGGCGATCATGCCGGTGGTTTCCAGGCAGATGGTGCCGTAAGGATCGTTGTAGTTGGTGCCGATGCCGACGGAATAGTTCCGGGTGTTATGCACCAGCAGGTTGCCGTCCCCACGGACGGTCAGTTTCGCGCTGGGCGGGACGATGATGCCGTCCCGGTTCATGGTGTTATGGCCGGTCAGGACCAGGTCCAGAACGCTGTTGCTGCCGAGGCGGATACAGGGTTCCGTGGGCCCGCTGATGTTCACGTTGGACAGGGTCAGCGTGACCTTCGCTTCGTCCGCGATCCGGATGTTCATATCCACGCTGTGGGATTTTTCGCCGTGGAGCGTGTAGTCCCCGCTGCCCAGGAAGATACAGGAATACTTGCGCACGGCCAGATCCAGGAGATCGATCTTCGTTCCGGATTCGGGCTCATACAGAAGGATTTCCCTGTTCCCCTGGGCCAGATGGACATTCTCGTCCCGGATTTCCCGGAGGACCTTGTCAGAAACGGATTTGACGGGTATTTCCGCTGGCCTGCCGGTGTAGAATCCCTGGATCAGGTCGATCCCGCAGTCAATGACGGTTCGGAGCTCTTCGCCGGTTTCCACACCTTCCGCCAGGGCGCGCATGCCGTTCTGATGGGCGAAATCGATGGTGTTTCGGACGAAAAGCCTGCGGTTGGCGTCGGTGGCGATGCCGGCGATCAGGCCCCGGTCAATCTTGATAATCTGGGGCGCGTAACGCAGGAGGTTTACGATATTGGAGTGGCCGGTACCGAAATCGTCAATGGCAATCTGGGTCTGGGCGCCGGGCTTGCAGACACGCTTCAGGCGGGAAAGCTCCTCGTCGGAGGTCGGGCTTTCCTCCGTCAGTTCAAACACAAAGCAGTCCAGGAAACTTTCATACTTGCCGATCAGCGCGGAGCAGTCCTCCTCCGAGAGGAAGAAACCGGGAATGGTGTTGATGAAGACCTTGCAGCCATTGAAATCATTATAGTTCCGGACATACCGCTCCATGATACCGAAAACCGTTGCATGCTCCACATCGTAAAGGCGGCCTTTTTCCCGGGCGATCTTCAGGATTTCCAGCGGCGTCAGATTGATGATGGCATCCGTTCGCATCAGGGCCTCATAAGCATAGATGAGACCGCTGTGGGCGTCGACGATGGGCTGGAAATGGAAACGGAAGAGATTTTTCTCCATCAGGAGATTGAAGGTGCTGTTCTGGGCATCGCTGATACCGTCCTGGGCGCCGCTGTCCTGACTGTCGGTCCGGAGCCGGTTCAGGTACATTTCACCGATAGCGAGGCTGATCAGGTTTTCAAGGGGAACGGCGTTCCAACCCCGGTCCAGATGGGTGACGCCGGAGGAGACTTCCAGAAAATACGGCTTGGAGGTTCCGGAATTATACTGTTCGATCTGGCGGTAGAAGGCGTTTGTGTTCCGGACGATCAGGGCGGAGAGCGCCAGCTCATCCGCCGGCGCGTCGATGACGACAAACTGATCCTCGCTGATGCGGGCGATGTGCTGCGCTTCGGGATTGGCGGTGAGCAGCGCGTGGGTCACGGTGCGGATGACGTCCTCTGTTTCAGCCATGCCGTAGGTTTCATAAATCCAGGAATAGCGGGGAAGCCCGTAAACGGAAACGGCGAGGACCCGGCCCCGGGCACTTTCCTGTTTTACATAGCGCTCATACCACCGGGTCAGCCCTTTCAGGTTGGAAAGGCCGGCGATGGAATCCATATACAGGTTATTCTCCAGCCGGGCGACCAGCTGCTGCTGGCGCATGCGGCCCAGCTGGACGGAAGCGATCAGGTTCAGCACGTCGGACAGGCGCTTGATCAGCTGGCTGTTGGAGGGATAGTCTTCGGTGTGCGCGGCGAAGTAGCCGCAGACCCGGACATCGGAATGAACGATGTTCACCACCGTGACGCCGGAGGAACTCAGGGAGGGCAGCGCCATATCCCGGAGATAAACCTTTCGCAGGGCGGGCTGCTCGTCGGCATTACAGTGGGGAACCATGATCAGCTCGTCTTCCGGATGATCCGGCATGTTGTCGGTGTCCGGATTGGCTTCCAGCAGGCTCCGGTTCAGGTAGAGGGCGGAATCCGGCAGAAGCAGCTCACCGATTCTCGCCAGGAAGCCGTAGAGCTCCTTTTCCTCCAGGAGGCGGTCCACCGCATAATACATGGTGTTCTCATGGGTGAAGAGGGCGTCGGCATGACGCAGGGTCCGCAGAGGATTGAAACGGTTATGGCCGACGGAGGGACAGCCGCAGGATTCTGTCAGGACGGTTCGGTAGCTGTGGGTCAGGATGGGCATTTCCTCCGGGTATTCCTGCTTCGGGTCGAAGGAAAGGATCCGATCCATCACGATACGGGCCAGGTCCTCCGGGTTGCTGTCGCAGGTGGTCAGCTGGGGCTGGAAGAGATAGGCGGTGGGTGTTCCGTCGAATCCGGTGACGATAACGTCTTCCGGAACGCGGTATCCGCGCTGTTTCAGCTCGTCACAGACCGCGACGGCCATGCTGTCATTGGCGCAGAAAACGGCCCGGGGAGGCTTTCCCCGTTCATTCAGCAGGGACTGGATAATCTGCAGCGCTATTGTGTCAAGATAGTTGCCGAAGGCAAAGAATTCCTCCGAACAGGGAAGGCCGAACTCGGTCATGACTTCCTGCCAGTAATTCAGACGAAAACGGGAATTGTCCTCATCCCGGATGCCGCCGATAAAGAAACAGTCGCGGACATTGTGATCACGGATTACATGGCGGATCATTTCCTTAAAGGAAGCGCCGTAGTCGTCGATGATGCTTTCGCAAAGGGGGTGGCGGCCGCCCAGATACAGGACGGGGATCTTTTCCGACCGGGCACAGCGGATCATGCGCTCGAGCCGATCCGGATCGTAGATGTTTTCATGCAGGATGATCAGGGCGGACAGGCGGTCATAGCGGATGAGATCGTAGACACAGCCCGTGATGTTTCCGCCGTGGTTTGACCAGTACCAGTCCAGAGAGGAATTGAACACAAGCAGCCCGTATCCGGCTTTGCGGGCTTCCTTTTCCAGCTCGCAGAGAAAATTATCCTTCAGGAGCGTATGCGCCTGGGACAAGCAGATGCCGATCCACTTCGGGGCGACCGCGACATTGACCCTGTCTTCCATGGGGTACCTCCGAAAACCGATATATAAACGAAAAAAAGAACAGATAAAGTATACCATATTGTTCCCGGAAAAGGAACAGAACATTGCGAAAAGATACAAAATAAGGTATACTGCCGGTTGCATGCGTCCTGCATGCGGTGAGTTCGAAACCATCCTCACCTAAAACAAAACTAAGGAGAGAAGAAACATGAGGAATTCAACTGCCCAAAAGGTTGCCTTCGGCGGCGTTATTGCCGCCCTGTATGTCGCGCTGACCTACCTGGCCAATTTGCTCGGCCTGGCCAGCGGCGCGGTTCAGGTCCGCTTTTCGGAAGCGCTGACCATCCTGCCGGTGTTTTCGTCGTCCGCAATTCCGGGACTGACGGTCGGATGCGTGCTGGCAAATCTGCTGACTGGCTGCGCCCCCTGGGACGTGGTGTTCGGATCCCTGGCCACGCTGATCGGCGCTGTCGGAACGCGGCTGCTGCGGAAAAAACCGTATGTTGCCTGGATCCCCCCGGTGGTCAGCAACATGGCAATCGTCCCGATCGTGCTGATAAAGGTTTACGAAGTGCCGGATGCCTGGTGGTATCTGGTCTGCACGGTGGGTCTTGGCGAAATCATCAGCTGCGGCGTGCTGGGGCTTTTGCTGTATAAATCACTGAAGAAAATGCCGCAGCTGGACAGAACGGGCTTCGTCGATCCGTAAATCATTGCGGTGTGAGTTCTGAAGACCGGAAAAACCGGGAAGGAAAGAAGGGTCGGGATGGGCGGCGTTGTGATCCCCATGAATCTCGGGACGGACAGCTATGACATCACGCTGGAGCGGGGCGCTCTCCGCAGGGCCGGGAAGCTGCTGAATCTGCGTCGAAGGGTGATGATCGTGACCGACAGCGGCGTGCCGGAAAAATGGCCGAAGACGCTGGCGGAGCAGTGCGAAGAGGCGGAGATTTTCGCGATTCCCGCAGGGGAAAAGAACAAGAACCTGGACAGCTTCCGCGAGGTTCTTCGGCGGATGCTGGCTTTCGGCATGCGCCGGGGGGACTGCGTTGCAGCCGTCGGCGGCGGCGTGCCCGGGGATCTGGCAGGGTTCGCCGCAGCCTGCTATATGCGGGGGATTGATTTCTATAACTGTCCGACCACGGTGCTGAGCCAGGTGGATTCCTCCATCGGCGGCAAAACGGCGGTGGATCTGGACGGGATCAAGAACATCGTCGGCGCCTTCTGGCAGCCGAAAGCCGTATTGATCGACCCGGACGTACTGTCCACCCTTCCCCGGCGGCAGGTTTCCAACGGCCTTGCCGAGGCGGTGAAGATGGCCCTTTGCTTTGACGAGGAAGGCTTCGCGCTGTTTGAGAACGGCGATGTTTTCGCAAACATGGATCAGATCATTGAGAACGCATTGCGGATTAAGAAATATGTCGTGGAACAGGACGAGAAAGAGCAGGGGCTGCGCCGGACGCTGAACTTCGGCCACACCCTGGGCCACGGGATTGAAGCGCTGCAGGGGGAGAACGGCCTTTACCACGGAGAATGCGTCGCACTGGGAATGCTGCCCATGTGCTCTCCGGACGTCCGGGAACGCCTCCGGAAAGTGCTTGAAAAACTGGAATTGCCGGTTTGCTGCGATGCGGAGGTTTCCCGCGTGATGGAAGCGGCGGTTCACGACAAGAAAGCCTCCGGGAATACCATCACCGCCATCCTGTCGGAGAAGATCGGAAGCTGCTTTGAAAAGAAAATGACGCCGGAAGAACTGGCGGTGCGGTATACCGAAGTTTTTGGAAAATAACAGAAAACCCGAGAAATCATCGGCGAAAATGTACCGCGGAACCTGCGGAAAGAGAGGCAGAAGCAGATGAAAAACACCTTCGGCAGCACCGTCTGCATTACCCTGTTCGGGGAAAGCCACGGGGCGAAGATCGGCGCCGTGCTGGACGGGCTTGCCCCCGGAATTCCGGTGGACGAAGACCTGATCCGGCACCAGCTGACGCTTCGCCGGCCGGCCGGGCGCATCAGCACCGCCAGGCAGGAACAGGACGCCTTTGACATCGTGAGCGGCGTGTTCGAAGGACATACCACAGGAACGCCCCTGACGATTCTGATTCCGAACAGCGACACCCGCAGCGGGGACTACCGGCGGGGCGCGCTGCGGCCCGGGCACGCGGACTATACCGCCCACGTGAAATACCACGGATTTGAGGACTATCGGGGCGGCGGCCATTTCAGCGGCCGGATTACGGCGGCGCTGACGGCGGCCGGAGCCATTGCCATCGGCGCCCTGCGGAGCCGCGGAATCCGGATCGCCACCCATGTGGCCCGCTGCGCCGGGATTGCCGACGCACCCTTCAGCGATCCGGAAAAACAGATGGAGAAACTGAATCAGATGACCTTCGCCGTGCTGGACGAAGCGAAGGGCGAGGAAATGCGGGCGGCGATTGAAAAGGCGGCGGAGAGCGGAGACAGCGTCGGCGGGGTGCTGGAAACCCTGGTGACGGGCATGCCGGCGGGCGTCGGGGAGCCCTGGTTTGACACGCTGGAAAGTATGCTGGCCCACGGGTTGTTTGCGATTCCCGCGGTGAAGGGCGTCGAATTCGGCGACGGGTTTGCCCTGGCGGAGAAGCGCGGCAGCGAGGCCAACGATCCTTTTATTCTGACGGACGGAAAAACCGTCACCGCCACCAACCGGAACGGGGGCATCAACGGCGGTATTTCCAACGGTATGCCGATTCTTTTCCGGTGCGCCGTGAAACCGACGCCTTCCATCGCAAAGCCCCAGCGCTCCGTCAACGCGGAAGGCACGGCGGAAGAAACGCTGACGCTCGGGGGACGGCATGATCCGGCGATTGTGCACCGGGCCCGGGTGGTGGCAGACAGCGTGACGGCGCTGGTGCTTTGCGACGCGCTGGCGCTGCGCTTCGGAACGGACTGGCTGACAGGAGCGAATGTATGATTTACGGACTCATCGGAGAACATCTGGGCCACAGCTTTTCCGCGGAAATCCATGTCCGCCTGGGGGAGGAACCCTATGAGCTGAAAGAGCTTCCGCCGGACGGGGTGGAAGCTTTTCTGCGGACGGGAGATTTCCGCGGGATCAATGTTACGATTCCCTATAAACAGACGGTGATTCCCTTCCTGGACGAAATCAGCGAGACCGCCCGGGCCATCGGCGCGGTGAACACCATTGTCCGGCGAAACGGAAAGCTGTTCGGCGACAATACGGACGTCGCGGGACTGACGATGCTGCTGGCGCGGACCGGCGCGAAAGTGAAAGGCAAAAAGGTGCTGATCCTCGGCACCGGGGGAACGAGCAAAACCGCGAAGTATGTGGCCGAATCCCTGGGCGCGGCGGAAGCAATCCGCGTCAGCCGGACGGCAAGGGAAGGCGCCGTTTCCTATGAAGAGGCGGCAGAAAAGCACCGGGACGCCCGCATTCTGATTAACACCACGCCCTGCGGGATGTATCCCCACGGAGAGGACTGTCCTGTGGACCCTGGGAACTGGCCGGAGCTGGAGGCCGTGGCAGACGCGGTTTACAACCCCCTGCGGACAAACCTGATCCTGAATGCCCGGGAAAGAGGCATTCCGGCGGAAGGCGGCCTTTTCATGCTGACGGCCCAGGCCGTGCGGGCGGCAGAGCTTTTCCGCGGAACGGAATATCCTTTGGATATGGCGGAAAGAATCTTCCGGGAACTTCTGGGAGAAAAGGAAAACATGGTGCTTATCGGCATGCCGGGCAGCGGCAAGAGCACGGTTTCCGCAGCGCTGCAGCGTCTGACGGGCCGGCCGGCCGTTGATACGGACGCACTGATTGAAGCAAAGGCCCAGAAGACCATTCCGGAGATTTTCCGGGAGGACGGGGAAAAACACTTCCGGGACCTGGAAAGCGAAGTGATCGCGGAAGTCTCCGCCCGGGGCGGGCAGATCATTGCCACCGGCGGCGGCGCGGTGCTCCGGGAGGAGAACGTGCGGGCACTGAAGCGCAACGGCAGGCTGATCCTGCTGGAACGGCCGGCGAAGGAACTGATTCCGACGGCGGACCGGCCGCTGGCGGACACGCAGGAAAAAATGGACCGGCTGCGCCGGGAACGGGAACCCGTTTACCGGGCGGCGGCGGACTGCACGGTGCGGCTGCACGGGACACCGGAAGAAGCAGCCCGGGAGATATTCGAACACCGGCCGGACTGAAGGAGATTTGTTTTCATGAAAATACTGGTGATCAACGGACCGAACCTGAATATGCTCGGGATCCGGGAACCGGATCTCTATGGGCGTGAAACCTATGCGGACCTGGTGGAAAAAATACGGCGTCACGCAGAGAAAAACGGGATGGAAGTGACGTTTTTCCAGAGTAACCATGAAGGGGATCTGGTGGACGCGATTCAGGGTGCTTACGGCGTTCAGGACGGGATCGTTCTGAATCCCGGCGCCTATACCCATACCAGCGTGGCCCTGCTGGACGCGCTGAAAGCGGTCGGGATTCCCACGGTTGAGGTTCACATTACGGACGTGGACGAGCGGGAGGAATTCCGGAAGATCAGCTTTGTCCGGGCGGCCTGCCGGAAAACGATCTCCGGCCACGGGACGGACGGATATCTGGAAGCGATGGATTACCTTACGGGAGGAAAAGCCTGATGCGGGTCAGAATGGAACCCGGAGAACTCCGGGGAACGGTTTCCGCCCCGCCGTCGAAGTCCATGGCCCACCGGATGCTGATCTGCGCGGCGCTGGCGGAGGGAGAAAGCCTCGTACAGCCCATCGAGCTGAGCGAGGATATCCTGGCTACCATGGACGGCCTGCGGGCACTGGGGGCGGACATCCGGCAGGAGGAAAATTCCCTTCGCGTTACCGGCTGCAGGCCTGCGGCGGCAGACAGCGCCGTGATTCCCTGCCGGGAGAGCGGGAGCACATTGCGGTTTCTGCTGCCTTTGTGTTTGCTGAACGGGCAGGAAATGACGCTGACCGGCAGCGAACGACTGCTGGAGCGGCCGCTGGATGTATATGAGACCTTATGCAAAGAACGGGGATTCCGGCTGGAACGGAGCCCGGAGGGTATCCGGGTGCAGGGAAAACTGGAAGCCGGGGAATACACGGTTCGCGGCGATCTTTCCAGCCAGTTTCTGACGGGCCTGGCCTATGCGCTGTCCCTATTGGAAGGGGAAAGCATCCTGCGGATTCTGCCTCCCATTGAGAGCGAACCCTATCTGCGGATGACGCTGGAAGCGATGGCTGCGTGCGGCGTGACGATCCAACGGCCGGAACCGGAAACGCTGAGGATTCCCGGAGGTATGCGATATGCCGCCGGGGAGAAAACTGTTGAGGGAGACTGGAGCAATGCCGCCTTCTTTGAAGGCCTGCGCCAGGCGGGTCACGGGATCCGGATCACCGGGCTCCGGGAGGACAGCCTGCAGGGCGACAGGGTGTGCCGGGAATACTTCCGGCGGATCGCACAGGGAGGCGCGGAGGTCGACGTGACGAACTGTCCGGATCTGGCGCCGGTGCTGATGACCTTCGGGGCAATGAACGGGGGCGTCCGGCTGACGGGAACCCGACGGCTACGCTTCAAAGAGAGCGACCGGGGACAGGTCATGGCAGAGGAACTGGCAAAATTCGGCGTCGGCGTTTCAATCGGGGAAAATGACATCACCATCGGCGGGGAAACGCCGAATGTGCCCCGGGAGATTCTGGACGGACACAACGACCACCGGATCGTGATGGCGCTGGCCGTGCTGTGCACGCGCACCGGCGGGGTGATCGACGGCGCCGAGGCCGTGCGCAAGAGCTTCCCGGGATTTTGGGACGCAATGCTGGGACTGGGAGCGCGGATTGACAAGTTTTAGGTTTTAGGTTTTAGGATCTGGAGTTTGGAAATTTACACCTGATAAGGTAATCGGACAGTGAATCGATGAGAGCAGGGGGGATGGTTTCATGGAATGGGTAGCGAAGAAGAATGTCCTGATTGTCGGGCTGGGGCTGATGGGCGGAAGCTATGCCCGGGCGCTTAGCCGGCTCGGGATTCGTGTGACGGCACTGGATCAGGACAGGGAAACCATTGCATACGCGCTGCGGGAAAACATCATTTCCGAAGGTTCGGCGGAAAAGGATGAAAAGCTGATCCGGGAAGCGGATGCCATTATCTTTGCGCTGTATCCCGCGATTTTTCCGGACTGGGTCGAAGAAAACCAGCATCTGTTCAAACCCGGGGCGATGATGACCGACGTCACCGGCGTCAAAAGCTGCGTCGTTTACCGGATTCAGGAAATTCTGCGGAAGGACGTGGAGTTTATCGCGGCCCATCCCATGGCCGGACGGGAGCTGAGCGGCGTTCAGAACAGCGATGACCGGATCTTCCGGGACGCCAACTACATTATTGTTCCGACGGAAAAGAACACGGAGCGGGGGATCAAATGGTGCGCAGGGCTGGGACGGCTGCTGGGCTGCGGACGGATCTCGATTCTTTCCCCGGAAGAGCACGACGAGATGATCGCCTTTGTGTCCCAGCTGACCCACTGCATCGCCGTATCGCTGATGACCTGCAGCGACAGTACGCACCTGGCGGACTA
>Ga0310690_10011986_pt1 | contig 10677 bp, 7 predicted proteins | sample AusTroGonzalo_MG_2_FD_207661 | JGI IMG/M metagenome (GOLD analysis project Ga0310690, IMG submission 207661) | Bovine rumen microbial communities from tropical cattle in Woodstock, Queensland, Australia - Gonzalo_04 (v2) (version 2) | ecosystem: Host-associated > Mammals > Digestive system >...
ACAAGGCTGCGCCCTCATACATACACATATCCCAAGGTAATGCTTACAGTAGGCGATAAGCCCATAATAGGGCATATACTGGATAAGCTTTCTTCCGCAGGAATACGCAAAATAGTGCTGGTAACAGGCTATTTGGGCAATAAAATACGCGATTATGTGGACAGCTGTTATTCAGAACTGCGCGTAAGTTATGTTGAACAGACGGAGCAAAAGGGCCTTGGACATGCGATATGGCTTACCAGAACCAATGTGTCAGGCCCTATGCTTATAATGCTTGGCGACACTATAATTGATGCGGATCTTTCAAAATTCACAGGCTCGCCTGATGACTGCATAGCTGTAAAAGAGGTATCAGATCCGCGCCGTTTCGGCGTTGTGGAAACAAAAGACGGATACATTTCCGCAATGGTTGAAAAGCCGGAAAATCCCAAGACAAATCTGGCTATTGTCGGCATTTACTCTTTTCATAAGTCAGAGCCTGTTTATGCCGCCTTGCAGAGCATTGTGGATTCCGGCGCTAAAACAAAGGGCGAGATACAGTTTACCGATGCCATGGCCCTAATGCTAAAGAACGGGCATAAGATAAAGCCGCTTCAGATTGACGGCTGGTATGACTGCGGAAAGGCAGAGACTCTGCTTATGACAAACCGTTTTATCCTTGGACGCAAGGGAACTGCGGCGGAAAGAAAAGGCTGTCTTATAGTGCCTCCCGTTTACATAGATGATTCGGCAGAGGTGGGCAATTCCATAATCGGGCCTAATGTTTCTGTCGGGGCTGGAGCTAAAATAAGCGGCAGCATTATTTCTGATTCTATAATCAATGAGCATGCTACGATAAGGGATATGAACCTGGAAAGCACTTTAATAGGCCCTGGCGCAGTAGTGAGAGGTTTCCGCAATAAGCTGAATGTAGGTGAAAATTCAGAAATCTCCCTTTAAGTTGCTGTTCCGCCATTTCTCTTTAGGAATTGTTTGAGAAAATATGGTAATGAAAAAGCCCCTTGCGCAAGGGGCTTTTTCATTGTGTCTGCTATTCCGCCGCCAGTTTGTCATTGCTGGGGTAGAATGCAGGATTTTTTGACACTCTTTTTTTACTCTCTTTGTCCGTTTTTCAGCGTCAGCGCAGCCGGCAAGGCTTTAATGCAATATTAGCGCGTCAGTATATGTTATAAGCATAAGCACCGCCGCTATTATCAGCAGAAAAGGCAGAGTTGCCTTGTAAAGCTGTGGCAGAGGCTTGTTGAATCGCGAGCTGGCTAGGAATAGGTTAAGCCCGAGCGGCGGCAGCATATATCCTATTTCCAGATTTACCAGGAATATCACTCCAAGGTGTACAGGCTCTATGCCATACTGTGCCGCAATTGGAACTATTATAGGCACTACTATGAGTATTGCCGAGAATATTTCTATCATGTTTATTATCAGCAGGAAAAAGTTCAGCAGCATAAGGAATATTGCCTTGCTTGACACGAATGAATGCAGCCAGTCAAAAATGAGCGTCGGTATTTCAGCGTCTATGAGATAGTTTGTGAAGCCTAGCGCCGTCCCCATTACCATGAAAATAGCTCCTACCAGCAGCATGCTTTTTACTGCCACGCGCGGAATGTCCCGGCTCAGGCTTAGATCCTTATAGATGAAAACTTCTGTTATAAGCACATAGAAAGCCATAACGGAAGCGGCTTCGCTTGCTGTGAACCAGCCATCGTAAATTCCGCCTATTATTATGAATGGCAGCGGCAGTTCCCATGCGGCATTTCTTAGCGAGGTTTTAAGCCTTGCCCATGAGAAAGGAACGCTTTTAACTTCGGCTTTGCGCGCAGTGAAAAAAGCATATGCGGCCAGCAGGGCCAGAAGAATTATGCCCGGCAACATTGCTGCCTTGAAAAGCCCGTCAAGGTTTATCTTCGCTATGAGCGCATAAAGTATTATAGGCAGAGACGGCGGGAAAAGCAGCCCAAGGCTGCCAGATGTAGTGATAAGGCCCAAACTGAATTTGTCCGGATATCCCTGTTTTTCAAGCATTGGATAGAGCAGTCCGCCTAATGCAATTATTGTTACGCCGCTTGCGCCTGTGAATGCCGTGAATAGCGCAGTTACCAAAAGCGCAACTGCTGCAAGGCCTCCGGGCATGAAGCCGAACATGGATTCAGCCACTTCCAGCATGCGCTGCGGAGCTTTGCTTTCCGCAAGAATATATCCGGCAAATGTGAAAAGCGGTATGGCTATTAGCGCCGGCAGAGATGCCAAACGGAGCATTTCCACTATTACTGCGGATGAATCTATTCCGGAGCTATGGAAAAGCAGCATAGCGCCGCCGCCTATCAGGGCGAAAACAGGAGCGCCTGCCAGCGCAAGGGCAATAATTGCTAATGTTATCAGAAAAACAGTCATTTTATTTTGCCTCCTGTTTTCTGCCAGGCAGTTCTAATTGTTCAGAGTCAGGCTTTTTTTGCCCGTAGTCCGTAACCTTTTTATTGTCCGCAGTCTCTTTATTCATTGAAAAAGAAGTTTTTTCAAAATCTGTTGCCTTTTCATTAGGGCGGAAAATGCCCAATACGCAGTGAAAAGCTGTAAGTCCGAAAGCAATGGGAATAATGATTTCGGCAAACCAGCCTTTTATGGCAAGATTATTGATATAAAAGGCCACTGCGCCAGAAGATGCCTCATCGGCTATGAACTTCCATGCGGCGTGGAACAGGAAGCCTGCTGCCGTTGCCGAGCAAAGCGATACGAAAATTTCAATGGGCCGCCGCAGTTTTGCTGGCGCGAATTTGCTGAAAATGTCCAGAGCGAAATGCTTAGAATGTCTTGCGGCAAGGGCTGCTCCTGTAAAGCCGGCCCAAAGCACGCAATGCCTTAATAGCGGGTCTAGCCATACTATGCCGGATTTAAATGCTATCCTAAGCAGAACCTGGGCAAAGGACATTAATGCCATAACATATATTAATGCAATAATTACGGCTTTTTCTGCTTTCACTATATAATCTTCAATCTTAAAAATGAACATAATATAATTATCTAAAATACCTTAAGCGCAAGGCAAATATAGATATTTGTTTCATTAATGGGCCTTTTGTCCTTGCGCTAGCTTTAAATTATAATTTATACTTTGAATACTGAAAACATACTTTAAGGATATGCGTATATGAGAAATATTTTGATTCTTTTTGCGATTTTGTTTATGATTCCAGAGTCTTCTTTCGCTGGCGTTAAAGCTATTTACGGCGATGATAACCGCAAGGATTATTATGAAACCACTCCTGTTCGCCAGCAGCTTTCTGATTCTGTTGTATCCTTTTGGAAAAGCGGCGATGTCATTAACAAGGGAGTAATGAGCGAGCTGGAAGTTAGCATTTTCGGGCGTTATTATAATCTATGCGACGGAGAGCGTTTTGAAAATCAGTATATAGGCGCTTTCTGTTCCGGCGCTTTAATATCTGATGACCTTGTAATGACTGCCGCCCATTGCGTTAAGACAGAAGATGCCTGCAAGAACACAAAGCTCGTATTTGGCTTTAAGGTTTCCGCCGCAGGGCAGCCAGGCACTTATGACATTCCAAGCAGCGATGTTTATTCATGCAAAAAAATTGAAGCCAGCTTTTATCATGGCCGCGATACTGAAACAGGTCATCAGGGGGAGAATGCTTTGTCTGACTATGCCATAATACGCCTTGACAGAAAAGTGTCAGGCCACAAGCCGCTGGCTATCAACTGGGGCAAAGGCCTTAAAGAAGGGGATGGCATTTTTGTTATAGGTTATCCTACAGGCATTCCGCTTAAGGTTGCTGACGGCGCTAAGGTCAGAAGCGCGAAATATTCAGCCTTTTACCAGACAGATCTTGACACATTCGGTGGCAATTCAGGTTCTCCTGTATTTAATGAAAAGACAAATGCCATAGAGGGCATTCTTGTCCGGGGCGGCGCTGATTTTGTAAATACGCCAGAAGGCTGCAAGGCCTATGCCAAAACCGGGCAGAATGAGGGCCGCGGTGAAGATGTGACAAAGGTCTCAGAAGCAATACCGTCGCTTATGAAGCTGCTTGGCCAGAACAATGCTACAGCTGAGCGCAGCGTTAATAACAATGAACTTGAATCTGTTAAATTTGTTCCGCCAGCGCAGCCTGATTTTGAATTGTCAAAAAAGCTGAAAAGCAAAATCAAATTCTAAATTGCTGCTCTTGCCTGCTAATATCTTTGACTGCTTAATAAGCGGTTTCATGAAAAGCGCCAGAAAAAATATTTCTGCTGTTTGACATAAAATTTTATTTTTTGTTAATTTGTTAATAATAGGAATTATTTGTAATAATATTGCAAAATAAATGCTCTGTTATACTAAGCATTATTAGCAAAAAGCAATATGTCATTACAGGGAGCAGTAGAGGCGAAGCAATCTGTAAAAAAAACATTCGTTTTAAATTTAATAAAGTCAGATTGCCTGCCAGCAGTTGCGATGCGTGTAATTGGGTATTTTTTAGAAAAGACCTTCTGCCGCATGAGCTGCGCGGGCAGGTCTAGAGGTTAAAGCCTTAAAAATTTCATGTAATGAAGTTTTTGCCATAAATGATACGGACACTGAACTTGCAAATGTAATGAGAACATAATGCAATCAATGATATCCTTTAACAGAGCTGAAATCAAATAAGAATCTAAATTTAAGATAAAAAGCATTAGAATGGAAAACAGAAGACAGACAAGGCAGAAAGCCATAATAAGGGGAGTCCTTAAAGAATTATATGGCTGTCATCCTACAGCGGAAAAAGTTTTTGAGCTTGCCCGCACAAAAGATAGTACCATAAGCATGTCTACTGTTTACCGAAATCTGTCTGAAATGGCGGAAGCAGGCATTATTGATAAGCTGCATGGCATAGGCCGTAAGGCTTTCTATGATCAGAATACTATGCCTCATTCTCATTTTATATGCGAAAAATGCGGCAATATTTATGACATTCCCTATGAAATGGCAAAAGAATTTAGCGCAAAGGCTGCCGAATCTTTAAAATGCAGGATAACTTCTTTTGAATTTACTGCTAAAGGTTTGTGCGCAGATTGCGATATTGCAAACAATAATAAAAAAAAATAAAACGGAGGAAACACAAATGAAATATGTATGCGCAGTATGCGGCTGGGTAAGCGACGGGTCTGGAAAGCCGGATAAATGCCCTGTTTGCGGAGCAACCGCTTTTAATGAAATGAGCGAAGGCGAGAAAACCTATGTTACGGAACATAAAATAGGTGATGGAAAAACCGATGACAAGGAAATAACCGAAGCCCTTAAATCTAATTTCTCAGGCGAATGCACTGAAGTGGGAATGTATCTTGCCATGAGCCGCGTGGCAGACAGGGAAGGCTATCCGGAAATAGCAGAAGCCTTCAAAAGGTATGCCTTTGAGGAAGCCGAGCATGCCGCAAAGTTTGCAGAGCTGCTTGGCGAAGTTGTTACTCCTTCCACCAAGAAGAATCTGGAGCTGCGCGCCGCTGCTGAGCACGGAGCCTGCGATGGCAAAATGGCATTGGCCCGCAAGGCGAAGGCCATGAATCTGGATGCCATACATGACACAGTTCATGAAATGGCAAAGGACGAAGCCCGCCATGGACGAGGCTTTGACGGCCTGCTGAAACGCTATTTTGGCAAATAATCATTGCGTCATAATTTGATGCATGATTTGCTATACATGGGAAGCCTCGCAAGAGGCTTCTCTTTATTTGGCAAACAATAATATAAATTCTTATAATAAAATTTAATATTGTATGAAACTGCTTATTCCTTTTTTTTTCTTGTTATTTTTGCCCGTTCTTCCTTTGGCAGCGGCAAATTGCGTTTTTGAAGATGTTTCAGCATATCCTACAGACGCAAAAATGGCTGCCGCAGCGGCAAAGTGCGCAGCAGGGCAGCTGGATTCTCTTATAAAAGGAAATAGAAATCTCAATAAAGCCCAAAAGAAAAAGGGGGAAACTCCAGTTTTTGTTTTCGCTTCTTATTCATTTTCTTCAGGGGATGTCTTGACTGAAAATCTTTTTATCCCATTTTGGGATAAATTTCGCCCTGAGCTTATCTCATCTTTCAAAAAATTAAGAAAGGCAAATATTGCCGAAAATGAAAAAGAACAGAAAAATATTGTAAGCAAGCTGCAGAAGAAAAAAGAAAATCCGGCTTCTTATATTCTTTCAGCAACAGTTTCCGCTGCGTATTCAGGCGATAAAAAATCAAATATACGCTATAAGATAAAACTTGATTTAACTTCGGAAAGCAGCGGCAAGAAAATTTTAGGTGCTGATATTTATGCTTCCAGGCGCAATGAGCTTGCGCATAAGAGAAACGCCGAAATAGAAAAGCCTAGGCGCTCTGAAGAAAATATTTTCGCAAAAATATCTAATCCTGAAATGAAGCTGGATCTTCTTCCTCCTTCTGACAGGCCTGTTCATATTTCCGAAATAAGCAGCCTGCCTACAGATGCTCCGGCATCAATGGAAACTCCTGACATGCTGATACATGAAGAGCTGCAGCTTGCTGAAAAACCTGAATATGAAGCCTGCGCTTCAGATGATATAAGCATTCAGAACGGCGCATACTGCAAAGACTGGAAAATATATCAGAAAGCCCTTGCGCATTACCGGGAGGGAAGATACCTGAAAGCGTTGCGCATATTCACGGCATTAAACAATTATTCTAACAGCAAGGCTTATAAGCAGAGTTCCTTTTATAATTATGCGGGGCAGCTTGCCAATGAAGGCAGATTTGAGGAGGCTCTCCGCCTGCATCAGCAGCTTGGCAGTTATGCGAAAACAAAGGCAAGAATCCGTCTTCTCAAATATAATGTGGGCTTAAAAAAGCTTTATTCCAATCCTGTTGATTTTGAGGGAGCAATTTATTATCTTAGCCAAGTGGAGGGTATGAAAAATTGCCGCATTTACCTGAATGAGGCCAGAACGCTAAAGTATAACCGCGCCGCTGATATGAACAATGCCAGGAATTTTGACCTTGCTGAAAAAATGTTTAAGGAATTGGGCAAGCATGAGGACAGCCAGGCTAGAGTTAAAGAAGTTTTTTACAATAAAGCCAAAAGCCTTTACCGCAAGAAAGAATATAATTCAGCGCTTGAAATGTTCCGTGAGCTTGGCAGCTATGAGGAAGCAAAGCTGTTTGTAAATGACATTTTGGATATAAAATATAATGCGGCGGCAAAACTGTACAATGCTAAACAATATTCTGACGCAGCTCTTGCTTTTGAGCTTATAGAAGGCCATAGAGATAGCCGCATAAGGACTAATGGCAGCTACTATGCACAGGCGCTGGTTCATTTGCGGGCAAAGGAATATGAGAAGGCTTTGCCTTTTCTAAAAAAAGCCAAAGGGTATGGGGATAGCAAAATGCTTTTGGGAAAGGTTCAGGAACTTCGCTCTTTAGTGCCGTACGAGCCTGGAGATATGCTATATCTTGGCAAATACCAGGGAGACGACATTCAATGGAAAGTGCTTTTCAAAGACTATGAAAGCATGCTTCTAGTCGCTTCAAAAGGCCTTGACTCAAGAAAATTTGACATGAAATCTTCTTCTTGGGAAAAATCTTCAATTAGAAAATGGCTAAACGAAGGATTTATTAAAGGCTGGAGTTCCGATGATAAAAAAGCCCTAATACGCTTTTCGCATAAGAATCAGAAAGAAAGTGACAGCGTTTTTCTGCTTTCAGCGGAAGAAGCAGCAAGCCTTTTTTCATCAGACAGGGAAAGAATGGCTGAAGCTGGGCCTCTGGCGATAAAGAGCAAGGCACGCATTGGCGAAAAAACTCAGAAAGAGATTCCTTATGGATGGTGGTGGCTGCGCGACAGCGGCCTTATGAAAGACTGCGCAATGCTGGTAAATGCCGAGGGCGTTATTCTGTTTTCAGGAGAGAATCCTAGTGCTTCCGGCATAATGGCACGTCCTGCTGTATGGGTGAAATCAGCCTATTTCCGCAAAGCCGCTAAATAAAAGAAATCTGCATAGTCATTGCCTAAATGCTTTTCTCAAATATGGCGGAAGTTCTGATACGGTAATGCTCTTAATCTCATAGCCGTATATCTTGAAAATAATTAAATGCTATAATTTATCTAATAAAATGGCTATGAAGGGGCCAGGAACGGGCTTCTGCGTTTACAGAGAGAAGCGGCAGCAGCTGAGAACCGCTTTAATCGCATCCGTTCTTTACCAGCCCCGGAGCCGCCGGATAAAACTGTTTAGCCCTCAGTTGTTTGAAACGGCAATGCAGGCGAAACCGGACGGGAAGGCCCGTTACAGCCTTTATCAAGCGGCCAGATAAATTTTTTACGCTATTGCGCAAAAGAATTTTTAATCCGGCAAGCAGGGTGGAACCGTGGAATGATTTTCATTTCACCCCTGGCATTCAGGGGTGAGAATTGCCCGTAGGGAAAAAGCCTCTGAAACTCAGAGGCTTTTCTATTTGCTGACAGCGGGCCGAATTAAAGGCTTTCTGCAATAAAAACGGCATAAAAACGCCTCTGGCAAAATAAAAAAGGAGTTCTTAATTATGGCAGAAAACATTAATAAAGAGAATGCTGCAGAAATCGGCAAACAGGATGATGAAAAATATTCCTTTGCAAACGAGGCATACCGCAAAACTTATTGGCATACCTGTTCGCATATAATGGCTCAGGCTGTAAAAAGGCTGTATCCTCAGACCAAGCTGGCCATAGGTCCGTCCATAGCCGAAGGCTGGTATTATGATTTTGACACAGATGTTAAATTTACTCCGGAAATTCTGCTGAAGATTGAAGCCGAGATGAAGAAAATAATCAAGGAAAGGCTTCATCTTGAGCGTTTTGAGCTTAGCAGGACTGAAGCAAAAGAGTTCATGAAAAATGAGCCTTATAAAATAGAGCTTATAGACGGGCTGCCAGAGGGGGAGACAATCTCTTTTTACAAGCAAGGCGAATTTACAGACTTATGCGCTGGCCCGCATGTGGATTCCACTGGACGCATAAAGCACAATGCCTTTAAGCTGTTAAGCAGTGCTGGCGCATATTGGCGCGGAGACGAGCATAATAAAATGCTCCAGCGCATTTACGGCATAGCCTTTCCAAAGAAAGAGGAACTGGATTCTTATCTGAAAGAAAGAGAAGAGGCCGTAAAGCGTGATCACAACAAGCTTGGCCGTGAACTGGAATATTTCACAACTGTAGACATAATAGGCCAGGGACTGCCAATATTGCTGCCTAAAGGCGCGCGGGTTGTGCAGCTGCTTCAGCGCTGGGTGGAAGACACGGAACAGCAAGCCGGATATCTTCTCACAAAAACGCCGTTCATGGCAAAAAGGGAACTGTATAAAATATCAGGCCATTGGGATCATTATCGCAGCGGAATGTTTATAATGGGAAATCCTGATGACGAGACAAAAGAATGTTTTGCTCTTCGTCCCATGACTTGTCCTTTCCAGTATCAGGTATTTCTGAACCGTTCCCGTTCTTATCGCGATCTGCCTATGCGCTTGGGCGAAACCTCAACGCTTTTCCGCAATGAGGATTCAGGCGAGATGCATGGCTTAATTAGGGTTCGCCAGTTCACTATTTCAGAAGGCCATCTCGTGATACGCCCTGATCAGCTTGAAGAGGAATTTAAAGGCTGCATGGAACTTGCCAGATATTTCCTCGGCACAATCGGCCTGCTGGATAAATGCACATTCCGTTTCTCGCAGTGGGATCCAGCAAATCCGGGCGGAAAATACGAAGGCACAGCTGAGCAGTGGAATGAAGCGCAGCGCGCTATGGGCCAGATATTGGATAATCTTGGCCTTAAATACGAAATAGGAATAGACGAGGCTGCCTTCTATGGGCCTAAGCTGGACATACAGTATAAAAATGTTTTCGGCAAGGAAGACACACTTGTTACAATACAGGCAGATATGCTCTTGGCTGAGCGTTTTGGCATGTATTACAAGGATGCGGACGGCAATATGAAACTGCCTTATATCATACACCGCACCAGTCTTGGCTGCTATGAGCGCACGCTCGCATATATGATTGAGCATTTCGCCGGGGCCATGCCATTATGGGTTGCTCCTGAACAGGTGCGCGTTCTGCCTGTTACCGAAAGGGCTCTGGATTATGCGGCTGAAACAGCTGCTGCGCTGCGCAAGGCCGGATTCCGTGTTGAAACAGATGAAAGCGGCAATAAGCTCGGTTATAAGATACGCGCTGCCCAGACGGAAAAGGTTCCGTATATGGTAATTCTTGGCGATAAGGACATGGAAAACAATACAGTTTCCGTGCGCCATCGCACAGGAAAGGATCTCGGAGCTATGCCGATTGAGAATTTCCTTGCCCTTCTCAAAGAGGAAGAAAGCAGCAAGGCCGCTAAATGATAATCCGAGCGGCAGTTTTGGAATAAAACTGTGCCAGACGAAAGAGCCGGGCTTATGCCCGGCTCTTCTTATGTCATACAATAAAAAACGCCGGAATGACCGGCGTTTTTTTTTGTTGTCCGAAAACCCCCGGCTAGGCCGGGGGTTCAGTAAGGTTGCACCGTTCCCCATGACAAAAAAACTCCTTGTGCTAATACGTATAAAGGTCTGTTGCAGCAGGCCAATAACAGCACAAGGAGGTCATTGAAATGAGCAATGACATAAATAAGCTATCACATACAAGCTGGAATTGCAAGTATCACATAGTGTTCGCGCCCAAGTAC
>Ga0310690_10011987_pt1 | contig 10677 bp, 11 predicted proteins | sample AusTroGonzalo_MG_2_FD_207661 | JGI IMG/M metagenome (GOLD analysis project Ga0310690, IMG submission 207661) | Bovine rumen microbial communities from tropical cattle in Woodstock, Queensland, Australia - Gonzalo_04 (v2) (version 2) | ecosystem: Host-associated > Mammals > Digestive system >...
GGCGTTGTTGACCTAAATATACATTTCGTATTTTCTCCGTATTTAATATTCTATGGTGAAATTTCAGTTTGTCATATAAATATTTAATGTCCTTAGGTGCTTCAACAATAGCTGAGTATTTGAAATACTCATCAGTTTTAAGAACATCATTAACACCAAAACAGAGTATATTATCATTTTCCTTATCATTATTTGCGGTAACAACGAGGTCTTCTGTTGATGGTGATATGGTAAAAGCTTTTATCTTACACCCTTCTGGAAGAATAAGTTTAATGTCATATTCCCCTTTTAGCCCATCTATATCTTTTCTACCTATATTCATAAAACCTCCTTTTAAGACTTTCACATCATCAACTAGCTTCTCACCTCCATAATGAAGTTGGAAATCAGGAAACTCATTGCTTAGTCCTTTACCTATGTCATAGGAGTTACTATAAAAATGGACAATTCTGTTTTTCTTTATTTGCCACCTAGCAATTATGATTGAAATGACTGCAGTCACAATAATTGAAAAGATTATTCCTAACATATACTGTGTATTTTATTTGTTTTTCATTTTTAAATTCTTTAATTTTTACATTATTCCCGATAACCGTTACTCATCCCTCACTACTTTGCTTTCTTCTTTATCTCCTCGACTTGTAGCGATGGCACCTTTACTGGTTTGGAGAGGATGACCTGTGCCATGGAGTCTGCATGAAAGGCATCACCATTGTCTATGTATGTCTGCATCATACCTTCGAGAGGTGCGAACCGCACTGGGCACATCCACATGGCGTTCTCATAATGTTGTAGGGCATCTTTATGTTGCTGCAGATGTCGGTATGCGTCCCCTACAAGGAGTTCCATGTCATACGTATCCGCATATTTGCGCAGCTGTTGGTAAGTACCCAAGACTTCATCCAGCCGACTTACCTTATATTGTGCAACCATATACGAATAGAGGAACCTAGGATTGCTGCTGTAATGGCCAGATAACCTGTCATAGCGGTCTATCACTGCTGCCGTATAATGCCGCTCCACACCTCGATTGAGTTTCGCCCACTCATGTTCACAGGTCATTTCCCATATCGTCAGTGCCATTCCTGCGATGCATACTACTATCGATACAACCATTACCGACTTCCTGTATCGTTGCATCAGTCTGCTGATTGGTGTTCTCATCATCACCATATATGTCAGTGCCATCACCACCCATGGCAGTGGATACAGGAATGGATAGCTGGTCAGTGAGAACACGAATACCACACTCATGGGACTCAATAGCATTCCTAACATCCGATCTCTCCATTTGTAGTACATATAATAAGGAGTGACGAACAGCAGCAGAAGTAATATCGGAGCAATGATACCGAAGTCCACCCACAGATACAGGAACTCATTGAGCGGATGACTGATCTCATCGGCATACCATGCCGCAGGGCTGTCAGGATGTTGTTGGAAGTATTGCGCTTGGTGTGGCATATATTCACGTTCAAATCCATGCCATCCGTATCCTGTTAGCGGATGATTCTCAATCAACTCCCATGTACGTTCAAGGATGAATCGCCTGCCTCCAGTCGACTCCTGCTTCACAGAAAACACATAAAGCACCACTGCAAGCAGTACACCACAACCGATAACCGTTCCCCACAACCTCAACACTTCTGGTTTTATTCTCTGTCTCATCTCCCGATAGATCATCAGCAAGATGATAACTGCTATACAAACCATCCCCGTCCTGCATCCCGAAAGCACCACCATCACAGCAGATGAAAAAATCAAAACCCTCTCCCAAAGCCTTCCCCCGAAGGAGAGGAGTGATCTTCCAAATGGCATTCTCCCCCTCGGGGGTTTCTGTCCCCCGATAACGGGGGAACCGAAGGGGGTGCAAAGACCATTGAATGTCTGAAAGACAGAGAGGGGCTGGAGCCATAGGATAGGGTGGGTCTTCATCATCGCCACCAACATACAAGTATGCAAGGCAAAGCCCGTAGGGTTATCGAACACTCCTTTGATGACAGGACTTCCTCTCATGATAACATCCGCTACCAATGCATACACTAGATGATACGTCAGTACCAGCATCACCGCTATCTGCAAACTACTCCCCATGTACCTACCTCTATACACCTTATCCTCCCCAAGCGGGAGGATAAGGTGTATAGTAGCGGCCACTATTCCCATCATCAGCACTCCATACCACTTTGGCATCAGCACATCATCCGTCAATCCCTGCATGGGTGGCAGGTAGGTGGAGAGGAGAAGGAGGAAGAAGAGTATGAACATTATCATTATGTTTTATTACTCTTTCATTTAGGGGTTGCCGGTCGTGTGGCAATTATAACATTTAAATCATTGAATGAATATGTTCTGGGAACTGAAAAATAAATTGTCTGGCTTTTGTTGTTAACTATATATCCACAACTATCATAACACGTTATCATATCATGCATTCTTATGTTTATTGATAATATATTAGGATAGTTCCAGTCTCCAGATACACCATCGTAGAATACCTTATGTTCATATCGATATTCATCTATTGTTTCTAAAAATGTAAAAGTTGTATTGTTATTAGGAGTGACCGTCACATTTACGCTACTATGTGATAGGATTTGATTACCTGTATATCCTGTTTGCCACTCAATATCGATATTTGCAACGAAGCCATGATATAAATCTATATTACTATCGCTATGGTGACCACTTTCAATTGTATCTCCAATCCATGGGAAAGATCCATTTTCACCTCCCCTTCCCATAATTTCATCTGCCAAAGTGAATAACTCGTTCTTCGATGAATAACCGTCATAGTCCTCATCTGCTGAACATGATTCGTAAATTGTAATCCCAATCATAGCTGTGACAACCACCAGCAGAGCATACATTTTTTTTGTCCTTCTTTTCCATTGTTTAAGTTTTTAAATGTTGTTTATTTTTTAGAATAATAGTATTCATTTGTTATCATATTGTTCAGAATATCCCCGTTGAAATACATAATCCTTTCGAAATGGATTGCATACTTATTAGCATATGAGGCACCATCGTTCAGTTCCTCGTTTTGCGCCACATAATCATAACCAATAATAGAGTCACTATAAATATTATAATAGTCGAACTGCCTTGTGGCAGAATGCCGCCACAAAATATCAGAATTAGAGGTTCCAAAACATCCATCATAAATATTGGAAGTTATTAGATTCCCATTATAATCATACATATACGTGTTTTTTGTCAATGTCCCTTCACGTTCTACAATAATACAGGATACTTGCCCTTTTTCGTTATAGCTATATACTTCTGTTATATTTGGCTCCCAACTATCTTCTTTTATGGAAGATAGACAAGTCAAATATAACCTGTCACTTTTATTATAATCATATGTCTTTCTTGCGACCTCTGAATTCCCTGTATATAAAGACCATCTTGTCATTCTTCCTGTCTCGTCATAATCAAAAGAATCTCTTTTAATCATCATCCACTTTTCATCAACATATTTAAATTTTATTTTCGTTTTGATTAATTCTTTATCATATTCGTATTTTGTTTTGGACATTCTGTCTCCTTTTGAGGAATAAATGACAAACAGAATAATGCGACCATGATTATCACAAATAGTTTCTTGTTTCGAGAGAAGTGTTTTGTTATTATTTAACATTTCATAAACCAAAGTCGTTAATATAGAATCTTTATATTGATATACGTTATATCTTTTTAAAGAAATATTTCCATTTGGCTCCAGTTCATATTCTTTCGCAATAGTACGTTTACCCACATCGTTATATTCAAAAATAACCTTAGACACCTTTCGGCTCCCCGAAAAAGATACTATACTATCAAGACGATGTTGTACATGCTTTGCATCAATTGATAGCCAACATGCTTGTAAAATAATATATAGAAAAATAAATGATTTCATTTTTTCATATTTTATTATCCTATAATAAATAACATATTAGAATCTCTATTAATTATGGTTATTATATTGGCTCTTGTAGCCTTTTAAACATCGACTTTGGTACAATATCAGTATACACACCAGAAACAGTTCTTTCATGACCATTCTTTTTATAAGTTAAATCAAAAGTAATCTCAAAGCTGACATTCTCATTAATAACTGTCATTGCGGTAATCGTATCCGATAAGTAATTGACGATATTGGGATGTGCTTGCAAATAAGTACAATCCACTTCTGACATTATCTGAGAAAAACCATCAGTAGTACTAATTATGAAACTAATTTCACAAGAGTCATTAATATTATATATTAAATTACGAAATTTTACATACACTCTTGGGGTTTGATATATTCGATCATGAATATTAATGGGTAACACCTCCCCTCTTCCCATTATACCATCAGCCAAAGTGAATAACTCGTCCCGAGATGAATAATCGCCATAATCCTCATCAGCCGAGCATGAACCATAAATCGTGATACCAATCATTGCAGCGACTGCCACCAGCAGTGCATACATTCCATTTGTTTTGTTAAATCTTTTCATTGTCTTTTTGTTTTTGTATTAATGGTTATTGTAAACTATACATTATTAATTATATATTATCATCACTTCGGCATCAGCACTTTATCGGTCAGTCCCTGCATGGGAGGAAGACAGGTGGAAAAGAGAAGGAGGATGTGGACTACACATATCATAATCTTTCTTCCGTTAGTTCCTCTAAGCAATATAGATATTATGTGCGAAGATGCTATAATGCGCATGAATCAGGGTATAGCAGTCTTTATTGTTCCTACAAGAAATATGTGCAGATAATTATACATGTTATTTGCCACTAAATTATAACGTCTGTATGTATCGTAGCTTCTATGTTATCCAATACTAATGATAGTGAACAAAGTCACTTTTGGGTATCGTGTCATATATTGTTTCATTCATTGCTTGTATTTGATGATTCCCCATTTTTATTTCAATTAGTGTTTGATATCTAAAGATGTAGCTACTATCAACCATCCCGTGTTTGATTACATTACACATTATATATTTTAAATTGTTATGGCTATGTAAGTTGTAAAAATGAAATGCCTCGAAATCATATGTTTGAATGTTAAATGAACAGAGATTTTTTATTGTGTCGTTGAGTAATGTCGAATCAATTAGATTATACTGAAAAGGGTAATAAAATACCATTGATCGACGTTTGCTTATATACTGATCCGTAGTATTACCCTCAACTCGATTATTCACCATTAAGTCTGCTCTTGTAAATTGCTCATTTTTAAAATTTAATACATCATAGTCCTCATCTGCGGAACATGATATGCTTGCTATTGATATGATACTAACAACTATCATAGCAAAAATCACATACGAGATATGCCAACATTGATTTGTGGTTGTATGTTTCAGAGAGAAATAATTACCATTCAGACTTATCATAATACTTTTTTATTTCTTCGTCATAGTACTTGTCATAGGGCATTTGGTCTTCTTTTTTTACACCTTTCCGGAGTAATTCCCGATAAGAACAGAAGATAAATGTAATACCCTCATCATTGCCAAACATAATGTCCTTTGGTTCTCCATCATCTTCCCAAACCGACACCTTAAATGCGAAATGCCATTTGGGCAAATTCTGATATTTTTTATACCTAAAAACAATGGTATAATAATGTCGTCCGTTACATTTTTTTACCTCAGGTAAGTCATACGCTTTATTCTCATATATTTGGATTCCAGAGAATTCTGTCACAAACGGCTCTTTGTACCACTCTGGTCCAAAATTATGAACTACCTCTTTTGATAGTTTTAACAAATAATCATTTCTTGCTTTCTCTGTCATTTTGCTCAACGAACTTTCTTGAGCATAACATGTACTATTGCATATTATTGCAATCATAAAAAATAGAATAGATTTCATATTGTTCTGTTTTATGTAGATTATTTAATTCTTCTATCTGGTCCATACAGATAGATTTGATATGTAGTGTCTTTTGGAGTAAAGACATATATTTCAGGACATGCATAATCACATACAAATCCAGGCATTTTTGATTTATAGGCAGCATCAATATCTTCTGTAGAAGGCCCTGTGGCACGGTGCCTATGAGAATCGGTAGGATAAGTGCTTAAAGGTGGATGAGTATGGAATCTGCCACAAACCTCATTTTCATTCTCATACTTACCTAGTTTAATTGTACAACGTTGAGTTCCTGTTTTTGGATTTCCATATACCACTACACCTGGATAAAATTCCTTATTGGCATATTTCCAATATATATAAAATCCACATTCACGTCGTGAAGTTGGTGTTGCCAAGTTCAAAGTCTCTTGCCACACCTCTCTCATCTTGGTTAATATGACGTTGTCGTCTATGATGTTTTCCGCACAGGGATATATAATTGTCCCATTACCTTCATTTCCTCTTCTCATTTCTCTTTCTGCACGAGTACTTAATTCATTGTCAGAATAATAATCATCGTCCTCTTCCGCAGAGCAAGAACCATAAATGGTAATACCAATCATTGCAGCAACTATTATCAGCAGTGCGTACATTCCTTTCAATTTATTCAATCGTTTCATTATCTTTTTGTTTTTGTATTAATGGTTATATAAACTATACATTATTAATTATAAATTATCACCACCACACCACATTCCCATCTTTATCAATCAAGAAAGCTCGTTCGTCCATGCCTCGTGTGAGGTCGCTCACCCACATCAAGGCTCCCTCGGGGATATTGTCATAATGCAGGGTATTACCTGTGGCGGTCTGCATACCGCACGAGGTCCATTCGTGGTTTTCGTTCCAATAACGAAGCAGATAGGTCTCTCCTGGGTGAATATCGTTATCATCCCCTCTTGGTACGATCCGCACAAAGCTGACGGCTGTCGGTCTGCCCATGTCCATACCTACCCAGTTTCCATCAGCTGCACCTGTCTCAAAGTTACTCAGCCAGTCATGGTCGAAAGCCCGGTGGATAGCATCCTGGTCATCCGTACTGCCTATCGGCTTTCCATTCGCCTCCGTGCTGTCGGTCATAAAGAATGCCAATTCGGCAATGCTGCCATAGCTGCCGTTGGGTGAGAGATAACGCCAGTAACGGTAAGACTTGTCTGTATGGATTGGGAGCTTATCGGGCAGATTCAAATCCTCTATACTGTAGATGGTATCTGCATCAGCGAAGTCGGTACGGTTTGCTGCCTGTATCACACCATGGAGCAGACGCTTGCGCATCTTCGCCACGTTGTTCGACTGATAGTATTTACGGCGGACATCTACACTGCGCGTCTTCTTGGGGTTACACTCGATATAGTCGATGCTTCCGTCGGTATGGAGGATGAACGGCAGGGAGATAGGACGCAGCCGCTCACCGTCATACCCCATCACAATATACATAACGTTACGACCCATCTTGTTGAAATGGGCATTACCGCCTTTTATGGTGCCATAGTCCACCACGCTCCAGTCGGAGCCGATGGCAGTGAAGGTGGCGATATATACGTATGGCTCCGCTACATGGATGTCGGGGAGCAGAGGGATGTCGAGGTCGGAGGTGCGGAAGTACTGATCGGTGATGTCTGTCTGACATAACTTGAACGGATGCTTGTAGATAGACTTCTCACGGTATTCACGACGCTCTGGATTGATGGCGTAGGTATTACGGTAGACCTTCGGGATGCGCTTATCGGTGAAGAACGCTGTTCCGGGGAAAGATGACACATCCCACTCGGAGGTCAGTTCCTCACCTCGGTTGTTGAGGATGGTGTACCAGCTATGGCCTGCACGGTAGCGACCCCAGTAGGGTGTCTCATCGATGACACAGGGAATACCCACACTGCGGTAGGTAAGTACGGCAAGGGTCACATAGTCGAGACAGGCTCCGAAGGTGATATGCTGCATCGTCGCGTCGCTCAGCAGCGGATAGCCCTTACGGCTCCAGACGCCGAAGGGACGTACACGCCAGTTGATTTCGTTACGCACGGTATTGACCGCATTGACGGTAGTCTCGTAGGTGTCATCATCACGGACCATGTTGTTCAGACCCCATGTAAAGAAGGTGGAAAGGGTGTCACGCCAGCAGTCCATCTCCTGCAGTTCCACTGCCTTATAGGGCAGCAGCCACTCACAGAACTCATCGAACGTGAGGTGACTTGCCCATGGGCGGGTCTTCCACTGTTCGAATGCCTGGTCGATATTGCGTATCAGGAAGTCGGCCTTGATGACTTCTGCATCGCAGATGGTGTCGTGGTCAAGGTTAGGGAAACGGGTATCACAGATACGGAGCAGCGAATCTCTCTGCTCTATCGGACTCAAACCGGACTTGAATACCTCGCGTGCGATATCATAATATGTGTGGATGCTGTCGCTGCGGTAGGAGTAGTGACCGGCCATATTCTCGATGAGGAACATCGCGGCAGCGAGTTTCTCGGGGTCATCCTTATAGTGATTGAGCACCTTCTCCAACTCATTGCGGTTATCGCCTGCACTACGTAATGCCTTGTCCATGCTGTCCTCACATGAAGACAGCATGAACGCAAATAATGGCACAAAGAGTATCTTTACCCGTATTCTCATATTTTTTTGTGATTATGATTCCTATTCTCCATTTTGTTTGTCGCTGCAAATTAACAACATTCTTTTCAAACGACCAAATATTTTTCATTATATGTTTACACCACTTTTTACACCATCTATTATGTATGTGACATATATGCATACAAATACGGCTCTACAAGTATATGCAGAGCTATATTCTGTTTTCACAGATTAACAATTGATAACATGGTGTTGATAAAATACTTGTTGCCATTTTTTTTGTATAGTGTTAACATTAAACATACAAATAATGCGATAATGGTCATTATTTGTAATATACCTATTCATTGTAGTTGAATTGTAATGTGCTTAAACTTATAAAGTTTTGACTGTGAAATACACTCTGAGCGTGCTCCTGCTTCCAACAACTGTTCCTGAACATATTGATACTCTTTTTCACTTAAACGAGGGTCTGCTACTAATTCATCAACAAAAGAATCTGGCTCTATATTATAGTTAAGGTATTCCTTGCCGAATCTATCATCTCCAACATTGGGGACAAGAATTATAAGCCGGATTTCTTCCTCATGGGCAAACGAATCTCGTTTGATGAAATATGAATTCTTAAATACCTCATTAAGTAAAAGCGGGGATAAAGAGCTTAAACTATCAACATGAATATCAAAATCCTCTTGACTAAGATAATTGACACAACCAATGTATACTGATGCCATATCTTTGTCTTCAATATATATTGCATCATAAATCTTTTTAGCTGTTGTTTTTATTCTGACTGCGGAGTTTTGCAAGTATTCAAACGATACTCTTTCGTCTCCATGATTTTTTTTAACGGTGGAGTAAATCCTCCACATAGCATCCGACTCTTCTTTTCTTGACCAGCATTGGCCAAACACGCCGGGTATGAGATTTTCTGCTGTACCTATTTCTCCGCTCTTTAGTTGCATCTTCTCTTTAAGAAACCAGTTTTCGTATGTGTCTTCCCATCTTAACACTGGATCTATTCTTAGTGTATGATTTTGTATCAAAGCCTTTACATACTTTAATGGCATGTATTTATATACTGGAGTGTCAAGTTCCAATCCATTGAGTACATTTTGAGACTTGTAATATTCGTCTACCATAGTTTCTAATTTCATTTTTAATGATGATTATTCGAATTCCAAGAGTTTATACAGATCCTTACCAGGTCGGCTAAAAAATGTTTCAACAATAAGTTTCCTTATCTACGGCTTTTGTAGAGTATTTAACAGGTTTGGCAGTTCATTGTGATTGTTATACCAGATAACCCTTACTCCGAGGTTTTCAAGCATATACCTTTGTTCTTTTAAGAATTGCTCCTTGTCGCCTTTCACCCCTTCCGCCACACTGTCTTTCATAAGGAATGCAAAACAGTGAAAATCCTTTTGATTCTTACCACTAGTCTCACTTCGTGTAAAGTCAAGCAGGCTGCGTAGATTTGGATAGGCAATAATTCCCAAAAAATCCACGGTTCCATCGGGATTGCTCCCAACGAAACCGTAGACGGAGAATCACTCGATCTCGAAGTATCCTTCATAGCTACTCGAACTGCTCGGCAGATAGATATCCACACGGTAGATGCCATGTGTAAGAGTGGAAATGTCCACTTCTACAGTTCCACTTCCACCTGTTATGAGGTCGAAGGTCTGCAACACCGTCTGATTGGTTAAGGTGTTGACCACCTCTACTTCGATACCTCCACTATAGTCCTCTACATCTATAAATAATGTGTCGGACGTGTAAGAGGCGAATACTGGAAGTTCATAATTTCCCATAGGACTCTGAGGATCGTTTGTTGAGCCTCCTTTTAGTTTTATCTCAATTGGATTACGAGGTGGTGTTCCATTTCCACCATTCTGCGCATTGAGGCTTACGAAAGCCAAGCAGAATAACAATGCTGTTAATAAATGCTTTTTTCTCATATAAATAAATTTTGATGTTAAACACATAATTCGTTTTCGGGGGCAAAGTTACTGCTTTTATGAATAGTGACCAAGAAAAATAGGGGTAATACTTCCAAACAGAAAAATCGAGTCCACAGATTATTGTGAGCCCGATTTTTAACTTATGTGTCTAAAAAATGATGGGGTAAAAGTGTAAGACGCGAAAGAAAAAGAGGTTGTCTTAATGGTATTTTTCGATGATTTCGTCAAGAGT
>Ga0310690_10011988_pt1 | contig 10676 bp, 8 predicted proteins | sample AusTroGonzalo_MG_2_FD_207661 | JGI IMG/M metagenome (GOLD analysis project Ga0310690, IMG submission 207661) | Bovine rumen microbial communities from tropical cattle in Woodstock, Queensland, Australia - Gonzalo_04 (v2) (version 2) | ecosystem: Host-associated > Mammals > Digestive system >...
ATGCCCAGCAGCGGAATCCCGTATTCCATGGCAAACCGCGCTCCCGACAGGAACGTCCCGTCCCCGCCGAAAGTCAGCACCAGATCCATGTCCCGGGCACACCCGGCATCCTCATGCAGATAGCCGCATTGAATCCCGTGTTCAGAAAAAAAAGACCTGGCCCGTTCGGCCATTTCTACGGCTTCTTCCTTTTCGCGGTTGACGGCGATCCCCACATTCCGGAACATGCATAAGCCACTCCCTTCCGTTCAGGCTGCTCACCGCCTCCGGGCAAGCGTCTGTAAAGGCTACGGGGCTTTTTCCCCCTGCTCAAAGCATAGCATATCATGCATATTTATGCAATATAAGTTCTTTTTGGCTGAAGCCGCTCAGGGTCTGCCTTCGCCATGCATCGGACGGCTTTCGCGGTCATGCCAGCGTTTTATGCGCTTCTTCCACAACGCACCTTATATCCTCTTCCCCGAGGACAGTATCTCCATCTGCTTTTACCCGGATTTCAGCAAGGAATTCTATATTTCCTTCCGGCCCTGTGATGGGAGAATAGTCCAGCCTTCGTACGTTCAGGCTGTTATCATCCGCAAAGGCGACAATCCTGGCAATCACTTCCTCATGTGTTGCCGGATCCCGGACCACGCCGTTTTTCCCGATCTTTTCGCGTCCGGCTTCAAACTGGGGTTTGATCAGCGTATATATGATTCCTTCCGGTCCCATCACTTCAAATGCCGCGGGAATAATCAGCCGGATGGAAATGAAGCTTACATCCATCACCGCGATCTCAGGACGTTCCGCGAACATTTCCGCTTTCATGTATCGGGCATTCGTCCGCTCCATCACGGTCACCCGCGGGTCATTCCGAAGCTTCCAGTCCAGCTGTCCGTATCCTACATCCATTGCGTAGACATGCCGCGCCCCGTTCCGCAGGCATACATCGGTAAACCCGCCGGTACTGGCTCCGATGTCCATCACAGTTCTTCCTTCGAGTTCGGCTCTGAAAACCCGTACAGCTTTTTCCAGCTTGTGGGCGCCCCGGCTCACATACCGGTCATCACTGCCGCGCACCGTCAGTTCCGCGTCTGTGCCCACACTCTCCGATGCCTTAATGATTTTTCGCTCTCCGGCATAAACCTCTCCGGCCATGATCATGGCCTGGGCTTTTTCCCGGCTGGGGGCCAGTCCGCGGCGTACAAGTGCCACATCTGCCCGTTCTTTATCGCTCAATGGTTTTCCCTCCGGATTGCATTCAGTATCCTCTGTGAGATCTGCGGTGCCGAAAGCCCCGCGTCCTCCAGGAGCTGCCGGTGGTTCCCGTGCTGGATAAACTTATCCCCCACGCCGATGCATTCTGTGGGCACCGTCAGGCCCATTTCGCGGCATCGCTGTGTTACGTATTCCCCGAATCCGCCGGTCACCATGTGTTCTTCCATCGTAAATACCGGTGTTTCGGATTGAATGCTGCGTAAAAACGCCTCATCAAGCGGCTTTACGCTTGGACAGTTGACAACCTGAGCCGCCACACCGTTCTTCTCCAGGTTTTCGCGGACCTCCAGCGCAATCCGTACCATGCTTCCTGTGGCCAGCAGCACCGTGTCCGTCCCTTCGGCAAACACCTGCCACTGCCCGCTCCGGAATCCGTTTTTCTGTTTTTTCTTTCCCGGCAGCGGATTGCCGTCCTTGGCGTACCGGATAGCTACAGGCCCGCTCTGTTCCGCGGTCCATGACAGCATACTGCACATTTCTTCCGCGTCGCAGGGCGCGAGAACCGTCATTCCGGGGATCGGCAGCAATTCCGCGAAGTCGAACACCCCGTGATGGGTCTGTCCGTCTTCCCCGCCGATTCCGCTTCTGTCAAGCAGGAATACAACCGGCAAATGCTGCATGCAGATATCATGGATCATCTGATCGTAACATCGCTGGAAAAAGCTGGCGTACACCGCTACGTACGGCCGCATTCCGCCGGCGGCCAAACCGGCTGCCAGTGTCGCCGCGTGTTCTTCCGCGATTCCGACGTCAATGAGCCGTTCCGGATATTTCTCTCCGAAATGATCGAGCCCGGTTCCAAGCGGCATGGCTGCTGTAATCGCCACAATCCGCCGGTCTCCGGCTGCCATCTCAGCAAGGCGGTCGGCCATCTGGTGGCCTGCCGACGGATATTCCGGCTCTTTCAGCCGCTCTCCCGTCTCGATGTAGAAAGGCGGCGTTCCGTGGAAAGCCTCGGGACGCTTCTCGGCCTGTTCGTACCCGTTCCCTTTTATGGTCAGTACGTGGATCACACAGGGGCCGTTGCTGTTCTTCGCCTGCCTCAATGTTTCTTCCAGGCTTTTCATATCGTGCCCGTCAATAGGCCCGAAATACTGGAAACCCAACGCCTCGAAAAATCCGACGTCGCTTCCCCGCAGAAGCACTGTTTTCAGCGTCTTCTTTGTTCCGTGGATGACGCGGTATGTAAGTTTACCGACCACAGGCACGCGGGATATCCGGCGTACCCGGCTCTTGGCCGTCTGCCACCCGGCGCTGATCCGCAGATGCGTCAGGTATGTGGACAGCGCGCCCACATTTGGCGCGATACTCATCTCGTTGTCATTCAGGATCACTGTCAGCTGTGTCCGGTTGTTTCCGGCGTCGTTCAGCGCTTCATAACACATGCCGCCTGTAAGCGCTCCGTCGCCCACAAGAGCGATCACGTGGTATTTTTCTCCCAGATAGTCCCGGGCCCGGGCCAGTCCGAGCGCCGCGGAAATAGCGGTACTGGCGTGCCCGGTTTCAAAACAGTCATAGGCGCTCTCGTTGCGTTTCGGAAATCCGGATATTCCTCCGTAAGTCCGCAACGTCCCGAACCGGCTGTACCTTCCGGTAATCATCTTGTGCACATAGCTTTGATGCCCCACGTCGAATACGATCTTATCTTCCGGCGTATCATAAACCCGGTGCAATGCTACCGTCAGTTCCACAACGCCAAGATTCGACGCCAGATGACCGCCGTTGACAGATACCGTCCGGATCATTTCCCGACGGATCTCGGCGCACAGGGCTTCCAGCTCTTTCTCATCCAGTTTTTTCAGATCTGCAGAGGATTGTATCTTCTCCAGCATGGCTTTCCGCACCCCCGCGTCAGGCTTTGGCTCCCTTTGCCCCCTTGGCACCTTTGGCTCCCTTGGTTCCCTTTGCCCCGAATGACGCGCCTTTCAGGATGTCACTCGTAAACGCGAAATTGTTTTTATTCCGGTCTTCATGCGCCTGGAAAGCGCATTCGATCATGCGGTCAATCAGTTTCCGGTACGGCATTCCGGCGTTCTCCCAGAGATAGAAAGCCAGGCTTCCCGGAATGGTGTTAATCTCGGTGATGAATATTTCTTCGCTTTTCCGGTCAAACATGTAGTCAATCCGCACAACGCCTTTGCAGTCCATGATCCGGAAAATCCGCAGGCTCAGTTCCTGAATCTTCTGTTTCAGCTCATCCTCGATCGGTGCCGGAAGCACCCGTGAAAGGCTGGCCATGCCCTTGCTGCCGCCTCCGCCCAGGTACTTGTCCTTAAAGTCCAGAAACTCATCATGGTTCAGCGGCATTTCGATCGGAGAAGCTTTGATGTCCCCGTCGTATCCCAGCACGCTGCAGTTCAGCTCTATAGGTTTATCCAGCCCTTTTTCCACCAGCACGCGCCGGTCGTATTCAAAGGCAAGCTCCAGACTGTCCTTCAGTCCTTCCCGGTCGTCCGCCCGGCTGACGCCGATGCTGGATCCCAGGTTCGCCGGTTTTACAAAAACGGGGAATCCGAGTTCTTTTTCGACTTCCGAAGCGATTTTTCCCGCGTCCCGGGCGAATTCGGCCCGTGTGTACCATAGACCTGGAAGAACCGGCAGTCCGGCCCCTTTGAAAAACAGCTTCATGGCAATTTTGTCGATGCCCAGCGCACTTCCGGTCACCCCCGTAGAGGTATAGGGGATGTTTGCCAGCTCAAGCAGCCCCTGCAGTGTCCCGTCTTCTCCGTTCATTCCGTGCATGACCACGATGTACGCGTCGATCCTGGCGATGATATCGGTCTTCTCGCGTGCCAGAAGCCCGCTTCCCTTGCTCGTTTTCAGCAGCGCGCCGCTTCCGCTTGCCAGGTCGGGATATACCTTCTCTATCCCTTTGGAATCGGGGTTGAAAGGGTTAAAACTGTGGATGTCCTTCAGTTTCTCTCCTGTATACCAGGTGCCGTGCTCGTCGATATACACCGGAATAATATCATATTTTTCCCGGTCCGCGTACTGCATCAGCTGTACAGCGCTGATGATGGAAACTTCTCGTTCGCAGCTCCTGCTGCCGAAGATCACACCGATCTGTTTCTTCATATTCCGTTGCCTCCGTCATTCAGTATAGTTGTCCGGCAGGTCATTTTCGAAAAGCACTGTATCTCCGGCCTTCGCCAGGTTCCGAAGCATCCCGGTTGCTTCGTCCAGCGAAGCGGCTACCAGGATATTTGCCGGGTCAAATCCGGCGTCTTTCAGTCCTGCGGCAATTGCCGCGCTACGTTTCTTTCCGATCAGGATGGCGATGTCACAGCATCCGGCCGCTGACTTTCCGAATTCACGGTTCAGCTCCTCTTCGCGGTCCCCAAGTTCCACCATTCCGGGAGTTACCAGGATCCTTGTGCCCTGCATGCTGCCCAGCACCTGAAATGCCTGCCGCGCGCCGAGAATGTTGCTGTTGAACGCGTCGTCGATCACTGTCATTCCGCCCGGATTGGCAATCAGTTGCAGACGATGCTCAACCGGCTGCAGTTTTCCGATGCCGCGGGCAATCTGCTCTCCGCTCAGGCCGAGCTTAAGGCATACCGCGGCGCACAGCACGATGTTCCGGATGTTCAGTTCACCCAGCATGGCCGTACTGCAGGGAATCCGCATGTCTTTTGTACACAGCAGGAAATTGCTCCCCTCGCCGCTGACACGGATTTCTTCTGCCCACACGTCATCCTGCTGCGGATTCATACCGGCCAGCTTTTTCTCTTTTTCAGTTTTTTCGTACAATTCGACGCAAATTCCGTTGTCGTCGGCGAAAAACGCGCACCCTTCCTGCGGCAGCGCCTCGATCAGTTCATATTTTGTAGCCTTTACCCGGTCGACCGTCTTAAAGGTATCCAGATGCTGCGGCCCTACGGAGGTCAGGATGCCGTATTCCGGGTGCACCAACCGGCACATCTCCTTAATATCTCCGACGTGCCGCGCACCCATCTCGGAAACGAAAACCCGATGCCCCGGTTCAAGCCTGGAGCGGATAATCTTTGTGACGCCCATAGGGGTGTTATAACTGGCAGGCGTCACCAGCGTATGGTATTTTTCCTCCAGCATAGTTCCGAGGATGAATTTGACGCTGGTCTTTCCCCAGCTTCCGGTAATTCCGATCCTGATCAGGTCTTTCCGTTCACGCAGGATCCGCTGCGCATCCCGGAAATACATTTCACTGATCCCCTTCTCAATCGGCCATGCGATCAGTCCGCAAAGCGCAATCCATAAAGGAAGAAGCACCGGGAAGAGCAAAACAAGCATGGCCGGAAACTTATTCGGTACGCCGCCGGATCCCGCCAGCTGTGCCATCCCAAAGAGGATCAGGAACATGACGATGAAAGATACGGCATACAGCCGTTTGATCCGCGGCGTGAAAACCAGGGCTTTCTTGGCCTTTTTCGCGGAGAAAAACTTCCCTGCCGCGTATCCGCCGGAAACCACGATCGCACAGTAGATCGCCGCCGTGAGCCATGGGATGAATATGATGTTGTTCAGCGCGCACAGGCATGCGATTCCCAGCAGCGTCATGCAAAGTCCGGGCAAAACTGCCTTCGGCAGGTTTCGCCGAAGCGTGCGGAAATACCCGGGGAACTGATAGCTCTCCAGCTGGAAAAAATGTATCAGACCTCTTGCCGCCAGCAGGCATCCGCCGGCGGTTCCCAGGCAGATCAGGATCAACGGAAGCAATCTATTCATCCTCCTTCAGGAAATGCCGAACGATTGTATTGAACCTTGCCTGCTGCTCCAGATACGCGAAATGCGTACCGCCCTCAAGCACCACCAATCCGGCGTCGGGAATTTCCTCTTCCATGCGCTGGCCCATCCACAGGGGAGTTTCCGTGTCGTCGCTTCCCCAGATGAGCAGCGTGCTGGAACGGATTTGCCCGTACAGACCGGAAAGGTCCTGGCTGATAACCTTCACAAAGGTCTTGCGCATCTCCTCATCCAGAGCGTTATAATCCCGGCTGCCATACTTCTGCCGCAGCCGAGCTTCCATGCCTTCGGCGGCATGGGACAATCCGGGAACTTTTCGGATCTGCTCGCAGTACCCTTTCAGTTTTTTAAACTTTTCGCTCCGCTTCCGGGCTTCTTCCGAAGGCACGGGCCTGATCCCCGCCGCTCCGGTAAACACAATCTTACCGAATATGCCCGGTTCGTTTGCCGCCAGCCACGCGGCTACACGGCAGCCAAAGCTGTGGGCAATCACATGGCATCCGGTAAACCCGGTTTCCTCTATCATCTGCCGGATGCACGCCGCATACTCCGGCACGCCCCAGGGCTCCGGCGGCCTTCCGCTGGCCCCATGTCCGGGAAAATCGGGTATCAGGATCCGGAATCCGTCACGCAGCGCCGCAGCCACCGGCTCCATCAGGTGAATATCGCATCCCCACCCGTGCAGCAGGATCACCTTCCCGGGCCCGTCTCCGCTGATCTCATAGTGGACGCTGGCACCGTTAAAAACTTTATCCATGTATTTCCTGTTCTCCCGCAATGTGCCAGATGTACCGGCACTTCACCGGGCTGATTTCATATTTGGCCTGTACGTCCCCGGGAACATCCGTGATCCCTTCCCACAGGCAGCCGAGCCCCTCGCAGGTTTTCCGGCTGGGGATGTTGTCCGGGTCGCAGGTAATCACCACGGAATTTTTTCCGCCCCGCAGGATCTCTTCCTTCAGCAGCAGGCACGCCCGCCGGGCATATCTGTTTCCGCGCCACGGCGGATCGATGTGGTATCCGATGTGCCCGAAATAGTATATGCATCTGCTTTCGCCGTTCCGGTAGCTGATCTGGCCGATCTCGCCCCGGCTGTTGTGCAGGGTAATCTTCCAGATTTGCTCGCGACCGAAACCCATGGCGGGATCCGGCGGCGTAAAGTGGATTGGAATCAGGTCGATGGTCCCGTCCGAATATTCCGCTCTGTTTCTGTGGAAAATCATATGTCAGACTTCCTGTATCTTTACCATGTCCAGCAGGCGCTCAAAGTCCTCCCGAACGATCAGTTGCGTTCCGGCGGTCATAACGCTGGCAGCCCCTGCAGCGATGCCGTAGCGGAATGCTCTGGACATATCTTTTTCCCGCTCGTAACCCAGCAGCATTCCGCCGATCATGGCGTCTCCCGCGCCGACGGTGGACTTGATTTCAACCCGCAGTGCCGGCGCGAACAGCGTCTTGTCGGCACTGACGTACATAGCGCCCATCTCGCCCATGGAAACAACCGCGTGCTCAACACCCAGGCGGATGAACAGCAGCGCAGCGTCCCGGATAGTCCGCATGGTCCGCAGCTCGATTCCGAGAGTGGCTTCCATTTCCTTCAGGTTGGGTTTGATCAGGAAGGGGCATGCCCCTTTGGTTGCAAGCTCCAGTTCCTTTCCTTCCGTATCCAGAATGCATTTCTTTCCTTCCAGGATCTTCAGAAGATCCCGATAGGTACCTTCGGGGCATCCCGGCGGAAGGCTGCCGGTAAGCACGACCATATCGCTTCCCGCGGTTTCCTCACGAGCCATGGCGAAAAAACTGTCCAGCGCCGCCTGGTCCACCATCGGGCCGGGCTCATTGAGCTCCGTGACGCCCTGACCGCCCCGGCTGACGACTTTGGTATTGGTCCGCACATGCCCCGGAACGGTCTGGAAAATATGGCGCAGGTTTTCCCGGTCGATGAGGGCGGTCAGTTCTTCCGAGCCGTCTTTCCCCATTATGCCCAGACACTGCACGTCCAGACCCAGGCGCTCGGCAACAACGGCGACGTTGATTCCCTTTCCGCCCAGGTCCACCCGGGCATCCCTAATCCGGTTCACCTGGCCGATCTGGAGGGTATCCACCTCTACGGTTTTGTCAAAGCATGGATTCATGCAGATGGTCGTAATCATTGTGCTGCCCCCAAAATCTTTATACATAGTTGATTATACCATTCATTCCGGCACCACGCAACCGGAAGCGATTGCGCAGGGGCCCCAACTGTGCTATAGTTGAAACAAATCCACCGGAGGATTATATACAATGAATCAGGCAGTATTTTCATCTGTTCCCGAATCCGATCCTTTCTTTTCGGATGTTTTGATCGTCGGAGCCGGAATCACGGGTACGGCGCTGGCCCGGGAACTCTCCCGCTATGAGGTATCCGTTACCGTGCTGGATCGGGGGCCGGACGTGGCCGCCGGCGCCACCAAGGCGAACAGCGGCATCGTTCACGCCGGTTACGATGCGGCTCCGGGCACGAAAAAAGCATATTATAACGTTCGCGGCGCCGCCATGTATGAAAGCCTTTGCGCTGAACTCTGCGTACCCTTCCGCCGCTGCGGCGCCCTGGTCATAGGATTTGACGCTGCGGACGCTGCCGTGCTGGAAGACCTTCTGGCCCGCGGGCGCCGGAACGGAGTGGAAGGCCTCTCCGTTATTTCCGGAGAAGAAGCCCGCGCTATGGAACCCGCCCTGAATCCGGACGTTGCCTGCGCTCTTTCCGTTCCGTGCAGCGCTATTGTCTCACCTTATGAGCTGGCTTTTGCTCTGGCGGATGACGCGGCGCTCAACGGGGTGCGTTTTGTTTTCAGCCGCTGCGCGGTTTCCGCCGGAAGGGACGAAAACGGCTGGGATATCGGTACGGCATCCGGTGAAACATTCCGGGCGAAAGTGTTTATCAACTGTGCCGGCGCCGGCGGCGCCGACCTCCATAACCTGATTTCGTCCGAACGTCTTTCCATGACCCATCGCCGCGGCCAGTATTATCTTCTGGACCGCATGACGGATCTGCCCTTTTCCCGCACAATTTTCCAGTGCCCTTCCGCTCTGGGCAAAGGAGTACTCATTTCTCCGACGGTTCACGGCAATCTTCTGCTTGGTCCCAACGCGGAAGACGTGCCGGATCCGCTGGATACCGCCACCACAGCGGAAGGCCTCTCTTTCGTCCTTTCCCGGGCGCGGCGTACCTGGCCTCAGGCATCCACACGCTTTAACATCACGAATTTCGCTGGCCTCAGGGCGCACCTGGACGCAGGAGATTTCGTGATCGGCCGGGTATCAGGCGTTCCCGGCGCCTTTGAGGCGATTGGGATCGAAAGTCCCGGACTCTCTTCCGCTCCGGCGATCGCGGCGGATCTGGCCGCGGATGTGGCGACGTATCTTAAGCTGAAAAAGAAAGCAGACATCATTCCCTTCCCGCCCCGCCCGAAGCCCTTCTGCGAAATGACGGACGATGAGCGCGCGTCAGCGGTGCGTAAAGATCCGGCTTACGGCAATATTATCTGCCGCTGCGAAACTGTGACTGAAGCGGAAATTCGCTCAGCAATTCGGCGCCCTGTCGGTGCACGCACCGTGGACGGCGTCAAACGGCGCACCCGCGCCGGGATGGGCCGATGCCAGGGCGGTTTCTGCTCTCCACGCGTTGCTCAGATTCTGTCGGAGGAAACCGGTATTCCGCTGCCGGAAATAACGAAAGACGGCGGAGAAAGCCGCCTTCTGTGCGATTCGGTCTCGTCCTTCCTGAAAGGGGGCGCAGAACATGAGTGAAAACTTCGCGGAAACATCCCTGGATCTCGTAGTTATCGGCGCAGGGCCGGCCGGCCTGGCTGCCGCGATTGCCGCCCGGGAAACGGGTATTTCTTCCATGCTGGTTCTGGAACGGGAATCGGAACCCGGCGGTATCCTTCGCCAGTGTATTCATAACGGCTTTGGGCTTCACCGTTTCAAGGAAGAGCTTACCGGCCCGGAATACGCCCAGCGGGATATCGACAGAGCCAGGGAACTGGCAATTCCCATGGAGTGCGGCACAACGGTTCTTTCTGTTTCCCGTGACCGGGTGATTACCTGCGTTTCTCCCGTCTCGGGTTTCCGCCGCATCCGCGCGAAAGCGGTAGTTCTGGCCATGGGCTGCAGGGAGCGTCCCCGGGGTGCTCTGTGTACCCCCGGCACACGCTGTGCCGGTATCTATTCCGCGGGTACAGCCCAGCGTTTTGTGAATCTGGAGGGCTGGATGCCCGGCCGCCGGGTGGTTATCCTCGGATCCGGTGATATCGGCCTTATCATGGCCCGCCGCATGACGCTCCAGGGAGCAAAGGTTCTGGCCTGTGTGGAGATTATGCCTTACTCCTCCGGTCTTAACCGCAATATTGTCCAATGCCTGGAAGATTACGGCATCCCGCTGTACCTTTCACATACGGTAACGGACATCCGCGGACGGGAGCGCCTCACCGGCGTTACCGTCGCCAAGGTGGATGAAAACCGGAACCCTATCCCCGGTACCGGGATCGATTTTGACTGTGATACGCTTCTTCTCTCCTGCGGACTCATTCCGGAAAATGAGCTGTCCCAGGGCGCGGGTGTTCTTCTTTCTCCGGCCACCTCCGGCGCTGTAGTCTCCGAGCGGCTGGAAACCTCGGTTCCCGGCATCTTTGCCTGTGGTAATGTTCTCCATGTTC
>Ga0310690_10011989_pt1 | contig 10676 bp, 10 predicted proteins | sample AusTroGonzalo_MG_2_FD_207661 | JGI IMG/M metagenome (GOLD analysis project Ga0310690, IMG submission 207661) | Bovine rumen microbial communities from tropical cattle in Woodstock, Queensland, Australia - Gonzalo_04 (v2) (version 2) | ecosystem: Host-associated > Mammals > Digestive system >...
AGAGCTGCCGTATTCACGACAGCTCCTGATCAATGCATATGCTTCTTTCAGATACCCCGGATCATCCAGCCGGGATAAGATAATAGGCAGCGGCTTTATTCTTGCTTTTGTCCGTATTTTTCTAACAGTTCCGAAACAGTCTCCTTATACGAATCCTGTACGATCCCCCGCGGTGTGTTCGCGATCTTATTCTCTAATATTTCTATGATCTCCTGCAGGTGAGACTCATAAGAAATCTTGACGTTACGCATATTCCCGCTAAAGATCAAAGAAGTGTTGTTCCTCAGATAGTTTTTCAAGTGTTCAAAAGCCTCTTCCTCTTCATCATACACGCTTAACAGCGCCGCCAGCAGCAGTTCCATGCTCTCGGATTTGTCCTGATCCTCTATTTTCAGTTTTTCTTCAATTTCAAGATAACGATTCACCATTCCGATCCAGAATTGCTTTTTGAGGGTTTTTATCTCCTTCTCGCTGATAGAGTAACCATAGCCCAAATATCTGAAGCGTTCACTGATGGTACGATATTCTTTTTTCAATAATTCACGTTTCTGAGATTCGTCCTTAGCGGCAATAGTGTCGTTGAGATTGCCGATCCTTTGGCGCAGACTTTTGATCTGCTCGTTGAGCTGTTCGATTTCCTTCTCACGATTGTTGTGAAGCTCTTGCGTTTCTTCCTTCTTTTCGATCAGCTTTTGCAGAGAGGATTGGATCGCGCTGAAGAAGGTGTTTTCCAGATTTAACAGTTCCGAGTGCTTAGGGAGTTTTAATCGGATGGTATTACACAGGTTTTCGGCAAACAGTCCCAAATCATCCCTGTGCGCATTGTCAACAAAAGAAAATTTATCAATCTTTGAATTGACAAAGCCCTGCAATTCTGCAAGCGTCATATCAGGGAGAATAAGATAAAAACAACTCACTTTTCCGATTTGGCTTAAGTACCAGCCAACGCCGAGTTCTTCCATACAGTACGAACTGGATAAAAAGTCCTTTGAAAGTAAGAACACCAACAATCCGGATTGATGGATCGCCTTGACAATAGCATCATTCAGCTTTTCGCCGTTATCGACACCTTGTCCGATAATCGAAGAACAAAATATCATATGCTTATCCATACCCAGCCCCGACAAAAACACACAGAGCTGTTCGGCAATATCTTTGTTATGTGAAGAGTGAGAAATAAAAATATGTTTCTTACCTAACATGAAAAGGACCTCCTTCATTCCGGACTAGAGTCATTTATCAGCAAGACGAAAGTTACGAGTTCTGCACTATATACGTTTTTTCGATTGATTCTTCTGACAGAGGACCGGATTCTCAATATCCGAAATCGCAGCCTCGTATTCTCTGACATGTTCATCGAAAAAGACTATGTGGAACTTCTGGATATAATGATTACCTAAAAAATCATCAAATTCTAATTCTATTGTTCCTTTTTTAATTCTTTCTGGGAAAAAAGATAAAAAGTAAAAGGTATCCCCCTTCATGATGGAATGAATCAGACTGTCCGATTCGGATTTTGTACCTTCGTTATAAGTAAAAGCATATATAATATTCGTGGCAGTACCGTTCCCGACATTCTTGAATGACATCTTCGTGCCGTTTTTATCATCCAGCGCAGGTATCTTTTCAATATCTTTTTCAGGCGGAAACACTACTGTGTCCTCGGGAGATTCTGAAGAAAAGTCCAGTTGTAAGAAGGGCAGGCACTCTAATCTGCGGGTTTCTTCAAACTGCGTTTGGGTCTCTGAAAGCTGCTGATTCGCAGCCTTTGCAGATCTATGATTCGCGCAGAATATCCCTATTGTAGCGGCAACATACACCAGTGTGATCACCACCATGAAGAAGCCGCTGTTCGCATTAACAAAATCAATAAAACGCATCACGTTCATCCTTCCCTCTTTTTATATCATCAATTCCGAACAGATCAGAATTTGACAAATCTTAATATATTCATACTAAATTATTGATATTATACCATAATATTTCACAGAATTCAACGCAAAAAAGGCACAGCAAAACGCTGTGCCTCAGAAGCAAGCGGCCAAAGACCGCATTTCTTAGTTATTAAACCATCTCTGCTAATTCGAGAATCAATCTCTCTGTCTTCTCCCAGCCGAGGCAGGGATCGGTGATCGACTTGCCGTAAACGCCGCCGTCGACGCTCTGGCATCCGTCCTCTATATAGCTCTCGATCATGAAGCCCTTGACCATCCGGCGAATCTCATCGTGATAGCGGCGGGCGCTCATGACTTCCTTCGCGATACGCACCTGCTCAAAGGGATTCTTGCCGGAGTTGCTGTGGTTAGTGTCGATAATGCAGGCGGGATTTCGGAACATGCCGGCGGCATACAGCCGCACGAGGTGGGTCAGATCCTCGTAGTGATAGTTCGGCAGGCTCTCGCCATGCTTATTCATATAACCGCGCAGGATCGCGTGGGCATACGGATTTCCCTGTGAATGGACCTCCCACCCGCGATACAGGAAGGTATGCCCGTGCTGGGCGGCGGTGATAGAGTTCATCATCACCGACAGGTCGCCGCCGGTGGGGTTCTTCATGCCGACGGGAACATCTACGCCGGATGCGACCAGTCGATGCTGCTGATTCTCAACCGAGCGGGCGCCGACTGCGACATAGGCGAGCAGATCATCCAGATAGCGGTGGTTCTCGGGATAGAGCATCTCATCGGCGCAGCTGAAGCCCGTCTCCTCCAGCGCACGCAGGTGGAGTGAGCGGATGGCGACGATGCCCTTGAACATATCGGGCTTCTTGACGGGATCGGGCTGATGGAGCATCCCTTTATAGCCCGCTCCGGTGGTGCGGGGCTTATTCGTATAGATGCGGGGGATGATAAGGATCCTGTCCTCCACCTGATCCTGCACCGTTCTCAAGCGGCTGATATAGTCGATGACGCTGTCCTCACGGTCAGCCGAACAGGGACCGATGATGAGGATCAACCTGTCGTCGCGGCCGGAAAATATATCCTTGATCTGTCGATCGCGATCCTCCACGACTGCGCGCAGCTCGTCGCTCAGGGGGTACATCTTCTTGACCTCCATCGGGATCGTCAGCTTGCGCGAGAATTCTAAGTTCATATCCATAATAACACCTTCTATCTGCGACCGGTGTACAAACGGCGATCGCAGGTTATGTTTTATCTCTGTAGTTCTTGAACCTTTCAATAAAATAGAACAAATAAAGTTAATAAAATGATCGTAGTTCTTATTTCTTAACTCTTATTTCTTAACTCTTATTTATTAAAATATGCTCTGCGCCTCGTGCTCAGGCGCATCTTCTCCCGGAGTTCCTCTACCCTGCCGTCGCGGATCATATCGCGCAGGGACGCAAACTCATCGAGAAAAATGTCCATATACTTCAGCAGCGCCTCTCGGTTGAGCATGAACAGCTCGCTCCACATCTTGTCGTTGATATTCGCGATGCGTGTCAGATCACGGAAGCTGTCGCCGGTATAGTCGACCAGGTGCTCATTATCGGAGCAGGTCATCAGCGCTACGGCGATACAATGCGTAAGCTGCGACAGATAGCCGATCATCTCGTCGTGCTCTTCGGGCGACAGAACCGAGATGCGGGCGAAGCCGAGGATCCTGCCAAGCGATCCCACCCAGCGGATCGCTTCGGGCGTATTCTTTTCGGTCGGGGTGATGATGAAGTTCGCCCCGCGAAAGATCGCATCGTCGGCATTCTCAACGCCGTAAACCTCACGACCTGCCATCGGATGCGCACCGATGAACTCGACTTCGTCACGCAGCTTCTCCTGAATCTGATAGACGATACAGCTCTTGACGCCGGTGACGTCGGTGAGCATTGCGCCGGGCTTGAAGAACTGCTGCCAGCGATCGATCCAGTCGATAAACACGCCGGGATAAAGACCAAAGATCACCGCATCGGCGGAGGATACCGCCTCGGCGTTCACCTCGGTATAACCATCGCTGATGATGTGATGTGCGAGAGCGTATTCGATCGCTTCTCTGCGCGTGTCGATCGCGGTCACATGGTAGCCGAGTCGAGTCAGCGCCTTGGCGTAGCTGCCGCCGATCAGACCGAGGCCGACGATCAGGATTTGCGAATGACTAATCCATTCCATAAGATAAATCCACTCCTAAGTCAGATAAACGTTCAAAAAAGTCGGGATAGCTCTTTGCGACCGTCTCTGCGCCCTCGATGGAGCCGCCGACCTTCGTCAGCAGGACGCTCAGCGCCATCACGATACGGTGATCGTTATGACCGGACAGGGGCTGAGTCGGTGCGTGCAGTGTCCCGGGATGTACGATGACGGTATTCTCCCCCACCTCGACGGTGATGCCGAGCTGGCTGAGTTCCTCACGCATCGCCGCGGCACGGTCGCTCTCCTTAAGCTTCAGCCGCCGCGTACCGATAAAGCGTCCGCCGCCGCACAGCGCCGCGACAGCAAATAATACCGGTCCGAGATCGGGGCAGTCCGCAATATCGATCGGCTCTGACGATCCCATGTTACCCGCTTCTTTAATTTTCTTATAAAGAAATTTATATATCATATCTCCCTGTGCGGAATCCTCATTCAATCCCGCAACAGTGACCTGTGAACCGGCGAGGTTGAGCGCCTCGAGGAAGGCGGCGTTGGAATAATCGCCTTCCACCGTCACATCGGCAGGGGTATATGCTTCGCCTCCCGGAACACGCCAGATAAAACGGCTGTTCTCATGATCGAAGAACTGCTCTACTGATATGCCGAATTCTCTCAGCGTCTGACAGGTCATCTCGATATACGGCATGCTCTCGACCGGCGTCATGACAGACAGCGCACTTTCACCGCGCAGCAGCGGCAGCGCAAATAATAAGCCGGAAATAAACTGGGAGCTGACGTTGCCGGGGATATGTGTAAAAACATCGCTCTTCAGCTTTCCTTCGACGATCACGCGATCCGCGTGCTTTTCGAATCGGATGTTCTGCTCTGCAGCGATCTGTTCATAGACGCTCAGCGGACGGGTCATCAGATATGCGGAACCGGTCAGCACGTGCTCATCTCCGTTCAGCATGCACAAGGGGATGAAGAACCGCAGGGTACTGCCGCTCTCATGACACGGGAGTATCGCCGTCTTACCGGTTGGCTTTGTGACGTCCGTGCCTCTGATATATGCGGTATTGCCGTCAAGACGAATCTCTGCGCCTAAAGCACGCAGGCAGGCGATCGTCGCCTTGATGTCTTTCGAGTAAGAGAGATTGCGGACAATGCTCTCACCGACACACAGACCCGCGCAGATGAGCAGGCGATGCGCCATACTCTTGCTCGGCGGCGCAGTGATCACTCCGTGAGCAGCACAGGGACGGATCGTGACCCTCATGCCTGCGCCCTCTCGATAAGCAGGTCGATCGCATCAAGATAGCCCTGCACGCCTCTGCCCGAGATCGTCGCACAGCACGCGAGGCGCACGTAGCTGATCTTGCGGAATTCTTCCCGCGCGTCCACATCGGAGATATGTACCTCCACAGCGGGGATAGACACCGCCTTGAGCGCGTCGAGGATCGCGACGCTGGTGTGGGTGTAGGCGCCGGGATTGATGACGATGCCCTCGGTATTACCGTATGCCTGTTGGATCTTATCGACGAGGTCGCCCTCGTGGTTGCTCTGATACAGCTCGACCTCGACGCCGCGGCTGAGCGCATGCTCGAGGATCAGGTCGCACAGGTCATTATAGGTCGTGTGGCCATAGAGGTCGGGCTCACGGATGCCCAGCATATTCAGATTCGCTCCGTTGATGACTAAGATTTTCATAGTTTTCTCCATGAATGCGTGATGTGGGGGGCGGGTCTTGACCCGCCCGCGCGGACGACAACGCCGTGCGCAATATCGTATGCAGCGCAAGGATGATTCGCTTCGCGAACGGGAGAGCCAAGACTCTCCCCTACACAGAGAATTTTACTCCCCGTTGATGACGCTGTCGGCGACGTCCTCTGGGTCGCACTCGCCGTCGATGATATAGTCGGCGGTGCTCATATAGATGTCGATCCGGCGCTGATACAAGCGCTCGATCTTCTCGCGTTTATCCGCCAGCGGACGGTCATCGGTAGGGATCAGGTACTCGGGCGAACGATCGATGAAGAACAGCTCGCCGTTGCGCCTGAGCGCGTCAACATTCTCCCTGCGCAGGATCGCACCGCCGCCGGTTGAGATCACCTTGCCGTTCAGAGGAGCAAGATCACGGATGACCTCGCTCTCCAGATCGCGAAAATACGCTTCGCCATGCTCGCGAAAGATCTCTTTGATCGCACCGTAACGCTCGACGATCAGGGCGTCGGTATCGATAAAGTCCCGATGCAGTTGATCGGCGATGATCCTGCCGACCGTGCTCTTGCCCGATCCGGGCATACCGGTGAGCACTATATTTCTCTTATCGAAATATAAGCGATCGAATATCCGGTTCGTAAGGCTGACGGCATCGTGCTCATGACCGGTGAACAGCTCGCTCGCCAGCACTGCCTGAGCCGTCAGCATATACAGGCCGCCCTCGGCAGGAATACCGCGCTCACGCGCCGCTTGAACCAGCGAGGTGCACAACGGGTTATATACCGCGTCGATCACACCGGAAAGATTCTCAAATCGGCTCAGGTCGATCGGACAGCCGAACACGTCAGGGTACATCCCGCAGGGTGTGGTGTTGATGATAACGTCCGCGTCGGCATGGTTTGCATACGCCTGCTCATAGGTGATCGAGTCCTCACGACCGCTGCGGCTGACACGCAGGATCGCCTTCGCTCCCAGCCGCTCGCATACTGCAGCCGCTGTGCGCGAGGTGCCTCCGGTGCCGAGGATCAGCGCCTTCTTGTAGCGCAGAATGATCCCGACGCGCTCGATCAGCGCGCGCATCCCACCGAAGTCGGTGTTGTAGCCGCAGAGGACACCGTCACGGTTGACGATCGTGTTGACCGCACCGATCGCCTGTGCCTCCGGGCTGATCTCGTCGAGGAAAGGAATGACCGCCTGCTTATATGGGATCGTCACATTCAGCGCTTTATAATTCTTTGATAGAATAAAATTTTCCAGTTCATCCAAATTTAATTCTTTCAAAGAATATTCGTAATTTTCGATTTGTTCATGTATTTCTTTTGAGAAGCTGTGCGGCAGCTTCTCTCCGATCAATCCGTAATCCATTATCATACTCCGTAAAAACAGTCATTCTGAGCGGACTCGCGAAGAATCTTATGCAGAGAACAGGCACAGCAGAGATCATTACTTCGTTCAGGATGACACGCATGTGCCGATAGGCAGACTATTGCGCCAGCCAATCTGTCCCATATCGCTGGGCGAGCAGGTCCGCGAGTGCAAGCGCCGTCACACTGTCGACGACCACGCGTGCACGGTGGATGATCGCGGGGTCATGACGACCCTTGAGCTCCAGCGTCGCATTCTTGCCATTTACAAAATCAACGGTATCCTGCTTCTTGAAGATGGAAGGGGTCGGCTTTACGGCACAGCTGAATACTATCGGCATGCCGTTGGTGATGCCGCCGTTGACGCCGCCATTATGATTTGTCGCCGTTTTTATTTCTCTATCAGAAATATAATATGCATCATTATACGCGCTTCCTCTGGCGTTCGTCATTGCGGCAGCGTCGCCGAACCAAACGCCCTTGATCGCAGGCACGCTGAACAGCGCATGCGACAAGATGCCCTCAACGGTATCGAACCACGGCTCGCCCACGCCGGCGGGCATACCGATCACAGCCGTCTCCAGCACGCCGCCGACCGAATCGCCCTCGGCAGCAGCCTTCTCGATCTCAGCGCGCATTTCTTCTCCCTTTGCGTCGTCGATGACGGCGAAGGTCTTTTTATGTAACGCGCTTATTTCTGCGGCAATATCACTGAAACCGCTGTCATACACCCCGCCGCAGGAAGCGATATGCGTACCGATCACGATACCCTTCTCGCGAAGCGCCGTGATCAGGATCGCTCCCGCCGCGACCAGCGCCGCCGTTACGCGTCCGGAAAAGTGACCGCCGCCGCGATAGTCCTCATAGCCGTGGTACTTCGCGTACGCGGTGAAGTCCGCATGACCGGGGCGTGCCAGACTCCTTGTCGCGGAATAGTCCTTGCTGTTCTGAGCCGTATTGGGGATCAGGATCGTCAGGGGCGTTCCGGTCGTCTTGCCGTTGAAAACGCCGCTGACGATGCGGAATGCATCCTCCTCATGACGGGCGGTGCTGATCTTCCCGGCAGGGCGGCGCAGGTCAAGCTGATGTCGGATAACATCCTCATCCACCGTGAGCCCGGGCGCGAGGCCGTCGAGCACAGCACCGATCATCTCGCCGTGGCTCTCGCCGAACAGTGTCAGCGATATACTGTTGCCGAATGTATTCTTCATATCTTACCTCGTAATCATTTCGATCATCGGATATAATTCTCCATAAGAAATTTCTTTCATTTCAAACTTTCCCGCCTGAGCCACCGTGACCGCCGTCACCGTATCACCGTGCGACTTCTTATCGTGGCGCATGGCTTCATAGATCTTCTGCGGGTCAGCATTCACCGAGGTCGGCAGGTTCAGCTTCTCGAGGATCGCAATCAGCCTCAGACGCAGTTCCTCGCTCACCATCGGGATCATCCCGAGTGCGACACACTCGCCGTGATACAGGCCGCTGATGCTCTCGATCCCGTGACCGATGGTGTGACCGAAGTTCAGGATCTTTCTGAGCCCCATTTCACGCTCATCCTGCTCGACGACACACTTCTTCACCATCAGAGAACGCAGGATGATCTCATCCATGCATTCGTTTATATTTCTAAATTCGAATAATTCTACCATTTTCTTATCGGAGGTCAAGCCCATCTTCAAGGCCTCTGCCAGTCCTTCACTGACGAGCCTACTATCGAGCGTAGCCGTCAGATCAAGGTCAACGATGACCTTCTTCGGCTGGTGGAACGCGCCGATGATATTCTTGATCCCGCCGAGATTGACGGCCGTCTTGCCGCCGATGGAGCTGTCCACCTGCGAGAGTATCGTCGTCGGGATGTTGTAGAAATCCACCCCGCGCATATAAGAAGCCGCCGCAAAGCCCGCAAGATCGCCGACCATCCCGCCTCCGACCGCGACCACACAGTCGCCGCGGGTGAAGCCCCTGTCCATCATGTGACGCAGGACTTCTTCATAGGATCGGAGCGTCTTATGCTCCTCTCCTTCGTTCAGTAGGTGGATATACGCCTCTTTCGACTGCCCGGCGACAGTGTCGGCATACACTGCAGGCACGCCGCTGTCGGTGACGATCATCACCTTGCGGTCGAGGTCCAGAAGCTCCCCTGCCCTCTTCAGCGCGCCGCGCTCGACGACAATATCATAACTGTGCGCGCCGAGCTCCATGCGCAATATCTTGCTGTCAGACATCTTACTCACCGTCTTTCAGGATGATCTCGTCGCTGTAGTGACCGACTACCTTCAGCTTATCGCAGTGCAGGGCGATATGCCGCAGCATATCCGTGCCGTTGCGGCCGGTCTCATCGCCCTCGGCCTCGATATAGAAGTAGTATTCCCACGCGAGATCCTTCATCGGACGCGATCTGAGGGCGCGCATATTGAAGCCGTAGCTCGCCAACACATTCAGCGCCTGCACCAGAGCGCCGGCCTCGTTCTTGACCGTGAACATGAGCATGAACTTCCCGTTCTCAGTGCTGAGCTGCTGATTTTGCGCACGGGAGAATACCGCAAAGCGGGTGGAGTTCACCGCGCTCTCGTTGATGTCGTGATCGAGCGTCTCAAGCCCGTACAGCCGCGCTGTCTCGGATGAGGCGATCGCCGCCACCGTCCTGTCGCCGCCGTCCTTGACGGCCTTGGCAGCCTTGGCGGTATTGGTATACTCGATGGTCTCATAACCGTTCCTGCGGATATACTCGGCACATTGAGCGAGCGCCTGCGGATGGCTGACTACCATCCTCACATCCTTCAGGGATGCACCCTCTACACCTAAGAGCTGATGGGCGATCCTCAGGGTATAGATGCCGTTGACATACAGTGAGCCCGAGAACATCAGATCCATCACCTGACCGACCTCGCCGGCATAGCTGTTCTCGACCGGCAGGACACAGCAGTCGCAGTCGCCGCGTTCCACCGCTTCATAGGCGGAACGGAAGTCTGTGTACGCAATCGGACGGCCATAGGGAAAAATCTTCTTCGCCGCAATATTGGCGAAGGCGCCCTCGATGCCGCAGTAGGCGATCTTCGCTCCGCTGATCACGCGCTCCTGATACTGCTTGGATACCGCCATGGTATCGGTCATGAAGCGTGTGTAATAGGAGCGCACCTCATAGTCGCGGATGTATTCCGCGCTGCGCTCCAGCACCGTCTTCTCGCGCGCGGCGTCATAGATCGGCAGTCCGTGCTCCTTCTTATACTCGGCGATCTGCTTTACCGCCTGCATCCGGCGCTCAAAGAGCACCGCCATCTCCTGATCGACTGCGTTTATTACAGCCCGAGCTTCACTTAACTTGTCCATAACCCATCCCCCATGATTACAGGTTTATTCATAACTACTAGTTCTTATTTCTTATTTTTTAGTAAAAAAAGCGGCTCTGCCCGAGAACAGAACCGCTTTCAAGCCTATTGAAAGTACCTGTTACATCCGAGCGTCGATCCTCTGATATGCATAGCAATAAAAGCCCGCAAAAAAGCGCGCGAACGTAAAGTAAAAG
>Ga0310690_10011990_pt1 | contig 10674 bp, 9 predicted proteins | sample AusTroGonzalo_MG_2_FD_207661 | JGI IMG/M metagenome (GOLD analysis project Ga0310690, IMG submission 207661) | Bovine rumen microbial communities from tropical cattle in Woodstock, Queensland, Australia - Gonzalo_04 (v2) (version 2) | ecosystem: Host-associated > Mammals > Digestive system >...
AAGTGGATTGTTAACTATCTTGGGGGTAAAAACTACAAGATTCAGCAAAAAGCTTGCCAGATGCTTGCCGACTACCTCGGTACCGACCTGCAAAAAGTGCGCAACGAGCTTGACAAGCTGATGGTTGCGGTACCTAACAACAAGGAAATCACCGACTTCGACGTTGAATATAACATCGGAATTTCTAAGGATTTCAACATTTTCGAGCTTCAGAAAGCCATCAGCTATGGAGACTTCCCCAAGGCGGTGCAGATTATCAATTATTTCGGCGACAACACCAAGGATAATCCGCTAATCGCCACAGTGATAATGCTTTACGCCTATTATTGTAAGCTCCTTAAGCTACATTACGCCACCGACAAGAGTAAAAACAATGTCGCCAGCGTCCTCGGCGTAAGCCCGTTCTTCGTCGAAGACTACTTCGAGGCCGCCCGCCGCTACAACATCAAAAAATGTGTTGAAAACATCGCCATCCTCCGTGAATTCGACCTCAAATCAAAAGGTTACAACATCGGTGATGTTTCCCAAAAAGACCTGTATCGTGAGATGATTTACAAGCTGATGAGGTAGGCTTATGCGTGCTGAAGGCACGCTATTTTATTAGCCCCAGGCATCGCCTGGGGCGATTTGTGATGGGAGATTATATAATTAAAATGGTGAGGCGCGCCGTTCCGGCGCGCCTCACCATTTTGATTTGGATGTCCTGGCTCTGCGAGGCCCCCATACTGCGCTGCGCTTGTGCGGGGTTAATAAGGTGCCGTGCCTCCAGCACTTTTAGAAAGTCATACTAAAAGTCAATCCTAAACCATAAGTATTTTGCAGTTGTGGCGTTTTACTTGCCATTATTGATGGAGTAAGGTTTAAAGAATAACCATTAGTTTTTTTATTATATTCGTTAGCGACCCAATTCATTCTACCTTTACCAGTTCCACCTTGAACACATGTAAATACTAAACTAACATCTGCTAAACCTGCAAATACATATACAGGTAACATTTTTCCTGGAGAATAATTAAAATAAGCATCTGTTGCGAGACAAATAGCTGTTCCAACCGATAAAAGGAACATAATAGTTGATGCTCTGCCACTATCTATCTGACTTTTCGCACTCATGTATGTTTTGAAGTTTTCTTCTCCAACTAACGCATAAACTTCGTTATCTGATAAAATGCGTCCATTGAGAGTAAGTTTATTGCCTTTTCGCTCCATGAAATTAATAATTTGGTCATTGTGCTCATCTAATATGATAACTTGATTTACTGAATTGTCATCAAATCGATCTATTTCTCCATTTTGGTAATTAATACATTTGATTTCAGAACAATTGATGGAATAATTCGGTCCGTCTAAATTAGACCATTTTTTGTATTTTATTTCTGAACCGTTGATTTCAATTACTTTACTTAGTATAGTGGAGTTGTCTTTTTTAACGATGACATCTTGAGCTTGTGTAATATACGTTACGCAGATTAAGGAGACGACTAGAAATAGTTTAAAAGTTTTCATATTCACGTTATTTTGTTGCACACACTCCCTATGTGTCTTTTATTAATTATTTTGGAAACATACAAAAAAGAAGCGCGGGAGTCAGAACTATTGCTCATCCCGCAAATCAGGCTCTCGCATCGCCCTCCATCCGAGAATAAGCAATGCCGCAGCCCACGCTAATCGCATATACAAAACGGTATATATCGAAACTGTGAACGTTAGCCATTGCTTTATCTTGCGGATGGATTTTGAATTTGCGAGATTCGATTTGCCGCAGATAAAGCGTCAGTACAACGCCTTTTTTAATATGTCTGTTGTCTGCAATGGCAAACAACGCTACAAAGATAAGAATAAAATTGAATGTAAAAAAGGAAAAAGAGAAAAAATGAAAAAAATTCTCAGATTACATGGGAAAAATAGAAATCTACGCCAACTTAATCAACGGCTCTCCTAATGCCACTGAAAGTTGTGTCAACGAGCGCAAAGTGAAGTTCGGAAAGCCAGTAATCCAGCGGGAAACCATAGCTTCGCTTTTCCCCATTTTCTGTGCTAGGTCACGCTGTGTCATGTTCTTTTTCTTTAAAATCAAATCGATTTTTTCGACAATGTCAGCTGACATCTGAACTTCCGACATGATTTCTGGCGAAACATCGGCAACTTTTTGGTCAAACCATTCTTGTTTGTTTTTCATACTTCAATTGTTATGTTATCAAATCCGGTTAATTCTTTTTCTTCAATTTTGACGTAACCTTTTTCGATGTTTTCCTTTAGCATTTTGTCAAAATGCTGCAAATCCATAACATATCCGTAAAGTTTCGGGTCATCTTGGTATTTTTTAGTCGTCTTCACACCTCCGTTCCCCAATATCACTATTTGTTCCGATAATCGAAGACAATATAATCTTAACTTTCCTCCTTCAATTGGAATCGCTTGAAGATTGTCGTTGATTTTGCCTTCGGGTCGGAAAAACCTCTCCAAAGCACCTTTGTCCAATATAACTTGTAGTGCTGCTATAATTCTTTGATAATCACGATTGTATGTGGCATTTTGCTCGAATTCTGCCACGAATTTTTCAAATTCAGTTGTGCCATCCATTTCAAAACTGATGGAATACAGAGATGCTTTTGCAGACTCTGAAATTTTTTCTATAGTGGTTTTCTTTTTCATACGCTGCAAAAATAATAAAAAAATTGATATATATGTTAAGTTTTTGAAAAAATTTTTAATGAAATAAAAAATGGCGGTTTTGCCCGCCATTTTAGTAACTTATTTTTTGTGTTTGATTATCCACTCTTTTGCATTCACAAACGCCTCAATCCACGGCGCCACTTCATCGTCTTTGCGATTCTGCGGATAGAATGCCCACTGCCATGGAAGGAATGCTCTCTCGAGGTGCGGCATCATCGCGAGGTGACGGCCGTCGGCAGAGGTGATAGCCGCAGCCGACCATGGTGAACCGTTAGGATTTGCTGGGTATCCGCTGTAGCTGTAACGCATTGCGATGTTGTATCTGTCTTCGCTGTAAGGGAAGTTGAACTTACCCTCGCCGTGTGCAATCCAAACACCGAGACGACGTCCTTTGAGTGTCGAGAGCATGATGCTGTTGCTGTCGGTGATATCCACGTTCACGAAGCCAGACTCGAACTTGTGCGAGTCGTTGTGGATCATGCGCGGATGCTTGTCGTGCTCAGGGTAGATGAGGTTAAGTTCCGTCATGAGTTGGCAGCCGTTGCACACGCCGAGACTCATGGTATCCGGACGTTTGTAGAAGTTCTCGAGAGCGGTGCGTGCCTTCTCGTTGAAGAGGAACGCTCCAGCCCAGCCTTTGGCCGAACCGAGAACATCGGAGTTGCTGAAACCGCCAACAAACACTATCATATTCACGTCGCTGAGGTCTTCGCGTCCGCTTACGAGGTCGGTCATGTGTACATCCTTGACATCGAATCCGGCAGTGTAGAGCGCATAAGCCATCTCGCGGTCGCATTGGCAGCCTTTCTCACGGATGATGGCAGCCTTCACGCCCGACGGAGTGCGACGGTGCATGTCGATGCCCAGGTCTTTAGCCTTGCCGGTGAAACTGCCGAAGTCATATCTAAGTGCTTGATTCTTATAGTTTTGATAACGCTCCAAGGCCTTTGCTTCGCCACTCTGACGGCGGTCGAGGAGATATGAACTCTTATACCAAAGGTCGCGTAATGCGTTGATATCCAATGTGTAAGATTCGTTGCCTTTCTTCAAAGCGATAGTTCTCTTATCTGAAATCTTGCCGATAACGGTATATTTTATGCTTTCTTTATCGAGTAACTCCTTGACTTTCTTGTCTTTAACCTGAATCACCACGCCTGGCTGCTCGCTGAATGCCACGCTGATGAGGTCGTGCTTGTCAAACGCGCTGAGGTCGATGTCCAGGCCGCCTTCCACGTTGGCGAAGCACATCTCTAATAAGGTGGTGATTAAGCCGCCTGCCGACACGTCGTGGCCTGCCATCACGAGACCTTGCTCGATAAGATTCTGCAATGTGTTGAAGCATTTCTTAAAGTATTCAGTATCAGCTACATCTGGAGTCTTCTGACCAATTTTGCTTAAAATCTGAGCGAAGCTGCTGCCACCGAGGTTGAAGCCGTCTTTCGAGAAGTCGATATAGACGATTTCTGAGTCTTTGTCGTTGACAATCACTGGCTTGACGGCCTTTCTGATGTCTTTTACCTCGCCGGCTGCTGTCACGATGACGGTGCCAGGGGCTAAAACCTTCTGACCGTTCTTGTATTTCTGCGTCATCGAGAGGCTGTCTTTGCCTGTCGGCACGTTGATACCAAGGGCTAACACGAAGTCACTCAATGCTTTAACTGCGCGGTAGAGTCGTGCGTTCTCGCCTTCGTTCTTAGCTGGCCACATCCAGTTGGCGCTCAACGACACGCCTTTGAGGTTTTCCTCGATAGGTGCCCAAACGAGGTTGGTGAGTGACTCAGCTACTGACAGTCTCGAGCCTGCCTCAGGGCTTATCAGAGCAGCTGCCGGGGCATGTCCGAGGGCTGTTCCGATGCCTCTAACACCTTGATAGTCAAGTGCCATGATGCCTAGGTCGGTGAGAGGCAGCTGGATGGCACCGGCGCATTGTTGTAACGCCACACGGCCTGTCACAGAGCGATCGACCTTGTTGGTGAGCCAGTCCTTACATGCCACGCCTTCGAGCTGAAGCACGCTCTTGAGGTAATCCTCAAACTTATCTTGTTTATAATCAATATCTTGGAAATGATAATCCTTTGTCTTATCTGTCAAAACGGTCTTTGGAGCGCTTCCGAAGAAGTCTGAAAGGCTCAAGTCAATCGGGTTGACGCCGTTTTTGCGGACGAAACGCAGACGCTGGTCATCGGTCGATTCGCCTACCATATAATAAGGTGCGCGTTCGCGTTCAGCTGTCTGGCGGATAATCTCGGTATCTTGTTTATTAACAAGGAGTCCCATGCGTTCCTGCGACTCGTTTCCGATGATTTCCTTGTCGGAAAGTGTAGGGTCGCCGACCGGAAGGTTATCGACATACACTGTGCCGCCGCTCTTGTCGATGAGCTCCGAGAGGCAGTTGAGGTGACCGCCTGCTCCGTGGTCGTGGATGGAACGCACAGGGTTGCTGTCGTTTTCCACCATGGCGCGGATGACGTTGGCGACACGTTTCTGCATCTCCGGGTTGGCACGCTGTACGGCGTTAAGCTCGATGGCATTGGAGTATTGGCCTGTTCCGACGCTCGAGACCGCGGCGCCGCCCATTCCGATGCGGTAGTTGTCGCCGCCAAGCACTATGATGAGGTCGCCCGGCTCAGGGTCTTCCTTCATGCTGTCGTCGGCAGGAGCAAAGCCGATACCGCCAGCGAGCATGATGACCTTGTCGTAGCCGAAGTCTTCGCCTTTGTCAGCGCCTTCAGTATGTTCGAAGGTAAGGAGCGAGCCGTTGATGAGCGGCTGTCCGAACTTGTTTCCGAAGTCCGATGCTCCATTCGAGGCCTTGATGAGCAGCTCTTCAGGGGTCTGATAGAGCCATGGACGAGCCTTGAAGTTGTCTTCCCATTTCGAGTCTTCGTTGTTGCGAGGATATGGTGTCATATAGACGGCTGTTCCTGCCAACGGGATAGAGCCTCTACCGCCGGCCAGACGGTCACGGATCTCGCCGCCGGTGCCTGTGGCGGCTCCGTTGAACGGCTCCACTGTGGTCGGGAAGTTATGTGTCTCTGCCTTGACAGAAATTACTGTGTCTATGTCTTTGATTTTGAAGAAGTCGGCCTTATGTTGTGTGGCTGGCGCGAACTGTTCGACCTTAGGTCCGAGGATGAAGGCGACGTTGTCTTTGTAAGCCGAAACCAGGCGGTTGGTGTTTGTTTTTGAGGTTTTCTTGATGAGCGCGAAGAGCGTGTCGGGCATCTCCTTGCCATCGATGATGAAGGTGCCGTTGAAGATCTTGTGGCGGCAGTGCTCCGAGTTGACCTGTGCAAAGCCATACACCTCGCTGTCGGTGAGGCCGCGGCCTATTTTCTTGCTTATACCTTTCAGATACTCAACCTCTTCGGGACTGAGGGCGAGACCTTCCTCGTTGTTGTAGGCGTCGATGTCGGTGATATATTTCAGCGGCTCAGGCTTGCGATCCACAAAGAACACGTTCTGGTCGAGGTCGTGGTATTTGTTTTGCAGCATCGGGTCGAAGCTGTTGTCGTTTTCCTCGACGGGATGGAATTCCTCGATACGAGAAACGCCGCGAATGCCCATGTTTTGAGTTATTTCGACGGCGTTGGTGCTCCAAGGTGTTATCATCTCGCGGCGCGGTCCGAAGAAGGTTCCTTTCACCGAATCCGCTTTGATTTGTTTTGCGTCGCCGAAGAGCCAGGCGAATTTTTTAATATCGTTTTCTGAATGATTATCAGCGCTTTCCACAGCGATGACGGTGTTCTGACGGGTTTTGAAAAAGATTATCATGGTATGAAATTTTCAAGGCGCAAAATTAACAAATTATCACACATATTTTACGGATTTTTACAGATTTTTTTCTGTAGGGGCAAATCATCATTTGCCCGTTTCAAATCATCATTTTATATTTATTTTGCATTAATAATGACATTATCGTTCTATTTCAACGGGTTTTCTATAATGTAATTTGCAATTTTTAGATATTCTATTTCAGATCGAATGATATGTTCATAATAATTGCGTTGCCATGGTGAAAAACCTATTTGTTTGGTAACACCGATTTTAAAACCCCTTACAATTGATCCTATTGTTTGCGATGTTCCATGTTGGGGCAAATCATTATTTGCCCGTTTCGAATTATTAAATGGCGAATAATGATTCGTTGAGGGCGAATAATGATTCGTTGAGGGCGAATAATGATTCGCCCCTACGAGGTTTATTTCGATGATTCCGTGGATATGGTCGGGCATAATGACGAATTCATGTAATGATGCCTGCGAAAAATGTTGTGGAATATCGTTCCAACAATTGTTGACAATTTGACCAATTTCTGATAATATCATTTCATGGTTTTTGATTTCACCCAAAATGCATTCCCTGTTTTTTATGCAAATTGTAATGAAATACAGACCGTTTTTGGAATAATCGTAATCCGACAGACGGATAGATTTACGTTTTTTTAATGATTGTGTTTGCATAAAAATCGATTTTTATTCTTTTTGCAAAAATACAAAATCTTCTATTGTCAGCCACTTTTTCAAAAATAATTTTGTTTTCTCCAAAATCTATTGTAATTTTGTAGCGGTATATAATTTGTTATTATGAGAAAAACCATTATTCTGTTAATAGCATTATTGCTATCTATTCCAGCTATAGCTCAACTTAAAGTTAAAGAAGGCTCTTTCAAGGAAGTGCCAGGGTTTGTTAATATCAATCCTGATCAAAATTATCAGACCGATGACAATGATCTGCCGTTTGCAGTTGTTAAGGTTAGGACAGAGAATATCACCGACAAGCAGCGTCGTGACTTGACATTTGAAGGCAATGGTGGTACTTTTATCATGCTAGAATACAAAACAGGTGAGGTCTGGGTTTATCTTACAGCAAAATACGCCGAATATCTGAAGATTTCGCATCCTGATTTCAGCTCGATAGAATTTACTTTTCCATTTGATTTGCAACCAAAGAAAGGATACGAAATGACGCTGGCAAATACGGCTGCGGCTAAAAATGGGACGGGATCTCTTACGATTATAACAAAACCCGAAAGTGATGCAATAGTTAAATTGAACGGTATAGTCGTTAGCCGACAAACGCCTTATATCAATGATTTGTTGAATGCCGGATCTTACGAAATCACCGTTTCGAAAGAAAAGTATAAGACCGAAACCAGAAACATCGTGCTTGAAAATGGTGCTACAGAAGTTGTTGAAATTGATATGGTTTATGATATGGCGAACATAACCATAAATGTTGATAACGACGCGGAGGTTTATATTGATGGTTATATGTGCCGGAGGGGCACTTGGGTTGGCGAACTAGCAAGCGGAACACATGAAATAGAATGCAGAAAGCTTTATCATACCCCAGCTAATAGAACCATAACAGTTACCCCTGGACGTAAAGAAACTTTTACACTACGACCAACCCCTATTTACGGCAATCTGGAGATAAACACAGAGCCAAGTGGTGCAACAGTTTTTATCGATAACAAAAACTATGGTCAAACGCCATTGGTTGTAAACAATATCATTATTGGAACACATGAATTGGTTATTGAAAAAAGTGGATTTAGTACATTGGAAAAGACTATTGTCCTTGAACAAAGCAGCAAATTAGATGTCAACGAAAAGCTGCCGATGGGTATATCAAATAGAACCTTTACAGTTGACGGTGTCTCATTTGAAATGGTTGCCGTTGAAGGAGGAACTTTCTTGATGGGTGCCCAAAAAATAAACTTTAAGGGAGCTAATTATGATGAAGAAGCTCAAGATAATGAATCACCGGTTCATCAAGTGACACTAAGCGATTATTATATTGGCAAGTTTGAAGTGACACAAGATATATGGACTGTTGTCATGGGTGGTAATCCGAAGAATATAAAAGGAGACAAATATCCCGTAGATGAAGTTTCTTGGTTGGAAGCGGTGGAGTTCTGTAATAAATTAAGTGAGAAATGTGGAAGAACGCCTTATTACAAAATAAGATTATTAAAGAGAGTAACGGACAAAAAAGGCCGTTATATTAGGGACAAAGATGGCTATTATTTAGAAGTTGAAGTCGAAGAAGAAAAAGGGGAAATACGAAAAGAAGTAACTATTGATACAATAGCGAATGGTTTCCATTTACCAACAGAAGCCGAGTGGGAATATGCAGCAAAAGGTGGAAACAAAAGCAAAGAATATAAATATAGTGGATGTAATTATATTCATGGTGTAGCATCATTTGTTGATGGAATGAGGAAAAGCAAATACATTCTAACAAATATAGTGGGTCAGAGCAAGTCAAATGAACTGGGTATTTATGATATGAGTGGAAATGTTATGGAATGGTGTTACGACTGGTTTGGTGATTATTGTCAAGATTATCAAACAAATCCTTTAGGAGCAGAAAAAGGGGAAAGAAGAGTTGTTCGTGGAGGATTTAATGATCATACATCACGTGTTTCTTCAAGAGTTGATAATGATAGTGTTAGCTTTTTGGATGATCAATATGAATATGTTACAAATTGGAGAATCACTGACCATAATCTTATAATAACAGATTATATATATCACAGATATGATAGATCAAGAGGTTCTTTTAACAATACTCAGTATAGCGTGGGTTTCGGTTTCCGTGTCGTAATAAACCGATAATATGACATTTTTTAGAAAGAACAGAAAAATTTTTTGACGAAAACGATATGAAAAAGCTTTTAATGATTATTCTATTTGCATGGCTTGCTTGTCCTGCCTTATCTCAGGTGAAATACACTCCTTATTATGAAAATAGATATCCTTTATCTGAAGAAATAAGGAAAGAAATCATGTCAAAAGGGAAATGGTCAGATGACATAAAGACATCGTTGGTTAGTTTTCTTGAAGACTATCAAACGGCTTTTATGAATAAAAGTGTTGATTTTATTGAACGCACTTTTGATCCGGCGAACTTTACATTAAAAACAAAAGAGGATACCGATTTATTTTATAAAACAAACCAATTCCAATACTATATACAAAGGTATAAAAGATGTTGCATGGAAGGGGATATATTAAAATTTTCATTGTCGGATCCTAATTTTAAAATGGCGCGGCCAAATGGTGAATGTTATGTTTTAATGCATTTTAAACAGGAATATTCAACGCAAAATTACAATGAAGAGATCTATGTGTATATGGTGATGGATTTTAATGGCGATAAAATGATAATATATATTGCCGGCATGAATGCCGATAAGGAAAAATTAATTGATTTTTCAGATATTAGATATCGATAATCATGAAAAAACACCGCATACTTTTTATCTGCCATGGCAATATCTGCCGCAGCCCGATGGCGGAGTATATTTTGAAGGATATGGTCGAGAAGGCCGGGAAGGCTGAGGAATTCGAGATTGCGTCGGCAGCCACTTCAACGGAGGAGATCGGTAACGACATCTATCCTCCGGCGAGACGTATATTATTTAATAAAGGTATAAAATACGGTTATCGTAAGGCGCGACAGATCACGAAAAAAGACTACGAATATTACGATTTCGTCATCGCAATGGATGAAAACAACCTGCGAAATCTGAAACGCCTTCTTGGCGAAGACACCGAGCATAAATATCCCTCATGATGGACTACGCCGGCAAGCACCGCGACGTCGCAGACCCTTGGTATACAGGCGATTTTGAGACGACGTTTGATGATATCACCGAAGGCTGCAAAGGTTTTTTGGCATCAAAAATTAATTTTTAAGAAAAATGTTGCACGTATTAATAAAAGTTGTATTTTTGCAGTCCGAAAAATTTGAAAAAAATTAAATACAAATTAATGTACGCAATCGTAGAAATAGCAGGGCAGCAGTTCAAAGTGAGCAAGGGAGACGAAATCTTCTGCAACCGCTTGAATGGCGATGTCGATAGCGCTATCAGCTTCGACAAGGTGTTGTTGATCGACAATGACGGCAACACAAGGGTTGGCACCCCCGTCCTCGAAGGTGCTAAGGTTGATGCTAAGATTATCAAGCATCTCAGAGCAGACAAAGTTC
>Ga0310690_10011991_pt1 | contig 10674 bp, 7 predicted proteins | sample AusTroGonzalo_MG_2_FD_207661 | JGI IMG/M metagenome (GOLD analysis project Ga0310690, IMG submission 207661) | Bovine rumen microbial communities from tropical cattle in Woodstock, Queensland, Australia - Gonzalo_04 (v2) (version 2) | ecosystem: Host-associated > Mammals > Digestive system >...
AATTTACCATTGATTATACTGTTGCCTAATATCCCACCTGCAACACCTACCGCGGCCACAGTTCCTCCTATCTTTACCCGTTTGTCTGATTTATCTTTATCTGTATCTATCTTTTCTTGATCGTTTGTATTACCCATTTGTGCCCGATAAAGTGATGCATAATTACCACCACTTATTCCAGTGTTTTCTGCATCGTATAATCCCATCTGGGTTTTGTCTAATATCTCTTCACTTTCTATTCCTGGTTTCATACCTAATGATTCTTTGCGTTCTTTCAAACTTTGTGCCAATGCAAAATATTCATTACGCAATTTCATCATTTCTGTATCATTACCACCAGGTAATTCTATTGACGTCGCGCCGCCTTTTACTGATTTACCGTTCCCATACGTACAACGGAACGTTGCCATGTATGCCGCCATATCAGCCTCGGCCTCTTTGTCCGCCTTTTGTTCAGATAACCCCTGCGCTAATTGCATTCCACCTAAACCAGTCGCCGCTGTGGTCAATCCACCCAACATTCTATTTTCTAATGATTGTTCTGTTTCTTTTGCCGCATCGTATGCGTCTTGTTTATCGGATAAACGTTTTACCTTTGCTTTTTCTTCATCTATTTCACACTTTTTGGTTTCCGGATTATATTTATTGGATTCATCAATACAGATACATTCGCCATTATCCCATTTGGCAATACTGGTTCCCAATTTTTCACAATCTTTTTTGTTTTTACGCTCTGGGTTTTCAACACAGCTTCCTGTCCCTGTATTTGCATCATACTTATAATCTTCTGTATCATTTGTACAAACACATTTTTCATGTTCCCAGTTTGCTTTGCTTCCCAATGCTGTACATGCTTTTTCTTGTTTCTTTTTATCATTTACAATACATTTTTTGTTTGTAATATCCCAATCTTCCACTTCGTTTGTGCACACGCATTGACCATTTTTATACGTGGCATTTTCTCCACAAACACATTCATTAGTATCTGTGCTCCACGTTCCACCAGCCTTTGTACACAATGATAGTGCCTCTGCATTACCCGTGGCCGGGTCGGACATCACCACTGCCGCACCATCACCGTTGGCATTGGCATTGGGATCAGCGGCTTGCTGATCTACCTTACACCCATTTTCCACATTTGCACCATCTTTGGTGCATTTACAATTACCGCTGGCTAAATCCCCATCCCAGATTGCAAGGTCGGAAGGAATCCTGCAACAAACCTCTCTTTTTTTCAGTTGGTCGTCACTTATACCATCAACCTTGCCACCATTTCTTAAATGAGGACACAGAAGCGCACATGCATTCAACGTATCGTTCCAATATTGATTTTTAGGACATTCGGTTTTTTTAGCGGACGGATCTTGATTTGCATTCGCATTTTGATCTTCATCTTTTGCTACAACAATTGCTTCCAACACAATTTTATTGTTGCTTTCTTTTAAATCTACAGTTTTGTCACTATATCCCCCATATGACACTATCACCTTGTTTGAAGGCAAAACACAGTCATTAAAAAATCCCTTACTATTAGTCCAACAGTCCTTACTGGGATCTGTTGCAGAGCGAACACGCGCGCCAGACAATTCTATTACACCGTTATCAGTCTCGCCATAAACGTATCCACTATATTTTTTATCTGTTCCTGCTTGTTGTTGAACCGGTGGTTTTTCTTCTTCTACTTTTGGCGGCAACTCTGCATTCGCATTTATATCTGCACCGTCTGGATCGATATTTCCTGTTGATTGCGATTGCACTTGCTGGGTTTCTTCATAACAAACAAATGTACAATACCTAACACCCGGCATATCCTTACCATTGTATTTATAATCTGTTATTTTTGTTATTTCACCCAAACAATAAAGTGTATAAACATCATCAAATTTAAAAAATTCTGTTTTACCGGTATCTGAACTTGTACACTTGCGAACTTTTCTTTCGGCTACATCATCACTCCACGCATTTTTCCACCAACTGGCATATTTACCTTTTTTCGGCATACAGACGTATATTCCTTTGGCGTCTGTATACTGTCGGCCAGTATAAGTATAATCAAAAACACCAGTACCAGACATCTTGGTAGCATTGCTGCCTATTATAAAGCTACCATCAAAGGCAACAACTGCATCTGCGCCACAATTACTTATTTTATCCGCGTTGTCTTCACAAAGTAATATATTTTCACTATGAACCACTTTACTTTCATCAGCATGACCAGCATTAAAGACTATCTGATTGTTTCTCCCCTTTATATTCTCTAAAGTTTTGCCATTTTCAAGTACCGCATCCATAGGATACGCACCATACTTATAAGATACCGCCTGACATAAATTTAAGCCTACAGCCCAAGCCGCGCCGGAAAACAAACACGATATAAAAAATATAAAAGATAATATCTTTTTCATAAATTCTCTCTCATCGCTCATTTATTTTATCACAAAAACAAAACGAATTTTATAAAAAAAACATCGACCGTGCTAAAAAAACACAATCGATGTAAAACCTATAAAAAACAATCAAAAATTATTTTGTTTTTTTTGCCGTGGCTTTCTTTTTCGCCGGCTTTTTTGCTGGTGTTTTTTTTGGTTCAGATTTAATTTCTTTTTTAAACACACGAACCCCATCAGCAACATTTTTCATCATCGATGGAATTTTCGCAGAACCAAACAAAATCACCACCAACAAAACAATTAAAATTATTTCCCAAAATCCCCATCTCATTTTTCAATCCTTTTTTTATTTAGTCACATAACAATCCAACCCATCAGATTTTGCATTTCTGCAAAAACCATTGGCATCCGCTGATGATTTAAATGCGATACGCAATCTGTATGTAGTTTTGCCGTTGACTTCGGCTGCTAATATTACAAATTGTTTATTTTCAAACAAATTTTTATGTGCATCGCGAATCTTGTGTTCCGCAGCCATCGCCAATTCACGCGTGCTGTACGAACCAAATTGAACATAAATATTTCCATTTGTTGCAGTCACAGTTGGCGTTTTTGGTTTTGCAACCGGCGGGGTAATTTTTTTCTGTGGCGCAGCCTTTGGCTTTGCAACTGGTTTTGGTGCCTGGGCCCTGTCAGGGTTAAAAGTGACCTCTGCCCTGTCGGGAACGACACGCACAGGTGCCACTGGGTGTTCCACAGGTTTAACCTCAGCCGGTTTTGGCATCGGTGCAGGCCCAACAACCGGCGCTGGTTTTTCAATTATTTTTGGTTCAACCACTGGTTCCAGTGGTTTTGGTGGAACCTTTAAATCTTTCACTGGCGCACTGGGAACATCCACAGTCATAATCGGTGCATCTAAATCAACACTGATTGTTGTTCCCGAATCGCTTCCCACGCGCGCAATTATAATCCAAGTTGCCAAAACAACAACCGCGATACCCAATCCCATTAAAAGCCACGGGCGTTTTGGACGCGGCGCAGAAAACGGCGTAACCTCTGGCAAAGCATCACTTTCGCCGTTATCATCTAAATCTAATAAATCTAAATTTTCTTCTTCTTGGTTATTCATGGATATCCCCCCATTTATGTATTCGTTTATGACATTATACCATAAAAAAACGATATAACCAAGAAAACGTTTCAAATTATTTTGGCATTTCACCAAAATGCGGGGGAACTATCAATTTATGATTTGATTCTACAATTGGTTCTTTCTCGCATTTACAAGAACACCCAGCGATAAAACCAACCACAGAACACATTGCCAATAACAACAAAATTTTTTTCATTTCCATTCCTTTTTAAATTATCGGGGGTGTTATTTGCACCCCCGATTTTGTTTTACAGCGGCATTTTAATCGCGTTTTTCATATATTCAACAAATTCAGACAATGGTTTAACCTCTTGCCCGTCTTTGCCCAAATAACGCAATGTCACCGTTTTATCATTCATTTCTTTTTCACCAACAACGGCGATGATAGGTGTTTTTGCTAATGATAATTCACGTACTTTGTAATTTACTTTTTCATCTCTTAAATCAGCACGTGCCCAAACCCCTGCATCACGTAATTGTCCCACAACTGTTTCTGCATAATCTTTGTATTTTTCAGATACAGGTGTGACGACAACTGGTTCCGGGGACAACCACAATGGTAAATTACCACCAGTTGATTCTAATAAAATTCCAAAGAAACGTTCAATTGACCCCAACATAGCACGATGCAACATAATTGGACGATGTCTTTCACCATCTTCGCCAACATATGACAAATCAAAACGTTCTGGCAAATTCATATCCAATTGCACAGTTCCACACTGCCATACACGCCCCATAGAATCTTTTAAATAATTATCTATTTTTGGTCCATAAAACGCAGCATCATTTTCTGCAATTTCATATTCAATACCATTTTTATCCAATGCGTTTTTCAATGCGCCTTCGGCTTTGTCCCAAATTTCATCTGTTCCGATTCTGAATTCAGACAATGGACGCGTAGCCAATTTCATAGTTATTTTTTCGAATCCGAATTTACCATAAATATCTTTGATAAAACGCAATATTTTAACAACTTCGCTTTCTAATTGTTCTTCTGTGCAGAAAATATGTGCATCATCTTGGGTAAATTCACGAACGCGCATCAAACCAGCCAATGAACCAGCCGCTTCGTAACGATTTACTTTACCAAATTCAGCTAAATATAATGGCAAATCTTTGTAAGATTTGATACCCTGCCCGAACACTAACATTCCACCAGGACAAGACATAGGTTTAACACAGAAAACCTTGCCATCTTGGGTTGTGCCAGAATAATTATGCGCACCATATTTTGCCCAATGTCCAGATTTTTCCCACAAACATCTGTCCATAACTGATGGTGTAGAAATTTCTTGATACCCAGTACGTTCTTGACGTTGACGAATGTATTCAATCAATCTGCGATAAACCTTGAATCCTTTGTCATGCCAAAAAACTGCACCCGGAGCATAATCTGGTTCAAAATGGAACAAATCCATTTCTTTACCCAGTTTACGGTTATCACGTGCGGCAGCTTCTTCCTGCATTTTCAAAAATTCTGCCAATTTTTCAGCGCTTTCAAACGCGTCAACGTAAATACGTTGCAACATCTTATTTTTCGAATCGCCTTTCCAATATGCACCAGCAACAGTTCTTATCTTAAATCCATCACGGGGTAAATCTTTCGATGATTCAACATGAGGCCCACGGCACAAATCTGTAAAATCACGAAAAGTATAAATAGACAACACTTCGCCATTTGCATCATATTCATTCAACCATTCCATTTTATATGGTTGGTCTTTGAAAATTTCTTTTGCTTCTGCTAATGAAACCTCGCGTCTTTCAAAACGACCATCAGATTTTATCAACGCTTTCATTTCTTTTTCAATGGATGCAAAATCTTCTTCGCTGAATCTGTGTTCAGTATCAAAATCATAATAAAAGCCATTTTCAATGGCAGGTCCACCTGCAAATTTTACATCAGGATACAATTTTTTTACTGCTGCCGCCATCACATGCGCCAACGAGTGTCTCATCAATTCAATAGGATAATCCATATCTAATACCTCTATATTTTTTTATTTAGTTGTTTTGTTTTTTAATAGCTTGCTTATTTTAATACACGCAACGATTCAGCGCAAATGAAATCTTACACCCCCAAAGGGGTTGTAGTAGTGGTTGTGATAAAAACAAATAATTTTTTTAACATTTCCTTGTTATATTAATACTATCAAAACAAAAAGTCAAAGAAAAACCCGTCATAAACGGCGGGTTTTTAGATTTTTTTAATTCAAAGCATTTATCAAACTTTGAATTCTTGATGCGCTTTCTTCGTCATTCAACGCCACAGCAATAGCAAACGCTGATTCCAAATCGCTTTTTGCAGCATCAATATTGTCTAACTTTAAATTCAAAGCCGCAGATTTTTCAAAATATGACATCGCATCACTAGATTTTGATTCGCGTTCTTCCTGAGATGCCACAGCCTGAATTTGTTCAGAGATAACACGCACAGCAGATGTATAATCTGTGATAGCTTGTTCGTATTGTCCTTCGTTAGTGTACGCTTCGGCGCGTTCTGCATAAACATCAGCAGAAATACTGCCCTCTGCCCTGGCAAGTGAATTTGTATAGTCCGCAATCGCACCCTGCCAATTTTTAAGCCATAAATTTAATTGGCCACGTTTTGCATACAAATCACGCATATTTAAAATGTCAGATGGCTTCATTGATTGTGCCGCCAATGCATTATTTATGTCATTCAATGCAGCATCATAATTTTCCAATCTTGTGTTCAACAAAGCCCTGTCATAAAAAGCCACAGCATTCAAACCGTCACTTTCGACGGCAGCACCAAAATCCGCCAACGCATTTTGATAATTACCAATCTGCATATATGCTTCGCCACGCAAAGTGTATATATCAGAATTTGCATTAGCATCAATCGCTGCATCTAAATCATGTATAGCATCTTCTATATTACCATCCGCCAATTTTTGTCTGGCAGCAGCAACATAATCATCCTGCTGTTTTAATTTCTCTTCCTGTAATTTCTGTACATTTTCTATAACAACACTACGACGTGATCTTGGACGCATAAATTCATGACTACGTCCCAACAAATAAAACGTAGCCGCGATAAAGAACAAAATAATGAACCAATAAAAATATATAGACCACGACCAAACGCTGGCTGTGCCACAACAAGTTTCTTTCGTAGTCTGCTTATTCGCGACGATTTTTTTCCTTGGTTTTTGGGTTGTTTTTGCTTTTTTCATATATATCTCCCTTCCCTACTTATTTGTGATTTTAAAGATTTTTTAACATTGCGTCAATTGTTTTCTTGTCTATCTCTAAAATTTCTCCGACATGTAAATTTCCCAATTTTATATTTCCATAAGATACACGGTGCAAAGCCCTGATTGGCGAACCAATATGTTTCATAACTATTCTTATTTCATTCTTTTTTCCCTCGATCAACGTGATGCTTAAATTTTTATCATCTATAATTTTTATATCCATTGGGCGATATTTTATTCCGTCTACAACCACACCCCGACGTGCAGTATCTAAACCGTGTTTTGTAAATCCAGCCACAGTTGCGATATACGTACGCGGAATATGATTTTGCGGCAAAGACAATTTGCGCGCCACGTCACCATTATTGGTCAACAATAATAATCCAGTTGTTTTGAAATCCAACCGACCTATGTATTTCAAATTTTTATATTGTTTATCTAAAACATCATATATGGTTTTACGCCCATCTGGATCACGCAATGTTGTCATAGTATTGATTGGTTTATTAAAAGCATACAATTTTATTTCATTTTGTTTTTCTATTTTTTTACCACTTATATATATATCATCATTTTCATCTACAAAAAACACTGGTGTATCAACAACATTACCATTGACAACAACAACACCAGACTTTATTAAATCTTCCGCCCCACGTCGCGATGCTACACCACAATCGGCAATAAATTTACCCAATCTTATTTTCATTTATCCAAAACCTTTGCTATTGCAACAATTGCCGCCACTTCGGCACGCAACACAGTTTTTCCCAGTGATATTTTTTCAACGCCCGCTTTGTCCATTTTTTCAAATTCTTCGGGTGCAAAGCCCCCTTCTGGTCCAATCAATATCTTAGAATTTGAAATTCGTGATTCTTTGAAATCTTTATTGTGTGCCGCACGTTCATCAGCAACTATACAATTTGATAAATCAAAATCTTCAAATTTTATTGGTGGTAAAAGTTGTGGCACACTATTACGCCCTGATTGTTCAGATGCCTCTATAATAATCTTTTGTTGACGCGTCCAATTTATATGATTAGCCACAGTACGTTTAGTTATTATTGGTTGCAATGTCCCCACCCCCATTTGAGTCGCCATATTTAATAAATCTTCTATTTTTTTAATCGGTGCGAAACAAAGAACCAGATTATTGCTGGGATCTGTATGTTCTGTTTTATTACCAATTGTTATATATTTATCATCGTCTGATAATACAGCACCATATTCAACACCATTATTGAACACCAAACAATCATTTCGGCGCATAACACGGCGCAAATAATGCACCGTGTCTTTGTCCACAGGGAAAGATTTGCCTGGGGTTAAATCTTGATTTAAAAATATTCTTGGTATGTTTTGCATTTTTTTAATCTTTAATGTATAAAAAGGTTTCTTTTTATGATATAATATCAGTCATGGCAGCAAAGTTCAACATTTTCTCGAACAGTGGCAGTGGCAAAGGTTTAAAAATCTTTGAATCAACGTCATACAAAGAACATGAACAAATCCCAGTGGCGCGCAAGTTCTGGGAATTGCGGTGGGATGTTATAATTTGGATAATCTGCGCATTGGCATTCGGATTTTCTTTTGTTATTGAACATATATTGCGCTATGGATGGGGACCTGCCAGCGAGATTTGGTCAAAAATATTTATAGAAAAAATGTTTATGACATTCGGTTTTTCCGTGGTGGCAGAAATTCCTTTCTGGATTTCACGCACGTTTACCCACCCAGATTACGCGTGTATAATACCACTTTTGCCAATCATAGTTTATTATTTCTTGTCTGATGATAACTTTAAAAATGAATTTAATCCGCACAGCAAAGACAGATACGAAGAAAAATCCTCTCGCAAGGCTACTGCGGACGACATCAAAAAAATGGGACAAGATTTCACAAACAAAGAAGGTTTATTCCACGGCTTTATGATGGTATTAGGGTATTTTAAATACAAAGGCAAACAAACTGCTTTGATGTTGGACGATACATTATCAACTTTGTGCGTGGCGCCCCCGGGAACCGGTAAATCAGCAGGTATCGTTATACCAACCATTCTTGATTGTGATGGTGTATCCATGATTATAAACGACCCGAAACCAGAATTAAAACAAAGAACATCTGGCTATCGTTCAACCATAGGGCCCGTATTCATAATGAATTGGGCGGGTCAGGACGAACCAGAAAAAGGGATATATTATCCATCTTGGAATCCGTTATCCCCCGAACACGTTCCCTATAACATGGAACAACGCGATTTGTATGTTGATGCTATTTGTAAAGTTCTGGTTCAAGACAGTGTCCAAGATCCTCACTGGGCAAACACTGGTCGTGCTGGGTTGGCAGGTCTTATACATTTCATTATATCCAAAGTTGAACGTGCCAAAGCAGATGATTATTTTTACGCACGCATAAACAACGGAACATTTAATAATGATGATGCAAATGTGCTGGGTGATTATTATTTATCAATGATGAATGACCCAAATGCGTATGCGGCTTATTCTTTGTTGCAACATGGTGAATTAAATGTGACAAATTACGTCCATGTAGGAACGTGGGCTCATATTCCAGAAGCATGGCACGGCAAAGAGGCATCATTATCCATGATATTAGATTGGGTCACTGCCAGCCAAGTTGGTATAGCCGAAGATATGGCAGAACGCCGCCGCCAAGGCGACCAAATGGTGATGATGGCAGACCCAATGAAAGATTTGCTTTTAAATGCAGTGGACGAAGCACGCCGTTTCGCATACGCATCGCGTGCAGTATCCGAATTGACACAACTTGCGAATACACCTGACAAAGAACGCGGCTCTATACTTTCCACAATGATGGAAGGATTGGCAATATTCCGTAACGCAGCCGTCCGCAACAGAACCAGTCATTCTGATTTTCATTTCTCAGACCTGCGCGGGTTAAAAGATCCGCGAGATGGAAAAATCAAACCGGTCAGTGTATATTTATCTGTGAATTTAGTTGATGCTCAGGCTGTAAACCCAATTACCGCTATATTTATTGAATTGATGTCAAGTTATTTATTGGCTCATACCCCTGGAACGGTTGTTGACGGGCAAAAAGTCGGTCCATACCCCGTATTATTCGTGTTAGACGAAATGCCAAAAATGCAAAAATTAGATGCGGTTATCCAGGGGCCAGACCTTGGGCGTGGATGCAAAGTATCTTACCTTATCATCGGTCAGGACATTCACCAAATTCAGGAAAAATACGGTGCAGATGCAGCGGCTACTATCATATCAACCACCGCAGCCAAGGTTGTATTGCGTCAAAATGACCCAGACAGCGCGGAAAGATTTTCTAAAATGATGGGGCATAAAAAAACAAAAGAATTAAAGAAAGACAAAGACGGCAAAGAAGTAGAATCAAAGAAAGATGATGAATTGTTATATTCTCCAATGGATATTATGAAATTACCCGAAGGCAAACAATTGGTCATCTATCAGGGATGGTATCACCGCCCAATCGAAGCAGACCAAGAACGTTGGTTTGAAAATAAAACATCTATTGAAAAGAAATTATTTGAAAAAGTCATGATTGGCGAATCGTCCCCATTACCAGAATTCTTGGTTCCTGTGCATCACGCAATTATGGGCTACGAAGGCGTTCCAAAAATATATAACCCACAAACCAAAGAAATAAAAATTTTGGAATCATTAAAATAAAATGCGACGCTTAGTTTATCTTTGTTTTGTATTTTTATTTGGTTGCGCCCATACAATGCAATCACATCTAGACCAAGTGCAAAACAATTTTGCGAATGCCAATTATGAATTACAAAAAAATGACGAAGAAATATCCGACAAAAACAATCTTGATTTATTAATAGATGCAACTGCCCTGTTTCACGAAAATGAATTCAAAGAAAGCGATCTGACATTCGAAGAAT
>Ga0310690_10011992_pt1 | contig 10673 bp, 4 predicted proteins | sample AusTroGonzalo_MG_2_FD_207661 | JGI IMG/M metagenome (GOLD analysis project Ga0310690, IMG submission 207661) | Bovine rumen microbial communities from tropical cattle in Woodstock, Queensland, Australia - Gonzalo_04 (v2) (version 2) | ecosystem: Host-associated > Mammals > Digestive system >...
AAGCCGTCCTCCCGGCATCGCCGCGGCGAGCCTCGCGCGCACCACGTGCCGCGCCAGCTCCGCATACTCGTCGTCGAGCTGGCGGAACTTGAGCACCGCGTCCTCGCGCTTCATTCCGGCGAAAGTGGCGAGCCTGTTCTCCACCGCGAGGATCTCGTCAAGCGTCTTCTCTGAAAACGACCTGTCGAATGCCGCGCATACATTGTCGGCATCAAGTGAGCCTTCCTCGAGCGCAGTTGCAATGCCGCCGAAACCAGCAAGGGCAACCTTGTATCGCGCGTCACGGTAGCGCATAACTCCGCGCGATTCGCCCATAGCGGAAATCGCCTTCTCAAGGGCAGGCTTGAAGTCGCCCTTGAATCCGCGAAAGCCGTACCCCGAGAAGAGCGCAAGAATGCCGCGAATGAACGCCGGCTTGGCCGCAAGCTTCGACAGCTTCTCGCCCATGGCGCGTTCTGCAGCGGGGTTCCACTCGAAGTACTTGACGATTTCCAGGGCCTTTACTGCCTCTGGGTTTGTGTCGCGCCAATCGCCCGACATCGCCTCGACAGCCTCGCGTACCTCACGCAGCTTTTCCTCCGGCATGTCACGGCATCCAGCCGAGACCTTGACCGGGTCTGGCCCACCAGCCACACGCGATGCAAAGCAGTCATAAGCCGTAAGACCGTTGGGCCAGCGCTTGTGTAGCGCGGCAACCTGTGCGTCGAGTTCGGAGCGGTAGTTGGAAATCGTGTCGACTGTCTTCTGCCACTCGTTTGGCTCGCCCTTGTCGACGTAGTCGAGAGCCTCCTTGAACTGGGCGAGCACTTCAGTCTTTCCAGCCTTGGTGGAATGCAGCTCCAGGCAGAACGGCTTAAGTCCGATGTTGGAAAGCCGGCGGTGGACTACGTCCAGAGCGGCCTTCTTCTCTGAGACGAAGAGCACCTTCCGCCCACGCGCCAGGTTGTGCGCGATGAGGTTCGCGATTGTCTGCGACTTGCCAGTTCCAGGCGGCCCATGCAGCACGAACGACTTGCCCATGGCAGAATAGAGTACCGCCGTTAGCTGCGAGGAGTCAGCGCTGAGCGGGCAGTAGAGTTTCCCGTACTCGATCTTAGACTCGACCTCCTCGGGCGGGAAGACTTCGACGCCGTCGTCGTAGTTCCCGCCGCCCTTCATGAGGTGCGACACGAACGGATGCTGCGCGAGCTGTTCCGCACGCGAGGAGAGGTCCTTCCACATCACGAACTTGCCGAAGGAGAAATGACCGAGCGCGGCATCCGGCTCGACGGCCCACCCCTCCATGCTCCGCACGGCCTCGCGGAACGACTGGAACACCTCGCCGACTGCCACGCCGGAATTGTCCTCCGGGAGCGGGTCCACATGCTCCACCTGTATGCCGAACTCGGCACGCAGGAACTCGAGGAGAGTCGCATTGAGGAGAGTGTCCTCGTCAAGCCGCGTGACCGCATATCCTTCGCGGACGTTCTTGCGCGAAAGCCTCACAGGCATAAGCAGGATCGGCGCGCGGTAGTCCTTCGCGTTCGCGCCCTGCGGACGCCACTTGAGAAATCCTATCGCAAGGAAGAGCGTGTTGATTCCGGCTTCCTCTAGGTCGGTCTTCGCAAGACGGAACAGCTCCTTGAGGCGACGGCGCATCTCTTCGTCGGAAATGGACGTGCGCAACGAGCCGGTGGTACGGGCATTTGCATCAACGCATTCTACGGGAATGGTCTGGTCGGCGGCAAGCCTGTCCTCGAGTTCCTCCACGTTGTCGCAGACGAGCGGGATTATCTGCTTCGAGTCGCGCGCGTTGAGAAGCCTGTTTCTCAGCGAAAGGTCCAGGAGCTTCTGCGTCCACCTCGTGACGCGGTTGTTCTGTCCGTTGTCCACTTAGTCTCCTCCTTGAAAGCCGTCTGTCAAGAAGCGGCGGCGCCGCTTCCCCGAGTTCCATTAGACGCAAGAGACAGTACTGCTGTCCTAACCTCGTCGTCCTGCATCTCGGATGCACATATTTCCTTCGCCCTGGCCGCAATCGCGGCGATGTCTGCCTGCGTGACCGACGTTCCTCCCAGCGCGAATATCTTGCCGTGGGCCGTGCGCCTCGCACCGGGAACGTTGACTCCGAGATCCTCCTCCAGCTTCTCGCCGCCGCGTATTCCCGTGAACACGATCGGCATGTCTCGGTAGGGCCTGTAGCCGTGGCGGCGCGCAATCTCCTCGGCAACCTCGACAATGCGGCGCGGGCGTCCCATGTCGAGGACGTAGAGCCTGTCGTTTCCTTCCATCGCAGCCGCGCGGAGAACTAGCGAAACAGCCTCCGCCACGCTCATGAAGTAGCGCGTCATCCGCGCATCGGTCACGGTGATCGGCCCGCCTTCTGCAACCTGCTCCTCGAAGAGCGGTATCACGCTGCCGGAAGAGCCTATCACGTTTCCGAACCTCACGGCGCGGAAAATCTCGGAACCGCCGCTGACGCACATGGCAAGCTCGCCGAGCCGCTTCGTCGCGCCCATCACGCTCGAAGGGTCGACCGCCTTGTCGGTTGAGATGAACACGAAGCGCTTCACGCCGTGTCGCACGGACAGCTCCGCAAGGTCAAGCGTGGCGAGGAAGTTGTTGGCGAGGCCTTCGCGAGGGTTCATCTCGACCATCGGCACGTGCTTGTACGCCGCCGCGTGGATCACGATTTCAGGGCGGTGCTCCTCGAATAGCTTTTCCATCCTTGCGCTCTCGCGGATGTCGACCATCTCGGGGAAGAGCGGGCATTTCGCGCGAACGCGAAGGCGGCGGTCTATTTCGTAGAGCGCGTTCTCGCTGCGCTCCACGAGAACGAGGGATTCGGGTCCGAGCGATGCGACCTGGCGGCAGATCTCGGAGCCGATCGTCCCGCCGGCGCCAGTCACCATGACGCGACGTCCCGCAAAGAAGCCCTTCACTTCGGGCGGAAGCTCCGTCTCCGCGGCACGCCCGAAAAGCGGCTCCTTGCGCTTTTCCGCGAGCCATGCGGCATAGAGGATGCGAGTTACCATCATGGACACCCAGCACACCACGGCGTTGATGAGGGAGACGGTGTACGGCGGACGCGCCCAGAAGTGGTTCGGCAGGACGATGCGCAGAAGGATGAAGAAAGCGGCGGCACCGCAAAGCGCGGCCGCCATGCGGACGGCGTGCTTGATGCGGAAGCGTCCCCACGAATCGCGGTGTGCGCGCGCAACGGACATCGCGAACATCTGGAGCGCGACGACAACGACCGCCGCCATGTGCGCCTGCATCCAGCCGTAGGCGGGCGTGCCGAAGTCGACCCTTAGCGCAAGGGAAAGATAGTATGCCGCAAGCATCGTCGCCGCGTCTACGGCGAGCGCTATGAGCGACCTGAACCTGTCGAAGCTACTGTGCATTTTGAATTGGCGGCAATTTTATCAAATCCCCGCGCGTTCCGCAATTCAAACACGGACGGCAAAACGAAAGTTCCGGGGCGGACACCCCGGAACTTTCGCTCAGTCGGTCCGCGCGGCGCGCGGACTTTCCCTGCGGGAATCAGGCCTTGGAGACCTTGCCCGACTTTATGCAGCGCGTGCAGACGCACATGCGCTTGGTGTTGCCCTTGCCGTCGGAAACGCGCACGGACTGCAGGTTCGGCAGGAAGCGGCGCTTCGAGATGCCGGTGGTGTGCAGGCCGATGCCGCCCTTCTTCTTGGGCGAACCGCGGCGGACGATCACGTTGCCCGTGGACGGGCCTTTGCCGCAAATATCGCAGACTCTGGACATTTTCGCTATCTCCTTTCAGTCGTTGACGATCAGTTGTTCTCGCCAGGGGTCCATTCGGTGGACGCAAACGCGTCGTCGAACGCAGTGGCGAGGCCGCCGAGCGGCTCGCCGCTCTTCGGGATGTTGGGAACGGGAGCGGAAGCCGCCTCGTCCTGGAGTGCCTTGATCTCCTCCTCCGTCATGTTGACGGCGCGGATCGAAAGCCCGATGCGACGCTCGTCGCGATCGACCTTGACGATGCGGGCCTCGACCTCCTGGCCAATCTGGAGCGCGTCCTTGACCTTCTCGACGCGCTGGTCGGAGATCTGGGAGATGTGCACCAGTCCGTCAACACCGTCCTCGAGCTCGACGAACGCGCCGAACGAGGCGATCTTGGAGACCTTGCCCTTGACGATCGAGCCAACCTCGAACTTCTTCGCGATCTCTGCCCACGGATCGGTGGACGCCTGCTTGAGGCCGAGGGAGATGCGCTGCTCCTTCGGGTTGACGTCGAGCACGATGGCTTCGACGAGCTGGCCCTTCTGGAGAACTTCGCTCGGGTGGTTGATCTTGCGCGTCCAGGACATGTCCGAGACGTGGATCATGCCGTCGATGCCCTCTTCGAGCTCGATGAACGCGCCGTAGGTCGTGAAGTTGCGGACCTTGCCGCTCACGCGGCTGCCAACGGGATAGCGGTCCTGTACGGTGTCCCAGGGGTTGGCCTGGGTCTGGCGGATACCGAGGGCGATCTTCTGGTTCTCGGAGTCGACCGAAAGGACGACCACCTGGACTTCGTCGCCGATGTTGAGCATGTCGCTCGCGCGGGCAACGCGCTTGGTCCAGCTGAACTCGCTGATGTGGACGAGGCCTTCGATTCCAGGGGCGATTTCGATGAACGCGCCGTAAGCGGCGAGGTTGACGACCTTGCCGGAGACGCGGCTGCCGACCGGGAACTGCTCGGCGATCGAGCTCCAGGGGTTCGGCGTGGTCTGCTTGAGGCCGAGCGAAACGCGCTCGCGGTCGCGGTCGACGTCAAGGACCATCACGTTGAGCTCCTGGCCGACCTTGAGCATTTCGCTCGGGTGCTTGATGCGGCCCCAGCTCATGTCGGTGATGTGGAGGAGGCCGTCGAGACCGTCGAGGTCGATGAACGCGCCGAAGTCCGTGATGTTCTTCACGTGGCCGACGCGGACTTCGCCCTTCGCGAGGTTCGCGAGGAGGTCCTTCTTCTTCGCGGCCATCGTGCCTTCGATGAGCTCGCGGCGGGAAATGATGATGTTGTGGCGCTCGTTCGAGATCTTGATGACCTTGAAGTCGAACTCGCGGCCGATGTAGGGCGTGAGGTCGCGAGCAGGCGAAACGTCGACCTGGCTGCCGGGCAGGAACGCCTCCACGCCATCCATGTCGACGATGAGTCCGCCGCGGACCTGCGTGCGGATCGTGCCCTTGAAGACGCTGCCTTCGACGTACGTCTCGAGGACCTTGTCCCAGCGGATCTTCTCGTCCGCCGCCTTCTTGGACAGCGAGACCATGCCTGTCTTGTCGTTCTCGAGTTCGCGGAGCATGACGTCGAACTCATAGCCGGGAACCACCACGGAAGCATCGGGGAACTCGGAGAGCTGGACTATGCCTTCGCTCTTGTAGCCGATGTCGGTGAACACGTCGTCTCCCTTGACTGCGGAGACCTTGCCCTTGATGATCGAGCCGGGAACGAACTTCGCACCACGGCTGGAGCTGACGCCTGCGAGAAGCTCGGCCATTGCCTGAGACTTCGCACCCGGCGCAGTTGGTTTGCGGATTGCCATTTGATTTCTTTTTGGTTTGTTCTAGATCGCGGTTTTCTGCCGCGCTTCCCCCGTAAGTGGGCGGAAGAGTGTGTATAATATCAAAAACGGGCCGCTTGCGCAATACGCCCAGGCAACTTTTTCACAATACTGCAAATTCCCACTCCCCGCACCGCCCGTTTCCCGTACCGTCGGCGCCCCGCCGACGGTACGGGGCTTGGGAACTGGCGCGGCGGTCCTGCCGCCAACGGCATGGGAAGCGAACTAGGAATCCTACTCAAGCAGGGGGCCGACAGCGAGGGAGATGGCGTCGGCAATGCGGGCGTGGCCTGCGGCCGAGGGGTGCAGGCGGTCGACGTCCGCATTGTTGATGAACGCGTCCTGCGCGCGGGAGTTCGGATAGAGGCCTGCGTCCGCGTTGATGTCCACGACCTTGGCGGACCACACGTTGCCTGCCTCCTTCACCACGTTCACGTAGTCGTCGATGAAAAGGCCGAGTTCGTTGGCGTACGACTCGTCGGGCTGGACGTTGCCCTCGCCGAACTTCGCGTATCCGCGGTGGACGGGCGTGAGAAGCACGATGCGCGCGGAGGGGAAATTGTCCACGAGGAACGACATCGCGGAATTGATCCGCCCGCGGAACGTGCCGCCGTCAAAGGAAAGCTCGCGCTTCTTGAGCGTGACCTCGCGCCCGTTCTTGTTCGTCTTGGCGTTGGAAACAGAGTACCACTCGCCAAGCGGGACATTGGAGTTGTAGTCGTTCGTTCCGGCAAACACAAACACGACGTCGGGGCACTCCTTGTGGTCCTTCTGGTATGCCTTCGCCTGGGCGGCTATGTCCGACCACTGCTGTCCGTTGAGTCCGTATACGAGCGGGTTGAAGCCGTACCTGTCGGCCAGGTAGCCCCAATAGTTCTTCGTGCATCCGACATGGTGCTTGTCGGTTATCGAGTCGCCCAGGAAAAGCACCTTCTTCGACGGCTTCGAGAACTGCGCGAGCCAGGAGGCGGCTTCGTCGGACCAGACGTCCGTTGCGTTTCCAAGCCGCCTGAGGCCGTATCCGTGACCGCCGTTCGGGTATATCCTCGCCGTGGAGCTGACACCGGCACGGCGCAGGTGCAGGTCGTAGGTGACGGTTGTCTCGATCTCGCAGAAGTCGTCGATCGACTGCGCTATGAACGCCGGCGGCGTCTCGGCGTCGACCGGATACTCGGGGCGCATCTCCATGCTTTTCCAGCCACGGGGCGACGACGGGTCCTTGCGGGTGCGGATGTCCCACGGGTATATCGGAAGCTGGAAATCGGGACGGCAGGAATAGTCGTCGGCATCGTCGATGCGCTCGTACATGCGCTTGCGCCAGTTCGTGGACGCGCGGATTGCGAGGTTCGCGCCGGCGGAAAACCCGATCACGCCGATTCGCCCAGGGTCGATGGAGTACTTCCCGGCGTCGCGCCGGAGAATTCCAATGGTACGCTGGACGTCGCAAAGCGCCGCGTCGCGCTGGTTCGGCGCGCGGTACATGAGAACGGCGGCGGAGAACCCGATGGAGTTGAGCCACTCCGCTATCTCTGTGCCTTCCTTGTTCCATCCAAGCTGGAAATACCCTCCGCCCGGCAGTATCACGACGACCGGCTTCGCACCCTCGCCCTTTGCGGGGAAGAACGTGAAGAACGGATCGTTGATGTCCGTGACCACCAAGTTGCGCTGCCAGAGCTCGTGCTCCAGGTTCTTGATCGGCTTGTCGTTGGCCTTCATGGGTATCTTGCCCTCTGGCCAGAGCTTCGTGTCCGCAGCGGGGTCGTGCTTCCAAAGCTCGGCGATGAGGGCCTGACGAACCTCCGGCGTTTCCGTGTCGGCGCAGTATCGCTCAGGATAATGGCGCTCCTTGGAAACCTGCGCAGGCGTCTTGGCGAAGGCTGGCTGTGCGAAAACCACGATGACGAAAGCGATGTGGACGAGTATACGGGATAGCAGTTTAGTGTTCATGCCCTAGATTCTACCACAAACCCGCTCGCCGGCGCAAGTGGCAGAAAGAGCAAAACACCTCGCGGCCATCAGTAAAGCGCAATCTCCGCTAGCGACGCAAACTCGCGTCCATTGTGCTCGTTTAGCCCCGTGAAGCGCCAGTAGCGCGCCTTCGCCGACGCGGCAAAGGGGAACTTCTGCCCGCCTGCGCCTGGCTTCAGCTGCGACGCGACAACCTCGCGCCATGCCTTACCGTCCTCCGATATCTCGAACTTGAAATCCTTTACGTTCCCGTTCGGGCCGTTCTGCCTTTGCCAGATCGAGACGCCCTTCGCGTCCACCATGCGCCCAAGGTCGACGGTGACGGAATGCGGATACTTCGTGAGCGTCACGCCGTACTGGCTGTGCCAGATCGTCGAAAGATCGCCGTCCACGAGATGCTCCGCGTCACCCTCTCCCGGTTCTGCGGAAGAGCACGTCACGACCGTCGGCAGAATGTCCTCGCCCGTCCTCACATCCGGCGGAAGCTCGGGGTGCGGAAGGTACGGCAGCTTGTCGATGTTCGAAGGCGCACCGATCATGAAGTCGAGGACGAACGTCTTGTTGTTCCTCACGATGTCCTTGCCCATCGGGCCGGGACCGCACGACGCGCCGCCAAGGCCACGGACCGCAGCAAAGAGACCGAGCTCCGTCTTTGCCTGCGCGGGCAGTTCCTCCGGGTGCATGGCGAGCGTCAGCTCAGTTGGCGAATATGGAATCGCCGAGAACGAGAAAGGCTCGCCCAGCGACATCACCATGAACATCTTCCCGCCGCCTGTTACAGCGGTCCATGCGGTGTTGCCCCTCATGCCAGTGTCCTGCGGCTTCGCGTAGCGCTCGACCATTCCCGCCACGCTTGCAGTCCACCATCCGGCGAACGCGCCGCTGACGCGGTCGGGATAGTTCTCGAACGGACCTGCGCCGAACCAGCTCGCCCTGTCGAGACTCTTGTCGAGCGTCAGGCGGTAGCCTACGCGCGCGAGTTCCATCACGCGTCCGCGCGGACGTATCTCGGACTGGCACGCCACGTTGCCGTCCCCGAAAACCGTCCACTTCTGCGCGACCGAGAAATGCGGATCGCTCTGCAGCACCTCCCCGGCGGGATTGAGCTCGCACTGCGCGCCAGTCCTTCCGCCGAACCCGACAAGCCGCTCCTTCTGCTTGCCGCGAACGTCGGCTACAACCGTGAACGACTTCGACCCGTCCTGATTTGCAGTCACCTCCGAAATAGAAGTCGCCTTCTGCACTAGCTCGCGCAGTCCGGCCATCGCCCACCTTTCGCCTAGCCCGACTTCGTTCGAGCTCGGCGCGCGGAACGCGTCCACCGTCATCGGCGCGAGAAGAAGCTGCTGCCCGTCCTTCACGAACGAGCAAAGCGCGCCAGTCGCGCGGTCGAACCTGACTTCGGTCCCTTCCGCCTTGAACCCGAGCGTCGCAGCGTCGGAAACATCCTCGACGCTTCCTTCGTACGACACCTCGCTTCTGTTCGCCGCTTCGAAGATGCGCTTGAAGTCGAACTGCCCGTCGGCCACGACATGCCCTTTCTTGAGCAGCCCTTCGCCTTCGTCGAGCACGATTTCGCAGCGTACGCATGCAGACCCAGGCTTGATTCCATCGACGTTGAACGTCGCGCTGCCGCGCGGCGCGATGTCGAGCCTGTGCGACGCCCTTGTCGGCTTTTCCGCGCCAAGGACCACAACGTTAAGCGTACATCCCGAAGCCTTCTTGAAATAGTTCAGGTTCTTGACCGTCACCTTCGAACCGTCCGCCGCAAACTCGATCGCAAACGGCTGGAACACGTGCTTGACCTCGTAGTAGCCCGGCTCCGGACGGCGGTCCGAGAGAATAACGCCGTTCATCACAAACTGCCCATCGTTCGGCTTATCCCCAAAATCCCCGCCGTAGGCGAGAATCATCTTGCCGTCCTTGTTCTTCTTCCAAAGCCCTTGGTCGACCCAGTCCCAAATCGCCGCGCCAAGGATCACGTCCGACGACTCGATTGCGTCCTGGTAGTCCTTGAGGTTGCCCATCGCATTGCACATGTTGTGCGCGTATTCGGAAATGTAGAACGGCTTCTTCGCCTTGTGGTCGTTCGCCTTCCACTGAACCCAGTCGACGCCCGGATACTGGTTGGAGTCCATGTCGACGACGGAGTTATCGCGCTCGTACTGCAAGGGGCGAGAGGTGTCGATCTCGCGAATCGCCTTCGCAGCCGCCGCAAAGTTCTCGCCCGGCCCCGCCTCGTTGCCGAGCGACCACATCGTGACGCACGGATGGTTGCGGTTGCGCCTGACCATGTCAATGTTGCGCGCGACCGTCGCCTTCTCCCACTCCTTGCGATGCGAGAGCGACGCCTCGCCGTAGTAGTAGCCGTGCGATTCGACATTTGCCTCGTCCATCACGTAGATGCCGTAGATGTCGCAGAGGTAGTAGAAGTAGTCGTCCTGCGGATAGTGCGAGTTGCGGATGTGGTTGATGTTCGCCTCCTTCATGAGACGAATGTCCTCAAGCTGCCTCTCGCGCGGCACGTAGTGCCCGTACATCGGATCGGTCTCATGTCTGTTCACGCCGCGAAGCTTGATCTTCTCATTGTTGAAGTAATAGCGGCCGTCGCGGATTTCGGAAACCCTAAAGCCAACCAAACAGGAAACATATTCGCCTCTCCAATTGAGCACCAGCTTGTAGCAGTTCGGTTCCTCGGCACTCCAAAGATTGGGCGACCTTACACGGAATGAGCCGTTGCCACCGCGCTTTTCAAGAAATCCTGGCGAAAGAATCGAGCCGCCATCGGTAAACATAATCTGGTCTGGTCCAAAAGGCACATTCTCGCCTTCCATCGTGTAAAGATGCACTCTTGCGTAATCAGGAGCACTGCACATTATCCAAGCATCCGATGGCATAAATGAGACATCCAACACCCAATCGCCCTTCAGATTGTTCTTGTCAACCGGCCGGGGCGTGACGGTAAAATCGCGAATGTGCACTTTCGGTCGTGCGAGAAGCCAAGTCGAACGGGCGATACCGGAAAGACGGAACATGTCCTGGTCTTCGAGATACGATGCGTCCGAATAGCGGTAGACTTCGAGCGCGACGACATTCTTGCCGGGTTTCACGAACTTCGTGACATTGAACTCTGCCGGATTTCGCGAGTCCTTC
>Ga0310690_10011993_pt1 | contig 10673 bp, 7 predicted proteins | sample AusTroGonzalo_MG_2_FD_207661 | JGI IMG/M metagenome (GOLD analysis project Ga0310690, IMG submission 207661) | Bovine rumen microbial communities from tropical cattle in Woodstock, Queensland, Australia - Gonzalo_04 (v2) (version 2) | ecosystem: Host-associated > Mammals > Digestive system >...
ATCGTCGAAATTCTTGCCCCAGACCACACTACAGTATTTTACGAAGGGAGCAGGCATGTTGCTGATACCCTCGATGGCAGATACATACGCCTTCTCTACTGCCTCGTTGACGGCATCTTGCTTCACGCTGGCAAAGAAGGTGTGGAAACTGTAGTCGTTGGCAGTGCCATTGGTGGAACCGAGCCATACGTTGCGGATGGAGCGGATGTTGTCGCGGAAGTCTGTGATGGAGTTATAACTATAAGGTGATTCCACGTAGGCGATATCTGCATTGGCAAAGGGGTTGGCAATCTTAGCAGTACCCACCTCGTTGCAGATGCCAAAGCAACTGCCTTCGTCGTCAGAGAGTATCTGTGAGATGGCATCAGTCAGACTGGCAAAGGTGCTCTTGTTGTTTTTTCCTGCCTGCTTCATGTTGTCACCAAATGAAAGACCGTTCTCTGTAGTGTATTCAAGTCCAGCGGCTTTTACGATGTAGGCACGACTGGCATTTTTCTCACCCTCCCAGGCAATCTGCAACTGGAAGGTACGTTCTTTGAGTAGGGTGCAGATGGTTTGTGCATACTTCAATTCCTGTTCACCGGTGATATCGGTGAAGTTGGTGTAGGTGTCGTTGGCTTGAAACTCTGCCACCTTACGGGGCTGACCATTGCGGAAAAGGATGAACTCAAGGGCGTGGAAACCAAGGATGGTGGCATCGTCGAGCATCTCGTCGTTCATGCCGTTATGGAAGTAGTCGAGCAACAGCGAACGGTTCAGAGGCCAAGAGTCGATGGTGGGGTCGATGTCGAAGTCGGCAGCGGCACCACCGAGGAACGCTTCGGAACGTTCCCAGTTCTCACGGGCAGCCTTGAAGTCCTCACAGGCCTTATTAATCTGAGCCTGCGTGATGGTGTTGGCAGTCAGACCGTTGAGTGTCTTCTCCAGGTCTTCTGTGTCATCGGCCAGTTTGGTATAGGTGCGCACAATCACGTTATCCACCAGATTCTCAAGCACCTTATAGAGGTACTTTTCCTGGGCCTCATTGAGTTTGGCACCGCCAATGATGCTGTTGGCCTTCACCAACTGACTGGCCAGATCATCGCAGGCATCCATCGCGTCATTACCAAACGACTTGCTGCTGTAGTTTGCCTCGGTAGTATTAAGGGCGTACGAGGCCTGATCTACAATCGGGGTTGTCCTAACGATGCTGAACTCTGTCTCTTTTGTCTCGTTCTTGTCGTCATCACTGCTGCATGACGTCAGTACCAGGGTTCCCATCAGGGCAACCACAGGCAGGATTATAAATTTCTTGTTCATTGCAATATGTTTTTATTAATTATCAATTGTCAATTATCCATTATCCATTAAAGAAACCATCCCTCGTAGGCAATGCCGACGTTGATAGCCGGTTCATTGTTGTATTTGCTGTCAAGGAAACGGTGGCTGTACTCTGCTTTGATAACAATCTCTGGCACAGGATGATAATTGATGCCTGCGGCGATGCGCTTTACCTTTGTAAAGCCGTAACTCGTGCTCTTGGTGTCGGAGGCGTAGGGGTTATAACTGTCGAAACGTCCGAAGATATAGAGCTTCTGTTCATCGGCGCGCAATTTCTGTATCTGTGAGAAGATGTCGTAACCCGCCTCGATACCGATGGCATAGGCGTTGCCGCTGACGAAGGCAGAGTGCTTGTAGGGTGACTTAGAGTTCTTTCGGTTGTACATATATTTCAGTTGTTCGGCATCGCCCAGATAGCCATAGTCAGCCTGTCCACGCACAATCCAGTTGTGGGCGTTGTAAGTCAGGTCGATGGAACCGACAGCCACCTTGCCTTTATAGGTCGCACTGGCACCTTCTTTCTCGGCAGGGTAGGTGTTGCCAATGGTATGACCGAAGTAAGCGCTGACACCAATTCTCAGTCCTGGGAATGCGTAGTAGTCTAAACGTAAAGCGGTACCGTATTTGTTGGCGACATCATATTCTAAGGGTGACTTGGATCCTTTGTGTATCCAACCTGTGTTGGTGAAGTTGTCGGCATTCAGTCCTGCCAGCAACTGTGCCTCATAGCGCAGTTTCTTGTAGCGTCCAAAGAAACTCACACCCGTCTGATGCCATGTGGAGGGCAGGATGATGTTCTCACCCTCTGGACGATAGACGGTGAAGAAGTTTAACGGCTCGTGATAGGCGTTGTTCAGACCTACTGGCACGACGATATGTCCAATGCGGACATTGGCAGCACGACTGAAAGTCTTCTGAATCCAGAACTGTTCCAGTTCCACTTCACCGCCTTTCTCCACTTCTTGTTCCCATTCGCCCCCTTCCTCGTCTTCCTTCTCGTAGGCGAGGCCGTTGCCACCATGCTCAAACTCTACCTCTGTTCCCATCGACCAACCCTTGCCAAAGTCGTAACCTAAGTAGATGACGGCGTGGGGGATGTCGAACTTGCCATGACTGGGGTCGTTTTTGTGTTCCTCGGGCTGGCTGTAGCGACTCACATGGTCGCTGTAGAAATTGCGACTGTAGCAGGCTTCCCCATATCCGCCCACACTGAGTTTGTTGCCTTTTACGTGCTGCATGACACTGTCGCCTGCATTCACCTGTGCTAATGTTGTGCCTGTAACGGCTGCTATCGCAAATAATACTAATAATTTTTTCATTTTTACTATTATTCCTTTTCTTGACTTCGCAATCAGTTTTAAATCGGTTGCAAAGGTACGGGTAATCCTATGGTGAGGCAATACCTAAAAATGATGAATCCGCTCTTTTGGGGATTATTTGCCCGATTTCGGAATCAAAAATACCTATTTGTGATTATTGCAAGATTCGAAAATAATGTCTAATTTTGCACCCGATAATCATTAATAGGTAGTTTTGAGATGAAGAATCAAAAGATGTATGAAGCGGACGACAAGATGATATCCCTTATCCGCGATAATTATGACCTGCTGCAGGCCCTTGGCAGTTTTGGTATCAGTCTTGGCTTTGGAGACAAGACCGTGAAAGAAACGTGCGAAGATAACGAGGTGGATACTTACACTTTCCTGGCAGTGGTGAATTATACAATCAATGGATACGGTGAGTTCGAAGATGATGAACAAATCAACGTCCCAACTTTATTACATTACCTTGAGGCCAGTCACGCCTATTTCCTTGACTTTCAGTTGCCCTATATCCGTCGTGAGTTGCAGGAGTCGCTTGATGAGCGTGACTCCCTGGCACGACTCATCCTTCGTTTTTACGATGAGTACGCCCATGAAATACGCCGTCACATGAAGTATGAGCATAAGACACTCTTTCCCTATGTGGAGTCTCTTATCGACGGTCGGCCTGCTAACGACTACAATGTCGAGACATTCTCAAAGCATCATGGTGCCGCAGACAAGAAACTTCGTGAATTAAAACTACTGATTATTAAGTACCTGCCTCAGGATGGTCTGCATAATAACCAGTTGACAGCCACCCTCCATGACATCTACGACAACGAGGCCTGGCTGCGCCAGCATGCGATGGTAGAGGATCATATTTTTGTGCCTGCCATCCGCCGTATAGAGCAGATTGTCAGACAGAGCGATGTATCGCGTAACATCTCTGATATGGTTTTCAAAAGCGGGGTAGGGCAGAATACCGATGCCCTCAGTGACCGTGAGAAGGATGTTATCATCTCCCTCGTGCAAGGCATGTCAAACAAGGAGATTGCCGACCACCTCTGTATCTCCGTCAACACAGTCATCACTCACCGTCGTAATATCGCCCGCAAGTTGCAGATTCATTCCCCTGCAGGACTTACTATCTATGCTATCGTCAACGGCCTCGTTGATATCAGTAGTGTGAAGTTATAACCCATTTTATTTGGGTTGTTATCATCGTTTGATAAACTTGCAGGTAGCCTTATGTCCTTGGCGGTCTATAACGTTGGCGATATAAACACCAGGACGGAGTTGCTCGACAGAGATTTCTGCATAGCCGCCGCTTAGATAAGCGGGTAAGGTGGCAACGGTCTGTCCTGCAAGGTTCATGATACGTACCTGTAGTTCATTGTCTGCTGCACTGCTGATTGTCAGGCTACCCATAGCGTAGTGGATGCTGAGGGCTTCAGTGGCATTAGCCATGATGTCGTGGATGCCTGTGTCGCTTTGTGGTACGACAATAGAGTAACTCGATGTGATGTTTGCCCGTGCGATAGTCGGAACGTTCATCACAATCACGTCGGCAGCACCGTCAGGATAACGGCCTACGGTCTGATCGGCATTCATCTGGGCATAGGTGAGTTGGTTGCTCCACGACTCATCCTTGGCAGTGAGCACCACGTCACCACCTTCTGCCGCGAGTTTGAAATCGGCATGGAGTTGTGTCAGCGGCTCCAGTTTGTCGCACCAGACGATGAGGTAGTCGTGAGCGGGGATGACAGTTGTAATTCCCTCGCCGCCAGTAATCTGGAATTTTTTAGGCTTGGTGAGGTTGTCAGAGAGGTACATGCCTTCCACGTTGATATCTGTAGCGGTGGTGTTGTATAGTTCCACCCAGTCGTTGCGCTTGAAATATTCGTTGATGTAGATACCATTGGCTGCACTTACCTCATTGATGCAGACGGGAGTGATGCCTTGTACCTGACGCTCTTCATTGCTGAGTGGCGTGAAGCAGGCAACGAGTGACACTGCATTGTCGCTGGGCAGATCCAGAATACTCTCAGTGGAGATGAAACCCTCGGAGGAAGAACCTAATGTGGTGAATAGTTCTGCGGCCCAGAACTGGTCGCTGGAGGTGTAACTGTTGTTGTGGATCTCAACGGCAATGATATTCTTACCATTCTTGAAAAGGGATGAGGATATTTCGAGGGTACCCGTCAGGGGGGTGTCAGAGGCATAGGTTCTGGAGAAACTGTTGAAAGTGACATTGCCACTGGGCATGTTGTATCGTCCGGCTTCCTTGCCATTGACATAGACGATGAAACCGTCATCCACCTGGTAATTAAGCAGGAAAACATCGCTGCGAGTTGGTGTCGAGGGGAGGGTGATGGACTTGCGGAAATAGGTGGTTGGATTCTTACGATTGGCATCGGAGCCATAACTGACAGTGGTCTTTACACCCGTCATTGAATAACCTAAGGGTGCCTCGCCGGAGGACCAGTTGTTATCGTTGAAGTCGCTGGCATACCAGTTGGTGGCAGCCTCCCCCTTATCGTAGTATTTCCACTTATCGTTGATCTTCACAATTTGGTTGGTGGCACTGGCACCTTTCTTCCATCCTGTGAAAGAGTATCCTACAGGGGCTTTCGCCTCGAGGGTTACGGGTGCGATGAGCCTGCCATTGAAGGATGCGTAAGGAACTTCGATTCCATTGACGTAGAGGTAGGCACCCTCCGTGTCGGTTGAGAGGATGACGTTCTGTTTCTTGGCATTCGACAGTCGCATCGGACCATATTGTAGGAGACGAGTCATTGTGTCATCCAGACGGCTTGGCAGTTTGTCTTTGATCTTGTTGGCAGCGTTGTCGGGTACCAAGCCGTCGATTTGTGACATGGGACGCATGCTCTCGGCGAGTTCATTGACGATGGTGATGGCCCGTACGCGTTCGAAGACACTGCCGCCGATGAGACAAAACGTGTCGATAAATTGACGGCGAAATTCGTCGTTGTTCAACAGGTTGATGAAGAGTTTTACCATCTTCACGTCGTCGTGTTCGTCGAGAACTTTACGAAAACTGTCTCGGTTCCAGGGGTTGAAGGCATAGTCAAGGTCAAAACAGATGAAGCGGAAACGACCGTCATTCTGGTTGCGGTAGGCTTTGACGTTGTTTTCAGGCCAGTCGTCGTTGCCAAGAAAAAGTTCTGTGGCCATGTAGTTGCAGAACTCGTCGATGTCAAGCAGATTCCGTATCTCATCGTAGGTACCAGACTCGTTGACGTGCTCAGCCAAGTAGCAGAGGTGCTCAAATGCCTCGTCGGTGCCATTCTTGAACTTCTTGTTCTCAAACATGTCGATCTCATCGTCGTCATAGCCGTAGTTGGCATAGACAAACTTGTCGTTGTTGGGCTCGCGCAAGTTCATGATACCTTTGAATTTGCCATTGATATACTCTGCCACCTGAACAAAACTCTGTACGTCGAGGTCAATCCCTGAGCGTTGGATGACGGTAGTCAGGGCTACATCTGTGAAACGGGCACGATTGTTCCAGACATCATTGCCTCCATTGCGTAAGAGCAAAACCTTGTTGCGATTATATGGTTTCTGGGGGAAGAAAGAATAGTCGAGGTGATTGAGGCCATCAAAGACTTTGTTGGACTTCAACTTCATGGAGCGGGGATTGATGGAGCGGGTCCATCCTCCAGAGACGCTGATGTTAACGTCTTGGTTGAATAGCATGCCATCAGTAGGACTGATGTAACTGAAATTGACGGGACGGTCCCAATCCATGTTGTAATTGCGGGGGTAATCCTGTCCGTTGCCAGGTTTGCCGTTGGTGCCGTCGCCATCACAGTCGATACCAATCTTAGGGTCGGAGAAATAAGTCTCATTGCCGACGATGGAAATGACGGGGATGGTGTATCCGTTGTCGTTTTGGATATAACTGCGTGTGACTGGTACACTGGGTAGGAAACCTTCTTTGAAGAGACGGAATACAAAGTTGGACGTCTTCTTAATGGTAAATGTTCCAGTGGTGCTCTTGAGACTTGTGCCGCTCTGTTTGATGCCATCTGTCCCTTGCTGGGCAGTAGGTACACTGCCGTCGGTGGTATATAGGAGAGTTGTACCCTCTGGAATCTCGACATTGATGTTGAGCGTCCCTGTGAAAAGTTTACTGCCTATGTTTACGACGGGTGGGGCGAGTCGTTCAGTGGCAAAAGTCGAGGTGGTGTTAGTGGCTTCTGGCGTGGGATTGGCTGTCCAACCCCATTCGTCACCGCCGTCAGTGATGCGGGCATAGGCTGTATGGCTCAGGGCTTTCGGGTAGGTAACTATGGTGATGATATTTTCATTCCTATCGCATAGGATGATGTTTCCGCCGTCACAGTTAAGTTTAAAGGATGCTTGTGTCTCTGTGATGTCATTAGAACCGAGCCAGATGACCTTGTAACCTTTAGCGGGTACATATCCAATAGTCTGGGGCATCTGCCATTTGGTCAGATTGTTTTCGTCGTCGCTCAGGTACATTCCAGAGAGATTAATCGTCTGGTCTGATGGATTGTAGAGTTCAATCCAACTGTCGAAGTTGATGGCGGGACTCAAGAACTCTCCAGCGTTGGAAGCCATGAGTTCATTAATCACTAAGACAACGGATAGTAATGATGTCCACATATTATATATTATTGATATCCACGTAGCCGTGGGTGACGGCGTAGATGGTAAGGGCAGAGACACTCTTCATGCCGAGTTTGTCCATAATGTTTTTGCGGTGGGTGATAACTGTTGCTAGTCCGATGTTGAGTTTGTTGGCTATCTCTTTGTTGATGAATCCCTGTACAATCAGCGACATGACTTCTATCTCGCGGTCTGTGAGAATCTTCTGCTGAAGCACCTGTGGCATGGGAGGCATGTTCTTGCCGTCTTTGTGTGCATGCTGTTCGAGGGCTAACAAGGAACGGACGAGTTCTGACTCTGGCACGTTGATGCAGAGGCTGTGGAATTCTGAGAGTTGCGACGTTGTGTCGAGGGAAAGCGTTAGGACAATGGTTTTAAGACGATGCTCTGAGAAGAAAGCCTTGTTCTCAAGCACAATGTTCATCGACACGAAATAGTGGAAATAGCCTTCAGGCTCGTTGGCACTTAACTCGCTGAACGAGCCGAAAGTATCTACCTCCATGATGGGTATGACATTCTGTAATATCGATTTTAACCCCAATGCCGCAAGGGTATTGGGGTCAATAATCGCTATCTTTGGTCTTTTACTTATCACTTACGAGAGGAAGCCAAGGAGAGCACCTGCAGCCACGGCGGAGCCGATGACACCAGCTACATTCGGACCCATGGCGTGCATAAGCAGGAAGTTGTGACGGTCGTACTCCAGACCGAGGTTATTCGAGATACGTGCAGCCATCGGCACGGCACTCACACCGGCATTACCGATGAGCGGGTTGAGTTTCTTGCTCTCCGGCAGGAAGAGATTCATGATCTTAACGAAGCAGACACCTGAGGCTGTGGCAATCATAAATGCCATTGCACCAAGGGCAAAGATCTTAATGGTGTTGAACGTGAGGAACTCTGATGCCTGTGTGGAACAACCCACGGTAAGACCCAACAGCATCACCACGATATCATTCAGCGCTGCACCAGCGGTCTTTGCCAGACGGGTGGTCTTTCCACTCTCCTTCAACAGATTGCCGAAAAACAGCATACCGAGTAGGGGAAGTCCTGAGGGTACGATGAAAGTTGTGAGCAGTAATCCGATGATGGGGAAGAGAATGCGCTCCGTCTGAGACACCTCACGAGCCGGCTTCATCTTGATGACGCGTTCTTTCTCAGTAGTGAGCAGACGCATGATGAACGGCTGGATCACTGGCACTAATGCCATGTATGAATAGGCGCATACGGCGATGGCTCCCATCAGGTTGGGTGAGAGTTTCGACGACAGGAAGATGGCGGTAGGACCGTCGGCACCACCGATGATGGCGATACCTGCAGCCTGTGAAGGCTCAAATCCCATAGCCAACGCCACCATATAGGCACCGAAGATACCAAACTGGGCGGCTGCTCCGATGAGCATCAGTTTCGGGTTGGCGAGGAGGGCGGAGAAGTCTGTCATGGCTCCAATACCCAGGAAGATGAGTGGCGGATACCAGCCCTGGCGCACGCCCTGATAGAAGATGTTGAGCACAGAGTTATCCTCATAGAGTCCGATCTCGAGGCCAGCGTCAGCACGGAAAGGGATATTTCCGAGGATGATGCCCAGTCCAATAGGGACGAGCAGCAAGGGCTCGAAGTCTTTCTTGATGGCAAGCCAGATAAAGAAGGCTCCCACCGCAATCATGATGAGGTTTCCCACTGTGGCATTGGCAAATGCCGTGTAGGTGAGAAACTCATGGAAATTCTGTATGATAAACTGTCCTAAATCCATAGCCTTATCCTATTGTCATTAAGATGGCGCCTTCCATGACGGTTTCGCCTTGTTTGATGGTAATAGAGGTGACAGTACCCTCGTATTCCGACTCGATGTTATTCTGCATCTTCATGGCCTCAAGCACGAGCACCACGTCGCCCTGCTTGACGGTGTCACCTACATTGACCTTGATCTCTGTGATGGTGCCAGGCAGCGGAGCCTTCACAGGAGAACCTGTACCTGCAGCCATAGGTTTGTCTGCGGCTGGGGCTGCAGCGGGAGCAACAGCAGGACGGGCCACGGGCTTCGGAGCCTCGATATGCACTTTCTTCAGCGTGCTTGTGGGATTGATGGGCTGTTTCATCTCTACGTCGAAACGGATCCCGTTGACGTTGACTTTGGCAACGTTACCCTCTACTTCTTCTATCTCTACGTCGTAATCGACGCCTTGTACTTTATATTGATATTTGTTCATGTTCAAATGGATAATTGAAAATGGATAATTGTTAATTATTTCATTTCGGGCCCAGTAGGAATCTTCGGGGCATTATGCTGTGTAGGGATGACTGGTGTAGAGAAATGGGTCATCTGACTACCTTCGTCTGTCCAGTCCGTGTCTTTCGACTTGATGGTGATGATACCCGACTCCACATCGTGTACGTCGTCCTGATACTGTTTGAGAGCCATCGAGATCACGGCGATATAGACCTCCTTATCTTTACCTTTTGTCTTGAGACCATCCTGTAGGATATTGCCTGTGGCATGGGCCAGGTCGTGTGTCACCTCTACCGTCTTAGTGATGGGTTTGATGGGTTGGGTGTTGACCACCTTCTTCGCTGTGTCGAGATGGCGCATGATGGCACCAAAGATCCAGAAGAACACGAAGAGCAGGAATAGACAGAAGAACACGATACCCATAGCGAGCAGGGTGATACCAAAGCCATGCGGGTCCTCACGCTTCAGATAGGCATCCTTGGTCTCATCGGTCTTGATGAAGTTCTCGATGCCAGGGGTCACGTTTTCTGGTGCCTTGACAGCCCATGAAGTAGCGTTCTGACGCGCAAAGCTCTGATCTGCTGCCAGTGCGGGGATGCTCACAGAGTCGATGAGTTCTGTGGCGTTACCATTGTAGAAACCGATCCAGAGAGGTTCCGACATGGGAACCTTCAGTGAGAGGTGCAACTTGCCCTGGGCAGGTGCTGAGTTGCAGAAGAATACCAGGTGCTGCCTTCCGCCAATCTGCGTACGTGGGTCGCCGTTGGGAATGACGCTCATACGCTTGATGCGCTCAGGAACACTCATGTCGGGATTGAGTACGCTGCGGTCAGTGGTGAAATACATACCACGGACATTGTAGGTCGTGAACGAGGTGTTCTCCAACTCGATCCATGCCTCACGATTGCCGAACTCATCCTGAATGCTGGCGGTGTTGTTGGTCAACACCTCACTGATGCGGATGTTCTTGGCTCCCTGGCCGAACACCGTCGAGGCGCTGATCATCAGCAGTCCGCTGAGCAAACATTTACCATTTAACAATTTACAAATTACCATTTATTGTATTATTATACCAGTTTAACGATTTTCAACTTTAACCACAGAAGAAAAGTACGATGATCTGCGCGGTGAAGATACGGAGGAACATCGAGAGCGGATAGACC
>Ga0310690_10011994_pt1 | contig 10672 bp, 7 predicted proteins | sample AusTroGonzalo_MG_2_FD_207661 | JGI IMG/M metagenome (GOLD analysis project Ga0310690, IMG submission 207661) | Bovine rumen microbial communities from tropical cattle in Woodstock, Queensland, Australia - Gonzalo_04 (v2) (version 2) | ecosystem: Host-associated > Mammals > Digestive system >...
CTCGAGGACAACGACCACGTGAAGGATATCAAATACCTCACGACCCTCGCAGGCTATGTCCACTGGCAGGTGACCGGTCAGTTCGTTCTCGGCGTGGGCGACGCATCAGGTATGATCCCCGTCGATTCCGCCACGAAGACCTATGATGCAGAGATGGTAAAGAAGTTTGACGAGCTCATCGCTCCGAAGGGCTACTCATGGAAACTGCTCGACATCCTGCCAAAGTCACTCAACGCTGGCGAGAACGCTGGCTTCCTCAGCCCCGAGGGTGCCAAGAAGCTCGACGTCTCCGGTCATCTGAAGGCTGGTATCCCCGTCTGTCCTCCTGAGGGCGACGCAGGCACCGGTATGGTAGCCACCAACGCTGTCAAGCAGCGCACGGGTAACGTCAGCGCAGGCACATCTTCTTTCTCGATGATCGTGCTTGAGAAGCCGCTGAGCAAACCCTATGAGATGATCGACATGGTGACCACACCTGACGGTAGCCTCGTGGCTATGGTGCATTGCAACAACTGCACCAGCGACATCAACGCCTGGGTGGGACTCTTTAAAGAATATCAGCAACTGCTTGGCGTTCCAGTAGATATGAACGAACTCTATGGCAAGCTCTTCAACAAGGCCTTAGAGGGCGAAGCCGACTGCGGCGGTCTGATGGCCTACAACTACGTCAGCGGTGAGCCTGTCACCGGTCTCGCTGAGGGTCGTCCCCTCTTCGTCCGTTCTGCCAACGACAAGTTCAATCTCGCAAACTTCATGCGTGCCCAACTCTACGGTGCCATTGGTGTGTTGAAGATCGGTAACGACATTCTGTTCAAGGAAGAGATGATCCGTGTTGACCGTATCACCGGTCATGGTGGTTACTTCAAGACCGCCGGTGTGGGTCAGCGCATGCTTGCCGCTGCTCTCAACAGCCCCATCTCCGTCATGGAGACTGCTGGCGAAGGTGGTGCCTGGGGTATTGCCCTGCTGGCAGGCTATCTGGTAAACAATCCTGACAAGCTGAACCTTGCCGACTACCTTGAGAACGTGGTCTTCGCTGGTAACACAGGTATCTCCATCGCCCCCACTGCCGATGATGTGGCAGGCTTCGAGCGTTACATTGAGAACTACAAGCGCTGCCTCCCCATCGAGCAGGCTGCCGTCGACAACAAAAAATAACCGCTATGAAGAGATTATTTATTACAGCAACCATCTCTCTGGCTTTTGTCTGTGGGACAACGGCCGGAGAGAACGTGAAGGCGACGGTCCGCGCCGACCAGGCGGGAGCCAAGATCAACAAGGAGATCTACGGACAGTTCTCCGAGCACCTCGGCTCGTGCATCTACGGCGGTCTCTGGGTTGGCGAGGACTCTCAGATCCCCAACATCCAGGGCTATCGCAAGGACGTGTTCGAGGCGCTGAAGGCGCTGAAAATCCCCGTGATGCGCTGGCCAGGCGGTTGTTTCGCCGACGACTACCATTGGATGGACGGCATCGGCCCGAAGAAGGACCGTCCGTCGCTGCGCAACAACAACTGGGGTGGCACCATCGAGGACAACTCGTTCGGTACCCATGAGTTCCTGAACCTCTGTGAGATGCTGGGCTGCGAACCCTACATCTCTGGTAACGTAGGCTCTGGAACGGTGAAGGAGATGGCCCAGTGGGTGGAGTATATGACCGCCGACGGTGACACGCCAATGGCCCGTCTGCGCCGTGCTAACGGACGCGACAAGGCTTGGAAGGTGAAGTATTTCGGCATCGGTAACGAGGCCTGGGGCTGCGGCGGTAACATGACACCGGAATATTACTCCAACGAGTTCCGAAAGTTCAACACCTACCTGCGCGACCAGCCCGGCAACCGTCTCTATCGCATCGCCTCGGGTGCCTCTGACTACGACTACGACTGGACGGAGGTACTGATGAAGAACATCGGTCGTCAGATGCAGGGCATCAGTCTGCATTATTATACATGTTCAGGCTGGACAGGCTCGAAGGGCTCGGCCACGCAGTTCAACACCGACCAGTACTACTGGGCACTCGGCAAATGTCTGGAGATCGAGGAGGTGATCCGTAAGCACAAGGCCATTATGGACGAGAAGGACCCGAAGAACACCATCGGTCTGTTGGTCGATGAGTGGGGCACCTGGTGGGACGAGGAGCCGGGCACCATCGCCGGTCACCTGTACCAGCAGAACGCCCTGCGCGACGCCTTCGTGGCCGCACTCTCGTTGAACGTATTCCATAAGTACACCGATCGCGTAAAGATGGCTAACATCGCCCAGGTGGTGAACGTGCTGCAGTCAATGATCCTCACCGATCAGGAGAGTACGGGCCACATGGTGCTCACACCGACCTACCACGTGTTCGAGATGTACACCCCGTTCATGGAGGCCACCTATCTGCCCGTGGATCTGCCGACGGAGGTAATGGCTGTGAGCAAGGCTTACTTCAAGGAGAAGGAGGATGCCAAGGATGCCGGTTATCGTCCCTGCCCCATGCTCTCTGCTTCGGCCGCCAAGACTGTTGACGGCAGCATCGTGCTGGCTGTGACAAACGTGAGTCTTGACAAGGACCAGACCATCGACTTCAACATCGCCGGCTTCCAGGCCAAGAGCGTCAGCGGCCGCATCCTCACCTCGAAAAACGTGGCCGACTACAACGACTTCCAGCACCCCGACGTGGTGGCTCCCAAGGACTTCAAGGATGCCAAGCTCAACAAGGGTGTCGTGACGGTGAAGGTGCCCGCCAAGTCGATTGTCGTGCTGAATATCAAATAAGAACTATCCGTCTATACTATATCCTGCACGTAGGAATACGGGGATATAGGCTTTGGAGACTGGTGTGGTTACATATTGTCCGCCATCGTAATGCTGGCCGGTACGGTAATCAAACCAGCCTCCTTCATTTTTGGGAAGATAGGTGCGCCATGCCGTCACTCCGGGTTCCGTGACAGGACTGACGAGCAGCGCCGGACCAAACATATACTCGTATGTCTGCCGTAGGGCCTCGGCATCGTCGGCAAAGTCGAAGACGAGAGGACGCATCAGGGTATATCCCCGTTCAGAGACGTCTTTGGCACAACGCTCGATATACGGCAGCAGACGATAACGCTCCTTCAGACAATCTGCAATCACCGCCTGAGCCTCGGTACCGTAGTTCCAGGGCTCTGTGTTGCTCATATACCCGTGTACGCGCATTAGCGGCAGATAGACAGCCGTCTCTATCCAACGCAGCATACGCTCGATGTAGGCACTATCGGTGTATTGGTTTTGCGGACGGAAGAAGCCGCCGGCATCATAGGTCCACCAGGGGATGCCGGCCGCCTGCATGCCCAGACCGGCCGTCAACTGTCGGCGGAACGTCTCCCAGTCATTGCCCACATCACCCGACCACATGGCAGCCCCATATCGCTGTATGCCCGGGAAGCCGCAACGCGTGAGAATCATCGGTTCACGGTCGGGAGCATCTTTGCGCAGACCTTCATAGACGGTCTTGCAGACGAGCAAGGGGAACACATTGCGTACCTCTTCCCCAGCCCACTGGCCATTGTTCACACGTCGGCCGGCGAGATCGTCGTTCTCCGGCTCCGTCGCGTCCTGCCACCAGGCATCGATGCCCAGGGGGAGCAGACGCTTGGAGAAATTCCTCCAGTAGGCAGCGGCGGCTTCGGGATTGAAAAAGTCGATCCAGTCGGTACCGGGGATGTAATAGTTCTGCGACGCCATCTGACGCCCCACCTCCGAGTTCTTGTCAACCTTCGACCACACGGAGAGCATCAGCCGCATGTCCATCTTGTGGAGACTGTCGGTGAGCGCCTTGGGGTCGGGATAGAAGTCCTCATCGAACTGCATCGCGTTCCAGCCGTACTTGCCCCAGTATTGCCAGTCCTGTACCATCATGCTGACGGGCATCTTCTCCTGCCGGAAGCGGTTGGCGGTCTCCAGGATCTCCTGCGAAGAGTGGAAACGCTCACGGCAGTGGATATAACCCAGCGCCCAAGTCGGCATCTGCGGACAAGCGCCCGTCAGTTCGCGGTAGCTGGCGATGATCTCGTCGGGAGAGCCTACAAACACGGTATAATCCACGGCCTCTGCCACCAGCGAACGGAAAACGGTCTCGTCCGTCACCTTATCATAATAAAGTACAGGCATATCGTCCTTCGTCAGCTCTGCCTCCAGTCTGTGGGTGCCTGCCTCCAGACGGATGATGGTCGACGCCGTCGGCGGCAGCCAGAGGTTCTGCATCTCGATGACAGGCTGGCCGTCGACAAGGAGGTTATGACGGCGGGCCATCTTCTGACCGACGTCGAGCAACAGGGCATAGTCGCCTGACTCCGCGATATCGATGACACCCTCGAAGACATGCCGTTCGCGCACCTCCCGTTTGCTGCCCTCGGTAGAGGTGACGTTCACCTCCTCACGCCCGGCAGCTCCGGCACGTTTCTTCAGACGGACGCTCTGTGAACAGGGATTGAACTCCGTCAAACCATAATTATTCCATAGGATGCCATAGCCCTTGCTCGACAACAGCATGGGAATACTGATCTGCGTGTTCACCTGCGTCAGCCGGCGCGACAGGCCGCGCACATTGCTGTAACTGTCCTGGAACTGTCCGAGTCCGTAGAGGCATTCGTCCTTCGGGGAGTCGAATGCCAGCGTGGCAACACCCGACTCCAGCTGATGTCGGGAGGCATGAAACACCGTGTTCCCCGCCTGGTCCCTGACCGTCACACCGTCGCCTTCGATGGTGGCGGAGATCTCCGGACGATGCTCCTCATCGTGCCTGACGTACATCCAGTCGGGCAGCTTACTCTTCTCCGTCGTTCCCGAGGAGAAACGGATTCTCACAGCATTCTTTGCCACATACTTCACCGAACCTACAGGCTTCGGAGACACTTGCGTCGAGCCCATAGCAGACAAGCTACAGCCGAGGGCCATCACGAGGAATAATACTTTCTGTCTCATCTTCACATGATTAATCTGCCTGCAAAGTTAAATATAAAATCTGAAAGAACAGCTGTTTTTTCCCCCTGAACGAAAGATTTATTCCGAAAGAGTAGCATATTTCAGAATAATTTAGTAACTTTGCACGCAAATTCGTTAATTGTACAATTAATTATTCATTATGAACAACAACAAAGTTATGAACATGGCAGCGGACAACATCCGTATCCTTGCTGCCTCGATGGTTGAAAAGGCTAAGTCCGGTCACCCGGGCGGTGCCATGGGTGGTGCTGACTTCATCAACACCTTGTACAGTGAATTCCTCGTTTATGACCCCGAGAATCCCACCTGGGAGGGTCGCGACCGTTTCTTCCTTGATCCCGGTCACATGGCTCCGATGCTCTACTCTCAGCTCTGCCTCATCGGCAAGTACACGCTGGAGGATCTGAAGAACCTGCGCCAGTGGGGTTCTGTGACGCCCGGTCACCCCGAGCGCGAGATTGAGCGCGGCATCGAGAACACCTCCGGTCCTCTCGGACAGGGTCACACCTTCGCCGTGGGTGCCGCTATCGCCGCTAAGTTCCTGAAGGCTCGTCTGGGCAACGTGATGAACCAGACCATCTACGCCTACATCTCTGACGGTGGCGTGCAGGAGGAGATCTCTCAGGGTGCTGGCCGTATCGCCGGTAACCTGGGCCTCGACAACCTCATCATGTTCTATGACGCCAATGATATCCAGCTCTCCACGAAGACCGAGGTCGTGACCTGCGAGGACACAGCCAAGAAGTACGAATCTTGGGGCTGGTACGTTCAGAAGATCGACGGTAACGACGTTGACCAGATCCGTGAGGCCCTCAAGAAGGCCCAGGCAGAGAAGGAGCGTCCGAGCCTGATCATCGGCCACTGTGTGATGGGTAAGGGTGCTCGCAAGGCCGACGGCTCTTCCTACGAGTCCAACTGTGCTACCCACGGCGCTCCCCTCGGTGGCGACGCCTATATCAACACGATGAAGAACCTCGGTGCCGATCCCGAGAATCCGTTCCAGATCTTCCCCGAGGTACAGGAGCTTTATGCAAAGCGTGCTGAGGAACTGAAGAAGATCTGCGCCGAGCGCTATGCCGAGAAGGCCGAGTGGGCCAAGGGTCATCCCGTACAGGCCAAGCAGCTCGAGGAGTGGTTCAGCGGCAAGGCTCCCGTCATCGACTGGAGCAAGGTTGAGCAGAAGGCCGGTAGCGCTACCCGTAGTGCTTCCGCAGCCGTTCTGGGTCAGCTGGCTGAGCAGGTGCCCAACATGATTTGTGCTTCTGCCGACCTCTCTAACTCCGACAATACCAACGGCTTCCTGAAAAAGACCAAGGACCTCGTGAAGGGCGACTTCTCAGGAGCATTCTTCGAGGCTGGTGTGGCTGAGCTCACGATGGCTTGCTGCTGCATCGGTATGGCCCTCCACGGTGGTGTCATCCCCGCCTGCGGTACCTTCTTCGTATTCTCCGACTACATGAAGCCCGCCGTTCGTATGGCTGCCCTGATGGAGCTGCCCGTGAAGTTCATCTGGACCCACGATGCCTTCCGCGTCGGTGAGGACGGTCCTACCCACGAGCCCGTGGAGCAGGAGGCACAGATCCGTCTGATGGAGAAGCTGAAGAACCACCACGGCAAGAACTCCGTACTCGTCGTTCGTCCTGCCGATGCCGAGGAGACCACCGTCTGCTGGCGCATGGCTATGGAGAACGTCGATACCCCGACTGCGCTTATCTTCTCTCGTCAGAACATTGAGATGCTGCCCGAGGGCAACGATTACAGCCAGGCCACCAAGGGTGCTTACGTTGTCGCTGGTTCCGACGAAAACTACGACGTCATCTTACTCGCCTCTGGCTCAGAGGTTTCCACCCTCGAGGCTGGAGCAAAGCTTCTTGCTGCCGACGGTATCAAGACACGTGTGGTCAGCGTACCTTCCGAGGGTCTGTTCCGCAGCCAGTCGAAGGAGTATCAGCAGAGCGTCCTGCCCGCTGGTAAGAAGAAGTTCGGTCTCACCGCTGGTCTGCCCGTGAACCTCGAAGGTCTGGTAGGTGCCGACGGTACCGTATGGGGTCTCGAGAGCTTCGGTTTCTCTGCTCCTTACAAGGTGCTCGACGAGAAGCTCGGCTTCACCGGCCAGAACGTCTACGAACAGGTTAAGAAACTCCTTGCATAATGGAAGTGAAGACAGTAGGCATAGCCAGCGACCACGCTGGCTTTGCCTTAAAACAGTTCGTGAAGGCGTACCTCGATGAGAAGGGCTACGCCTATAAGGACTACGGCACCTATACCGAGGACTCCTGCGACTACTCCGACTTCGGCCACGCTCTGGCTGAGGGCATCGAGCAGGGCGAGGTCTATCCCGGTATTGCCATCTGTGGCTCCGGCGAGGGCATCAACATGACGCTCAACAAGCACCAGTCCATCCGTGCCGGTCTGTGCTGGATTCCTGAGATAGCCCATCTCATCCGTCAGCACAACAATGCCAACGTGCTGGTGATGCCCGGACGCTTCATCTCCGAGGAGACGGCCCGTCAGATCATGGACGAGTACTTCTCCACCGAGTTCGAAGGCGGCCGCCATCAGAAACGTATTGACAAAATCCCCCTTCCCTGAATAATTGATCCCCGCCGGTTGGCGGGGATCAATTTATTTCGCTTCAAAGTTATTCACCCATTCCCGTATCGGCTCCACAGCCTCGCTGTGGTTCGGGAAATAGCGCAACATCACCGTCACGATCCTCGTGGTGTCTACATCTATCACCTTACCGTAGTACTCCCATTTATCCTCCGCACCGGTCAGGATACTGTAGTTGTCCCCCACTTCCACCAGATCGGCACCCATGCCCATCATCTGCTGACCGGCGCTGTAGTTCATGCCACTGAGCGAATCAACAATCACGGAGATTGACACATCGTCAGCCACGAACAGCTCCTGACAGGTCTCCGATGGCATCTCCTGATGATACAGGAACGAAGGGTAATTGATGTCCATACCCAGCTTCTCGCTGTGGTAACGTATCAGGTCCCACTGCCCCATACGAATGGTCAGGCTGTCGTCGCTTGTCAGTTCCGAATAATAGGCTTTCGGCTGTTGACTACCACCGCACGATGCAAGCAGCAATAAGCACATGACACCTTTTATGAGTTTTTTAGTCATTATGTATAGCTAAAGTTGGTTTTGCGCTGCAAAGATACACATTTATTCGGAAACAATCAAATAATTCCTTAAAAAGTAATCATCTGTAAACTAAATATCATACTTATTCTTCCGCTTATCGGCCTTCCTGGGCTGACTGGAGTGAACCCCCTGATAAGTCGACTTCACCCCCTGATAGCCAGCATGCCGCTGACGGATCTTCGCCACATAATCCACCGTTTCCGAACCGCGCATATAGCCGTTCTTCACGATGGGATCGTTATAGTACTGCGGCTGTGCGAGCTTCAGCACGTAGGCCGACACGTCGTTCCAGCGGTGAGGGTTCCTGCCGTCGCGCTTCGCCAGGGCCATCGCGTCGCGGATGTGATGCGACCCGCCGTTATAGCTGGCCAGCACGAAATTCGTGCGCTCATACTGGTCGCGGATGTCGGAGAAGGCCTGTTGCAGCTCGGCGATATACTTGGCGGCGGCCCGTATGTTGCTCTCCGGGTCATAGAGTTTGTCGCGCGAGAGGCCCAGATGGTCGGCAGTACCCGGCATAATCTGCATCAGTCCCTTAGCCCCTGCGAAGGAGATGGCCCTCGGGTCGAAGGTCGACTCCTGATAACACTGTGCCGCCATCAGTCGCCAGTCCCAGCGGATGTCACGGCTGTAGGTCATAAACAGATGATCGTAGTGCGAAATGATGCCGCCCTTCCGGTCGAGCATCGGGGCGAACACGCGGCGATGCACCTTCTTGACGGTCAGCAGTTCCGTCTCCGTCTTCCTCGCATCGTCGATGCGTGCCGGACGATACCACGTCTTCAGTTCATCGGCCAGTTCCGGCTTGTCGTTGCCCGCCTCGATATGTCCCGGGGTCTGAAAGGCGATGAGGTCGATCTCACCCTCCTGCTGCTTCATGACCAGTTCAGCACTATCGCGGCACACCTCCACACGCAGCCTCACACCCAGCGAGTCGGCGAAGCGCTGGCAGATCAGGTACTGCGTACCCAGCGACTTGCCGTGATAGTCATAATACGTCTCGGGGCCGCTGAGCGTCGCCATGATCAGTTCTCCGCTCGTCTGAATGGCCTGCAGGTCGAAGTCCTCGGTGATAGTGACGGAGTCGAGTACCGACCCGTAGGGCGTGACTACGCGCTCCTGTCGCTGAGAACAGGAAAACAGCAGCAGAATCGTCGCCGCCATCACCGCATATAACTTCATCCTTCGTTTCATTCTGTGAAATCTGTGACCAAATCCGTTGCAAAGGTACAACTTATTTCTGACTCCTCCAAACAATATCTGTTAAAGTTTGTAAACTATTTTCGTTATCTTCAATTTTATGCGTTTTAGACCCCAAACGTCCAATTTTTCAGCCTTTAAGGTTTCAAGCCTATAAACTCAGACTTTTAAGCCTTTTGACTTTTGCTTTCAAGCCTGCAAACTTCCGGTTTCCAGAGCCCGACGTCAAAGGCATTTGTCTATGGTGTCAAAATGTATATAATTTTCATCGTTATCGTTGCAGCGTTGCAGCGTTGCAGTTCGTTTTCCTGACCACCCAAACCCCCAAAATATAGTTATATTTATATATATATTAATATATACATAAATATAAAGTAAACTTTAACATTTTCCCCTATCTGATTTTTAACTGCAACGGTGCAACGCTGCAACGCTCCGTTGTGAATGCAGATTGCCTTCGACTAGCGAAGCGACTTAATAAACTCTACAAGACATCAGGTTCCCAGAGGTGGAGCTGCATGTCCACATGGCCGTTTGGCTTGAAGGTGATGCCCTCGGACTCTAACAGAGGACGTTGGCGACTCCAGCCTGGGGCGGTGCGACCCACGATGTTTACCACACGATGACAAGGCAGCAACTCTGCTCCAGGGGTATAGCGTAGCGTGCGGCCTACCATCCGCGAGTGGCTTGGCCAGCCTGCCAAAGCCGCGATATGGCCATAAGTCGTGACGCGACCACAAGGTATCTGGCTGACGATATTCAGCACATCATCTTTGAACATCCTCGCCTGCTCAGGCGTCATCTTATCAGGATAGTCTTTCATCGGCTCAACCATTCTTGGCGTTCTCGTTCAGGCATCTTTTCGATGGCATAGCGGAGCATGGTGCGGGGCATCTCGTGGGCATGTTGGCGGAGGAACTCACGGAGGAGGTCCATCGAGACACGCTTGCCCATTTCACGGAGCATCCAGCCAACCGCCTTGTGCATGAGGTCGTGGGGATGATGGAGGTGGATCTCGGCATAGCGGAGGCACCATGAAGGGTCGCCCTGATGCGACGTCTTCCAAGAGCAGACGATGCTCATGCGCTGCTTCCACAAGCAGGGACTGGCGGCGAGTTCGTCTAACACCTTAACCTTATAGTCTCTGTTGCCCAAATTCGAGGGCAGCAGCAGCCAATGGCCGAGGATCTTATGCACGGAGAGATCAACCAGGTCCCAGTTGTTCGCTTGCTCTGCATATTGCAGATACATGGTCACGATCTCATCGCGCTGCCGAATGGCTTCAGCATTGTTTTCCAGTCGTTTGGTAGCCAATTTTTCGAACTTCGCCACGAGGATCAAGAAACCACAGA
>Ga0310690_10011998_pt1 | contig 10671 bp, 6 predicted proteins | sample AusTroGonzalo_MG_2_FD_207661 | JGI IMG/M metagenome (GOLD analysis project Ga0310690, IMG submission 207661) | Bovine rumen microbial communities from tropical cattle in Woodstock, Queensland, Australia - Gonzalo_04 (v2) (version 2) | ecosystem: Host-associated > Mammals > Digestive system >...
GTAGACGTTGGGTTTCCACTCCTTGTGGCCTCCAAGGATCCACTCGCGGAGCCAGCTCTCATATTCATTTAAGGGCAGGTACCAGTGCTTGGTTGGTTTTTTCACCAAGGCCGCGCCGCTCAACTGCGAGTGCGGGTTGATGAGTTCGTCGGGGCTCAACGAGGAGCCGCATTTTTCGCATTGGTCGCCGTAAGCGCCGTCGGCACCGCATTTCGGGCAAGTGCCAACGATGTATCTGTCGCTCAAGAACTTCTGTCGCTCGGGGTCGAAGTATTGCTCGGTCTCTTTCTCGATGAACTTGCCTTCGTCGTAGAGTTTCTTGAAGAACTCCTGGGCCGTGACGCGGTGCATCTTCGAAGAGGTGCGCGAGTAGATGTCGTAGCTGATGCCCAACTCCTCAAACGACTTCTTGATGATCTCGTGATAGCGGTCAACGATGTCTTGCGGCGTAACGCCTTCTTTTTCAGCCTTAATCGTAATCGGTACGCCGTGTTCGTCGGAACCACCGACAAACAGCACTTCCTGACCGCACATTCGCAGGTAGCGGACGTAGGTGTCGGCGGGGATGTAGACGCCGGCGAGGTGACCGATATGGACAGGGCCGTTGGCATAAGGCAAGGCCGTGGTTACCGTGTAACGCTTGAATCTGTTGTCGCGAAAGGAGCAGTGTTTGTTCGTTGATTCCATATTTGTTACTTTTTGAAAATGAGGGTGCAAATATACGGATATTTGTTGAAATACAGTATCTTTGCCCCTCGAAATCCATAAACAACGCAATAATATGAAAATCAAACCAATCCTTCTCACAGCCATCCTCCTGATGGCGACGCAAGCCTTCGCGCAAGAGGGCGAACAGCTTGACACCCAACCGCAACCCATCCGCAAGAGCAAGGTGCCCATCTGGCTCAACGCCGGCGTGGGCCTCAACGCGGCTCACTGCTACGACAACGGCACCATCCCGTTCGGCTACACCGGCATCGGCGCCAACTTCAACCTGGGCGTCACCGTAGAATGGCACCGCTGCCATATCCAGACCGACGCCCGATTGCTCGGCGACATGCTCGTCAATCTCAACGGCTATTCCTTCGGTATCGACAACCGCACGGAGTTCCTCTACCGCTTCCACGACGGCAAGCGCAACCGCTTCCACCTGTGGGTGGGTGGCGGCCTTCAGACCTACTACGACATCAAGGACATCTCGGCGTTGATGAACGCCTCCGTGGGTGTCTCGATCTTCGAGAACGTCTGCGCCGAAGGGATGCTGCAATACGACTTCGCCTTCATCCGCAACGGCGCGCACAACCTCTTCACGCTCTACGGCAAGCTGAACCTGCCCGTAGCAGGCTTGGTCATACGGCCGGGCTACGCCTATATGGACAACTACACCAGCGACCTCAACCAAGCCAACACAGTGCTTCAGGATTACGAGACCTTCGGCAAGTGGTTCCCAGGTGTTGGAACGGATATTGGGCTGTATTTCAACCTGTTGAACGGCAACCGCATTGGCTTCAACTACCGCTGGGACTATCTCTCAACAGGCCACAAAGGCACCTATCGCTTCGACAACGCCATCCATTCTTTCAACCTCAACCTTCTGTTTAATATTAATTGAATAATTTGTACGGCTGCCATTAACCACGGATTTTGAAGGCATAGATACACTCACTACGCAACCCATGTCATACCGACCGACGAAGGAGGGAGCGTATCTATGGGTTGCTCCGTTCGGAAATCGAAGATTCGACGTAGTCAATGACATGCCTTCAAAATCCTCAACTATAAACTATAAACTAACATCATTATCATGAAAAAACACCATCTCCTGCCCCTTATATTAATATTAATAGGTGTAAGCTTGCCCTCCTGCGAGCGCGCCTTCATGGAAGCCGACGAGCCTTCCAACCCCGTCAACGTGTTCGATTACCTTTGGAAAAAGGTCGACCAGCAATACGCCTTCTTCGACGTGAAGGGCGTCGACTGGGACTCGGTCTACGAAGTCTACCGCCCCATGGTGTATGACGAAATAGAATTGGATAGCCTCTTCCACGTCTGTGGCGCCATGCTCAACACCTTGCGCGACGGCCACACCAACCTGATTTCCAAATTCGACGTGTCGCACAACGACTCGGTCTATTACAAGATGTACGCGGAGAAAAACATCGACGAACAAGTTGTGGTGCTGAACTACCTGACCGTCAACTATCACACGACGGGGAGTTTCACTCACAATGCCATTCGCGACGGCCATGTGGCCTACATCCGCTATTCCTCTTTCATGGACGCTATCACGGAGAATAACCTGTCGTATCTCCTCAACCGCTATCAGGACTGCGACGGCCTGATCCTCGACCTGCGCCAGAACGGCGGCGGTAGCATCGACAACATCCGCCAGCTGCTTTCCATCTTCGACAACCACGGACAAGTGCTCTACCAAACCCAAATCAAGTCGGGACCTGAGCACGATGCCTTTACGGAGTTGACCACCGTCTACGCGGACAGCACCGACTACAGCGATGTGTTCACCGACGAGCCTTACACCAAGCCTGTGGCCGTGCTCATCGACCGTGGCTCCTACAGTGCGACCTCGTTCTTCGCCATCTGCACGATGGCCTACGACAACATCAAGCTGTTTGGCGACTACAGCGGCGGCGGTCTCGGCCTGCCCAACGGCGGCGCCCTGCCCAACGGCTGGACCTACCGTTTCAGCATCACGCGCACCATCGCCATCGATGGCGGCAACTACGAGAACGGCGTCCCGCCCCAAGAGCGCGTCCTCCTCGACCCCGCCTGCACCGCCCAAGGCATCGACAACGTCATCGAAGCCGCCGCGGACTGGATTATGCAATAAGGTTCATCTGACACAAAACGAAAAGGGTCGGTGACTTTCGTCGCCGACCCTTTTTCATGGGACGCTTTGCGTCTCCAAAGGATTAATCCTCCTTACGGCGTTTGCCGACGAGGTAAGCTGCGCCAAGGGCCGTCAGCACGGCGATGCCGGTGCCGAGCGGGGCGTTCTGGTTCGTGGTCTGGCCGTGATTCGGCAGAGCAGGCATGTCCGTTTCACGCCATCCTGAGCCGTAGAATTCCGATTCGGAGGTGCCGCGTTGGAACATGCCACCACCGTTGGGGTCAGCAAAGGTAGTCAGGCCAAGGCCTAGGACGATTGCGATGGTTAATGCTAGTTTTTTCATGGTATTATGATTTAATTTATTATTATTCATTTACTTCACAATCATCTTCTGGACCTTAACATCGTTTCCATTGATGAGGCGGATCATATACACACCCGGAGCCACGTTGAGCTGCTTCTCGTAGCTGCCGCTGAAGCTCTCGCTGCTGAGCACATGGCCAAGCACATCCATCACCTGCACGGTGGCGGTGCCTTCGATGCCGAAGATGCTCAGGTTGCCCATGCCGTTGATGAAGGCGAAGCTGTCGCCGTCCACGCTGCTGCCGGTGGCAAACACCAAGCGGAAGCGTTGTGCATAGTCGGTCGTCTGGGCGTCGAAGCTGTAGCTCGGGTTGGCGAGCAGGTTCACATCGTTGCCGGTGAGGTTATCGATGAGGTGCAGGTAGCTGAAGCTGACTTCCTGTGAGGTGAAGCTCAGCGTGTAGCTGCCGTTCTTCTCAGCCTTGAAGTTGACGGGGATTTCGCCAGTCTTGCCTTCGGCGTTGACCACAGCGTAGTCTTTGCCTTCCATCGGGATGTAGACCTTGCTGCTGCCTTCACGGAAGCTGAACTTCTCGAGCGTGTTGCCTTCGCCGAAGCGGATGATGGCATTGTCGGTAGCGCCCTTTTCACCACGTGTGGTGACGGCTTGGGCAAGGTTGATGTTCAGGTTGCCAGGAGCAGCAGAGGTAGCCGTTCTCGTGAACTTGAAGCTTTGGCTTTCGTCCGTGGCTTGCACGAAGATACCTTCCATGGGTTTGATGGCACCCGTGGCGGCTTCAAAATTATCACCAGCAGTGTTCATTCTGTAGAATGCAGCAATGTTGTCGGTGGCGTCCTTTACATAGGCATTACACACGAACGGGTTGGCCTTGAGGTTCCAGCCGTTCCACTCACCAGTCGTGGTAGTGGAGTAATCGAGGCTCATGGGCTGGTCCGTATTGTTGGCTCTTACCGAACCTGTGAAGGTGAGATCCACATCATCGACGTTGGCATAGAGGTAACCTGTGCCGTTGTTGAAATAGAAGGTACTGGCTCTGTAGTTTCTCCACTCGTCGTAAGTGGCCGAAGTGCTGGTGTACCAATTATAAAGGTCATAGGTGGCGGTTGTAGGCGTGGCAGAGTTGCCGAGATTGTCGGTAATCATGCCATAAGATGACGGATTGGCATAGGTTACATTCAGCGGGTTGCCAATCAGATAGTAGCCACCGTTGGCTTGGCCAGTGTAGTTGGTGTAGCTTGTGATATGCTTCTTCACCGTGGCAGTGACCGCGTTGTCGGTTTGCAACTGACCACCGTCGTTGATGGTGAGGGTAGGCGTAGTGGCACCTTCCATCATAATCTGCTTGGCCGTGGCTACAGTACCGCTCTCGATGGTGGCGTTGGCGCGGAGGATGGCGCTTTCTGTGATGGCAGGAGCGCCAGCGGGTACCCAGTTGGCTTCCGTGTTCCACAAACCGTCGTTACCAGCGTTGGTGAACACCTTAGTGCCATTAGCCAAAGTGCTGAAGGTGGTAGTAGTGTTCTCTACATCAGGATTCAGGGAGCAGTTGGCATACACGCGCACATCGTACTTAACGCCAGCATTGGGAAGCGTAATCGTGTAGGCACCAGTGTTGGGAGCCTCATGGGTGGCTTCTGTCCATGCGCCGGCAGGATTCAGATTGCCAATGGTGATGTCATCGATATACAAATATGAGTTACATGATCCCGTGCAATAATAAATAGCTACATATTTTGTGCCAGCAGGAAGTGTCTCTTCAAAGAACTTGTCTTCTGCGTATGCAGTATTTGTCACAGTGACTGCGTCACTCCAAGCAAAGCTTGACAAGTCGGTGTCTGTTGAAGAGTAGCCAACTTTGAATTTTTCAGACCAAGTACTATAAGTCCTATAATAGAATTTGATTTTTCCAGTGTAATTAAGTTCTGGCGAAATCAAATATTGATCATAGCCAGAAGAACTGTTTGACCACGAACTAAACCTGAATCCATAAGTATCATGGTATGCGGCGTCTGTACGAATTTCAGGAACATTGTTGGCTACGCCACTTGAATTTGTGCTTTCATTAATTACCGTCCAACCATCAAAACCATTCTCAAAACCTTGGAACTTGTCATATTGTTCAGCTGTTCTGTACTCCACAGTGTAGTTGGCAACCTCAACAGATGCATTCCAGGTGAGGTCGGCGCCAATCATGGTGATGTTGGCAGCAGCAAGACCATCAGGAATGGCGCATGCTGCGGTGGTCGTGAACTGCGTTTCGGCATACTGGCTATAGGCTGGGCCAGGATAGACGGCTCTCACGCGGAAGTCGTAAGTCGTTTCAGGTGTTAAGCTGGAAATGGGGGCGGTAAGTGCAGTTGTGGATGTCAAAGCTGTCGGCCATTCGGTGACGGTTGCCAGCTTGTACTGGTACTGATAGCCTACAACCTCGGTGCTGTTCGGAGCTGTCCAAGCCAAAGTAGCCTCGGTGGAGAGTTCTTCGGTGGCATGCGGGTTGATAGGACGCGGCGTGGCATTCGGCAGGTAGTTGAAGGTGATCATAGGCTGATACTGTGATCTGCTAACGCTGTTTGTGCCATATTGATAGGCGCCCAAATAGGTGGATCCATAAGTTGCCACCCAAGATACAGATTTGCTTGTACCAGTCGTTGTCAGATTGAAACCAATCAAGAGGTTGCCGCCATTGTAGGTGAACGAATGATCACCAAGCTCGATAACCATCTGTTGGTCGCTGACGCTCAATTTGCCGCTATAAACGGTGGTCATGTCATTCCAATCGAAGAAGGCAGTTGTAGCGAACGAAGTTTCATCCACCTCGGCCACCAGTACGTCGAACTCGGCATCGCCCCAGTCGGCTGTGGCATAGCTGCTGGTGGTGTAGAAGGTGAGGCGTCTCACAGTGGCGTCGTTCATTTGTGTCGGGAAGTATGAAGCAGGAATCAATATCTGTCCCTTGGTTGCATTGTTGGCATAATAGCCATAGAAAGGAATAGTGGAAGTAGATGAAGTTGCTCCCTCCTGGTAGGTGAAGTCCTTATAGGCACTGGGCATGAATTCGATGCCTTCCGACCATTCGCTGTAGCCTTCGTTGCTGGCGGTGCAGTTGCCGCGCACCCAAGCGTAGTAGGTCTTTTCTGAGGTAAGGCCAGGAACGGTGTAAGGCTTGGTGGTGACACTAATCACTTCGGTAAGCGCGATATCATCGGCCGGAGCGATGTTCTGGTCGGAGATGTAGAGCTGCCATTCAGGCTGGTTTTCGCCATTGCCTGTCCAGTCGAAGGTGGCGGTGGTAGCGGTGTAATCGGTGCAAGTGAGGCCAGTCGGAATCTTGCAGGAAGGAATCAGCTCAACGACCAAATCGTCAACATCGCAGCTGTATTGACCGCTGTAAACCCAACGGAACGCCAAACGTTTAGCTGTTGCCGGAAGTGCGCTCAACTCTACTGGATTGGCCTGAATGAGGGTGTGATAGCTGCTTTCACACGCAGCATAATCGGCACCAGCAATTGCAGTAAAGGTGTTGTAGTTCACATCTCCATCCTTGATATAACCCAAAGTGAGTGTGCCGTTTGAACTACTTTCAGTAGCCCACTTGAAGCTAATCTGCAAATCTTGAAGGTCATTGGTGAACTCAGGAAGTGTGACATAGTTGCTGCCCGAACCGTAGAAAAGCAGGACTTGGCCAGATGAAGCATAGTTGTAACTGGCACCAGCTTTGACAAGGTGAGGCTTACCAGCATTACTTGATCCTGTGGTATAGGGGTTCTCCCAGCAGACAGGCAACTCAAGACCAGTCGTGCTGCTGTAGGTAGAGTTCACCACTGGGCTTTCAAAGTCTTGGCGGTACTTATAAGAGGAAGTAATTGTATATGCGTCACATTCTGTAGCGAAGGGGGCGGCGCCAGTCCAGTCGCTGTAGCCATCATCGCCGCAGTAGTCGCGTACCCAAACGTAGTAGGTCTTTGCAGCATCCAAGCCATCGATTTCCTTCGAGGTGGCAGTGATGCCAGTGTACTGAGGAGTCTGGGTTGTGGGTGTTTCATCGATAGTGCTGTAGTACAGGTCGTAGCTTTCGTGAAGCACGTTGGTAGCCACGCCAGTCCAGGTAATGGTCACCTTGTGGGCTTCGAGGGTGGCGGGGTCATGGCTCACCGAAGTGGGTGCCTGACGGCCCGAGATGGTGACGAAGGTGGCCTTGTCGCTCCAGCCGCTTTGGCTGTTTTGGCCGCAGATGGCACGCACGCGGGCGTAGTAGGTGGTTTCTTGCTCCAAGCCAGGGATGGTGGCGGGGTTGCTGTTCACAGCAATGGGTGTTTCGTTATCGGGATTGAAATCGCTTTCGGTGGAGTACACCAGTTCCCATTCTGTGGCTTCGTTGTTTTCGGTCCAGCTGAGTTGGGCCTGGTGGGCGGCGAGTGTGTTGGGCACTTGCGCCAAGTCGGTAGGTTTGATGCACGAGCCTTGCGATTCAAAGTTGGCCACCAGCGTTCTTGCGCCCGAAACCGTAAAGGTGTATGCTGCATCGAGGGAAACTATTTCACCGCCTTCCGTCCAGCTCACAAAGTCGTAGCCAAAGGCAGGCGTAGCCGTCAGGGTGCAGTTTTCGCCGCTGGCGTAGTAATCCGAACCGGCTATGGAGCCGCCTTCCGACGGGTTAGCCGTGGCCACGATGGCGTAGGTCGTTACTGAAGTCTCCTTGTAGAGGTACATTCTGTAGTCTGCACTTGTTTGACTGGCAGGAGCAGTGCCGGCCCAGTAGTTTTTGAAGCCACCAGAATAGTAGAGGTAGTAGTATCTACTGGTGTTCTGTGTATGCCAGTATGAGTTGTGGATGAGAAAATACTCACTCTCAACGTTATTAGTAATACTCTTTCCAATCGACCAATTGATGTAGTTGGCATCATAACCAGTGGTTGAAGTCGTATAGGCATGCAGGTTGGCATCATTTGCGGAAGTCTCAATCAGGTAGTAAGTGGATTCTCCGTTTTGCGCGCTTAAAGTGTAGTCGCTGCCTGAGGCAGTGATGGTCCATACAAAGTCAGAAAGCGTGCGTCCTTCTATATGAGGCGTAATGCCGGTGATTTTATGTTTTTCGGTGTCTTTGAAGGTAGGCGTGCCGTAGTCAAGAACGCCACTGCTGCTTGTAGTGTTGTTCCGTTCCATGGCGTAGAACGTGGTGGAAGCAGAAGCCGTGGTTTCATTGCCTTTCACAACGAGGTATTTTTCGCCAGATGTAACGGAAGAGGCAAGCGCGTAATAAGTTTCGCTAGTGCTGCCGCCGGGAGTGGGGACGATGCTGGCCGTTGCCGTCACGTTGTTGGTGGGCATCGTGAAAGTGTAGGTGTTGCCGCTGGCCGTGCCAGTAACGCCCGTCACATTCCAGCAATCTAAGCTGTAGCCATCAGCTGTGGTGGCGGTGAGGGTCACGCTTTGGCCTTCCAAGGCGTAGGTGCTGGAGGTCGTTGCCGTGCCGCCATTAACAGAAACGCTAATCGTGCCGTTGGCAGGCTGGTTGAGCGTGATGTTGCCAGCCGTGGTGAAAGAATAGATGTCACCATAGGTGGGGTTATCAACGCCGTTGAAGCTGTTGTAAGCATAGGCACGGAAATAGTAAATCGTGCTGGGCTGCAGGCCTGTGATGTTACGGGTGTAGGCACCAGTGCTCGTGCAACTGCTTTGGACATGGCCGTCACTGATTGTGGGGTTGCCGGTAGTGTTGTAGCAGATACCCGCCTGGACGGAACTGGCGCCGCCCATGTCGGTGATGGTGCCGCCCAATTTCACGGAAACGTTCGTGAGGTCGGCGACGGTCTCAGACGTTGTCACAACAGGAGCTGAAGTAGGTGTGGCGGCAGGCGTGTAGGTGAACTTAATCGAAGGAAGGTAAGTGGTTAAACCACCCGTTTGGTTTGTAGATGGTGCTGTAGAAACATCCTGGCGTAGATACCAAACATGGTCGGAGGTGCTTTTATAATAAACACTCTTTTGGCAGCCGCCAGAGGAAGTGCATCCTTTGGCCATAACCATCACCAAGATGGAATTGTCGCTTTCGTGTTCAAAAGTGCTTGTCAAAGTAGTCTTATTCCATCCTGCTGAAAGTTCAGGCATTGTGGTTTGAGGCAACACAAGAGTTGCCCCATCCAAATATGAAGCAAATGTTGTGCTACTACTCAAAGTAGTATTGCTTGGCACATCTTTCATGTAGATGGTGTAGTTTGCAGCATCACTTGCATCAGTTGCTGTAGAGCTCCAAAATGAAATAGCCGAAACTGTGCCATCGAAATTTACATTGGTGGCATCATAGAGATAAACTTGATAGTGCCAGCCGTAATATCCACCATATGGTGAATAGGCGTGAGAAGAGGTTGTCGCATCATCGCCAAATGTACATACTTGGCTTTGTGCCATTGCCGCCCACGGCACCAGCAGTGCCATCAGCAGCGTCAAAAGTAATCGTTTACTTTTCATTGTTAGTTTAAGTTTAGGTTAGTAATTTAGTTAATTGTTTGGTTATGTTGTGTTTAGTTATTCTGTTGCGGGCATAGTATGCCCAATAAGCGTGCAAATATAGTGCTTTTTATAATACGCGCGCGAAAAAGCGCAAAAAAAGTTCCCGCCGAGGCAGGAACTTTGTTGCTGTATATGTTATCATTTACTTCCGTCAGGCTGCCCACGGCACGAGCAGTGCCATCAGCAGCATCAAAAGTAATCGTTTACTTTTTAGATTTGTTGAATTGAATATTTGTATTAATTTTTGCCAGGATAAACTATTTCGAGCTCTTTGCATATTTCCTTGACAAGAATGTCGTTTATGTCAGGATGCCGAGGTATAGCGACTTTTTTCGAGTTTTTGGTGTTGATGAACACACTATGTCTTCCGCCTTCACGGTAAAGGACGCAATCGGAATCGGCGAGATACCTTAAAAGCAAGTTTCTTTTCATGCCAGCGCGACTTTTCTATAAAAGTGTTTTTCACCTGCATAGGCTTCTCGGGCCTCATCCCTGTAACAATCAAGCATGAGACTGATGGCGTCTTTCATGTTTTCAATCAGTTCGTCAAGGGTTCTTCCTTGGCTCATGGCACCAGGCACTTGCATGCATTTGCCTGTGTACCAACCGCTTTTATCGTCTTTATGGATAATGACTGTATATTCCATGATTGGTTGATTTTGTTTCCCGCCGAGTCAGGAACTCTTTTGTTTTGGTTAGTAAATTTAGTTAATTGTTTGGTTTATTGTTTGTTTTTAGTTGTTCAGTTGAGGGCATAGTAAGCCCTTTAAGCGCGCAAAGATAGCATTTTTATTAATACGCGCGCGGAAAAGCGCAAAAAAAAGTTCTTATTGCTTCACGAACCTGCGGGTCTGTGCGGTGCCTTCCGAAGTCAGCTTCAGGAGGTAGGTGCCGGCGGGCAGGGCCTCGATGTCGAGGTTGAAGGCGTTGTGGCCCACCACGTCACGGCGCAGCAGGGCACCAGTGACGTCGTACACCTCGTATTGCT
>Ga0310690_10011999_pt1 | contig 10671 bp, 10 predicted proteins | sample AusTroGonzalo_MG_2_FD_207661 | JGI IMG/M metagenome (GOLD analysis project Ga0310690, IMG submission 207661) | Bovine rumen microbial communities from tropical cattle in Woodstock, Queensland, Australia - Gonzalo_04 (v2) (version 2) | ecosystem: Host-associated > Mammals > Digestive system >...
TTGAGCGTCTTTTCCGCGCCGATCTTATGATCTCGGCGAATGAAGCGGAGATACCGACCCTTCTTGCCGACGTGCGTACGGAGAGCAACGTCGAGGGTGCGTACGCCGCGTATATCGAGACGCAATGTCCCCTTGCGCAAGGGGAAAACACCGTCACCTTGATTGCGGTCAGAGCGCAGGAGATCGCCTCCGCGCTGGATACCGAAGTGTTCCGTTTGAACGCTTCCTCTATCGTGGGCGTGCGCCGCGCCGCCCTCAGTGAAGGATTGGCGATGAAACTCGGCGTTTCACTTGGCGACAGCTTTGCGGTGAAAGTGAACGGCGCATTCGTTGATTTTACGGTGGCGTCCTATATCGATACGCCGCTCACGATGGTATTCACAGACCTTTCGGGGTTGGATATTCCCGCCAACGTGTGTTTGGTGCGCGGCACGTCCGACACGCTTGCGGACGACCTAGCGGAAAAATACGCGCTCACTGCCTCCGTGTATCGGGTGCGTGACGCATTCGGTTACGTGATGGAGCTTGCGGACGCATATATTCAGGTCTTTGTGCTCCTCGATATCGTGGTTATACTCTTTGCCTTCCTCGGTTATTTCAATAATGCGCTTGCTTCCTATCGCGACCGCAAGAAAGAGTACGCTTTGCTTGAAAGCGTTGGCGCAAGCCGCGCGGACAGACGCAAAATGATAGTTGCGGAGAACGCGCTCGTTGTGCTTGTCGCTGCGGTTTTGGCGGGGATTGCCTCTGTGGCGCTCCTTTTCATCGTGCAGAATATGCTCAAATCGTTGGGGCTCTATTTCCGTTTGCTCGGCTGACACACGTCGTCCTCTTCGTCGTGTTTTTTCTAAAAAAACACAAATCTTTCGGAATATCCGAGCCTATACTATAAAAATAAATTTAATTTTATTACGAAAAACCGTTGACTTGGTATCAAGAGGAAAGTATAATATCAGTACATAAAAGCTATTATACGAGGTGTAGTAACAATGAAAGATTCCATTCATCCCGAGTACAGAAAAGTAAAAGTTGTATGCGCTTGCGGTAATACGTTTGAAACGGGCACTACGAAGAAGACAGACGTCATCTCCGTGGATATTTGCAATAAATGCCACCCCTTCTTCACCGGAAAGCAAAAGCTTGTTGATACCGGCGGCAGGGTAGAAAAGTTCAACAACCGCTATAGCAGGAACAAATAATATAACGAAGTGCGTTGTTGAAAAATAGCAACGCACTTTTGTTTTCTTGCCCGCGAGGCTTGGCTTTTCGGCAGTCTCAATGGCGGGGAAACGTTCTTTGTCGCTTTACCGCGGAGTTTCGCGCGAGAGTGAAAGAGAGGTAGAATGAGAAAGTTCGTGTCCAAAATCGGAGGACAGGCGGTGCTCGAAGGGGTGATGATGCGCGGTGAGCGTAGCGTCGCCACGGCGGTCCGCACGTCGGATGGTAGGATCGAAGTGGAAACGTCACGGTTTTCACAGGAGAAAAAATGGTGGACGAAGATACCCGTTCTTCGCGGGTTCCTCAACTTTTTTCTGATGATGATCGTCGGCTCCAAAGTGCTTACCCGCTCGGCGGAACTGTACGGAGAGGAGGAGGCGGAACCCACTAAGTTTGAGATGTGGCTTGCGGCAAAGAGCGGCAAGAGCGTCTTGGACATTGCCATCTTCATCGGCGTGTTTTTGGGGATCGTTTTTGCGGTCGGACTTTTTGTGGCGCTTCCCGTCGGCGTGGTCAAACTCCTTGACCTCATTCCCGGTTTTCAGGATGTTTTTTACGTATGGCGCAACCTTATCGTGAGCGCAGTGCGGCTCGTCGTGTTGTTTTCCTACCTGCTTTTGGTCTCTTGCGTGAAAGATATTCGTCGCGTGTTTATGTATCACGGCGCGGAGCACAAAGTGATCTCCTGCTTTGAACACGGGGAAGAACTTACGGTGGAGAACGCACGTAAAATGCCGCGTGTGCACGACAGGTGCGGCACAAGCTTCCTTGTGATAACGGTGTTCGTCAGTGTGATTTTGACGGCGTTCCTACCCACCTTTGATTCCTTCGGCGGCGTAAAGTCCTTTTTGCTCCGCTTTGTGACGAGGCTCGCGCTCTTGCCCATCGTGGCGGGCGTTTCGTACGAGGTGTTAAAGTTTCTTGCCAAATTCGACAACGCTTTCGTGCGCGCGATAAAAGCCCCCGGGCTGTGGTTTCAACGCTTGACGACAAGAGAGCCCGATGATTCGATGCTCGAAGTATCGTTGACGGCGTTTAAGACCGTGATGGAGATGGATGCGGACGAGGGCATTCCCACCACGCGTTTTGCCATCAAAAAAGATTACAAGCTCGCTCGCTATGAAACTTTGGCTATCCTTAAAAAGACAGGCGAGGCGGAAGCAATCGCGGATTGGTTGTTCGCTTATTACCTCGGCGTGAATCGCAGTGAACTTGCGATGGTGGAGACCATCGACGACGAAGTGCGTGAAAAAGTCATTGCGGCGGCGGAGCGCGTGCGCTGCGGAGAGCCGATGCAGTACGTGCTTGGTGAGACGGATTTTTACGGCGTGACCTTAAAAACCGATCCGCGTGCCCTGATCCCTCGCGGCGATACCGAAGTTTTGGCGGAAGAAGTGCTGTCCTTGGGACTGAATGAAAAGTCGCGTGTGTTGGATATTTGCACGGGGAGCGGCGCCATCGCCATCGTGATCGCACTCAAAACGGGCGCTTGCGTTACGGCTTCCGATATAAGCGAAGAGGCGCTCTCTCTTGCCAAAGAGAATGCGGAGCGCACGGGAGCCGCCGTCACCTTTGTGAAGAGCGACCTGTTTGAGAATATTGAAGGCGTGTACGACGTGATCACGGCAAACCCGCCCTATATCCCATCCAAAGAGGTGGATAAACTTGATGCCATCGTGAAAAGAGAGCCGCGCCTTGCCTTGGACGGCGGAGCGGACGGACTGGACTATTACAGAAAGATAGCGCTTGCCGCGCCCGCGCACCTTGCGGAAGGCGGAAAGCTTGTGATGGAGATAGGCGCCGACCAAGCGGAAGCGGTGCGCGCGCTGTTCAACGCGCCTACCCGCGTCTTGAAAGACCTTGAAGAGCACGACCGCGTCGTGATCGTGGAGAAATAATGTTTGACAAGCTGAAGTTGATGAAAGCCAAATACGAGGAGCTCGCGGAAAAGCTCGCCGACCCGCAAGTCATCGCCCGTCAGGACGAATGGCAAAAGGTCGCTAAGGAGCATTCCGCCCTCTCCGAGATCATGGTGAATTACGATGCGTATCTGAAAGCGGAGCGCGACGCAAAGGAGTGCGAGGAGATTCTTGCCACCGAAAAGGATGAGGAGCTCGTTGCCCTTGCCGAAGAGGAGAAAGCCGCCGCAGAACGCGAAAAAGAGCGTCTTAAGGACGTGTTAAAGATACAGCTTTTGCCCAAGGACCCCAACGACGATAAAAACGTTGTGATAGAGATCCGCGCGGGCACGGGCGGAGAAGAAGCAAGCCTTTTCGGCGCAGTGCTCATGCGTATGTATATGCGCTTTGCCGAGCGTATGCACTGGAAGACCGAAGAGGTGGATATGAATATGACCGACCTCGGCGGTGTGAAAGAAGCGGTGTTCCTCGTGTCGGGCAAGGGCGCTTATAGCAAGCTCAAATACGAGAGCGGTGCGCACCGCGTGCAAAGAGTTCCCGCCACTGAGTCGCAAGGGCGCATCCACACGTCGGCGGCTACGGTCGCCGTGCTTCCCGAGGCGGAAGACGTGGACGCGGATTTCAATCCCGCCGACCTCAAGATAGATACCTATCGCGCGGGTGGCGCAGGCGGTCAATACGTGAATAAGACCGAGAGTGCGATCCGCATCACGCACCTTCCCACCGGTCTTGTGGTGACTTGTCAGGATGAAAAGTCACAGATAAAAAACAAAGAAAAGGCGATGAAGGTCTTAAAGTCCAAATTGTACGACTATTACCGCTCGCAAGCCGACAAAGAGTACGCCGAAAAGAGGCGCGCGCAGGTGGGCAGCGGCGATAGGAGCGAACGCATTCGTACGTACAATTATCCGCAGGGCAGAGTGACCGATCACCGCATAGGAATGACGCTGTACAGCTTGGAACAGTTTTTGGACGGCGATATGCTCGAAATGATAGAAGCGCTTGCTTTGAACGAGCAGAACGAACTTCTGAAAGGCAGCGAACAGGCGTAAAGCGCATTAGGAGGCAATATGATATTCTACAACACCCACAAACACTTGTTGCAAGAGCAGACCTATTCTTACTCGTTGCAGGACGTGGCGGAGCCCAATCTCTTCAGAGAGTTCTTTGACTATGAGAACGTGCCCCGCACCGCGTTCGACTTCTTCACCGTGCCGATGAACACGCCGGAGAATTTGTGGATCACGGATACCACCTTCCGCGATGGACAGCAGTCCATGCACCCCTTTACCGTGGAGCAGATCGTGGATCTCTATAAGATGATGCATCGCCTCGGCGGCAAGAAAGGCATTGTCAAGCAGAGCGAGTTTTTCCTTTACAGCGAGAAGGACAGGGCGGCGGTCAGAGCGTGTCAGGAGCTTGGCTATGAGTTCCCCGAGATCACAAGCTGGATCCGTGCGACCGATTCCGACTTTGAGCTTGTGAAGGAGATGGGCATCAAGGAGACGGGCGTGCTCGTCAGCTGTTCGGACTACCATATTTTCAACAAATTGCACCTCACTCGTGCGCAAGCGATGGACAAATATCTCTCCATTATCAAAAAGGCGCTTGACCGAGGCATCGTGCCCCGCGCTCACTTGGAGGACATCACGAGAGCCGACTCGTACGGCTATGTCGTACCTTTCGTGCGCGAGCTGATGAAACTGTCCAAAGAGAGCGGCATTCCCATCAAAGTGCGCGCGTGCGACACCCTCGGTTACGGCGTGACCTACCCGGGTTCCTCTTTGCCGAGAAGCGTGCCGAGAACCATTTACGGTCTGTGGCGTTACGGCGAGGTGCCGAGCGAGCAGATGGAGTGGCACGGTCACAATGATTTTTACAAGGTGGTCACCAATGCCGCCACCGCATGGCTGTACGGCTGTTCTGCGGTCAACTGCGCACTTCTCGGTATCGGCGAGCGCACGGGCAACTGTCCGCTTGAGGCGATGGCGATCGAGTATGCCTCGCTCAAAGGCACAACGGACGGAATGGACCTTTCTGTCATCACCGAGATAGCGGATTATTTCCGTCGCGAGATCGGCTACAAGATCCCGCCGCGCACTCCCTTCGTGGGCAGAGATTTCAATGTGACGAGAGCGGGCGTGCACGTGGACGGACTTATGAAAGACGAGGAGATATACAACATCTTCAACACCACCAAGGTGCTCAATCGTCCGCCTATGGTCTGCGTGGATAATAACAGCGGTCTTGCAGGTATCGCGTATTGGATCAACAATACTTTCTCCCTGCCCGAGGGGGACAAGGTGCAAAAGAGCGATCCCATCGTTGCCGCGGTCAAAGCGCGCGTGGATGAGATGTATGCGGGCGGCAGAGTTCCGGCTATGAGCGACGAGGAGCTCAACGACCTTGTGCGCAGCGCAGACGCAGAGCGTTACGAGCGTTTTGTGAAGATTGCGGCAAAAGCGTAATATTGTGCGCGCAAAAATATATGGGCGCGCGCGAAAAAGGTGAAAAAACTATAACAAGTTTATAGTATAATAAAGAAAAACCCACTAAAGGAGGACAGACAATGTTAAGAATCGTATACGGAGCCAAAGGTAGCGGCAAGACGGGCAAACTCATCAACGAAGCGAACGAGATGGTGGAAAAGAGCGCGGGTAGCATCGTGTTCCTTACCTACACCGATCGCTATAAGTTTGATTTGAGCTATAAGATCAGACTTATCAACGTGGAGAACTTCGGCGTCGGCACGGAGGACCAGCTCGCGGGCTTTGTCAAAGGCATCCTTGCTTCCAATTCCGATATCGATATGCTCTACATTGACGGCGCGCACCGCGTGACCGGCAAGAAAGTGGAAGACATGCAACTTTTCTATGATGAAGTTGCCAAGGCAAGCAAGAACAGCGCGGTGGAGATCGTGCTCAGCGCCAGTACGGATGAGCTTCCCGCTTTCCTCCAAGGTTTCGAGAGCGAAAAGGTAATCTAAAAAAGCGGAGCTTATAATGAAATATATCAGCACGAGAAACGCTTCTCACGTTGTGTCGGGGAGCGAAGCTATTTTGACGGGGATCAGTCCCGACGGCGGACTTTTCGTTCCTGAAAGTTTTCCGCAAGTCTCTCTTGACGACATTGAGAAAATGTCCGAAATGACCTATGCCGAGCGTTCTGCGTTCGTGATGGGTCTTTATTTGGATGAGTTTTCCAAGGAGGAACTCACCGAGATCACAGAAAAGGCGTACGCCCGTTTTGACGACGAGGATGCTTGCCCCTTGACCAAAATCGAAGAGGGGCTCTATCTTTTGGAGCTGTGGCACGGCCCCACCTTTGCTTTTAAGGACGTCGCGCTCACCGTACTGCCCCAACTCATTTCGCATTGCCGCGAGAAAAAGGGCGAGGCGCTCACCACCCTCGTGCTCGTAGCCACAAGCGGCGACACGGGCAAAGCGGCGCTCGAAGGGTTTAAGGACGTTAAGGGCACCGAGATCATGGTGTTTTATCCCGACGAGGGCGTGTCCGATATGCAAAAGTTGCAGATGATCACGACGGGGGGCGAGAATACCTACGTTGCGGGCATTCGCGGCAACTTTGACGACGCGCAGACCGCAGTGAAAAAGATATTCACCGATCCGGAAGTCGCCAAGGAGCTTAAGGAGCGCGGCTATGTGATGAGTTCGGCAAACTCCATCAACTGGGGCAGACTTCTCCCGCAGATCGCCTATTATTTCTCCGCCTATGCGGACCTTGTGGGTAGCGGCGAGATAGAAAAGGGCGCGGAAGTGAATTTTTGCGTTCCGACGGGCAATTTCGGCAATATCCTTGCGGGGTATTACGCCTATCGCATGGGGCTCCCCGTGAAAAAACTTGTGTGCGCGTCCAATATCAATAACGTGCTTACCGACTTTTTCACCACAGGCGAATATGACGTTTCACGCGAATTCCACAAGACCATTTCTCCCTCGATGGACATTTTGATCTCTTCCAACTTGGAGCGTCTTATCTTTGAGATAACGGGCAGGAACGATGCGACTGTGCGCGACCTTATGACCGCGCTCAAAACCGAGGGAAAATACAATGTGGACCTCTCTCTCATCAAGCGCAACTTTGCCGTCTTTGAGGCGGGCTTTGCCGATGAGGACGAGACGATGGAAACCATGTACAATACGTTTGACGAGTACGGTTATCTTGTGGACCCCCACACCTCGGTCGCCGTCAGCGTTTACAACAATTATTACGTGACGTCGGGCGATACGACGCCTTGCGTCATTCTTTCCACCGCCAGCCCCTATAAGTTTGCCGCCGACGTGTACGAAGCGGTGGGCGAGAGCGTGGTGGACGACCCGTTCAAAGCGGTCAAGCGCCTCCATCTCCTCACGGGTATGGAAGTGCCTGCGGGCATTGCCCGTCTTGAGACCGCGGAGGTGCGTTTCCAAGACGTGCTGAATAAAGACGAAATTAAAGAAAAAGTACTTGAAAAGGTGACGAAATGAGAATTTACAGCGGCATACAGCCCACCGGTTGTATCACGATCGGCAATTATATCGGCGCGGTGAAAAACTGGCTTGAACTCCAAAAGGAGAATGAGTGCCTTTTTGCCGTGGCAAACCAACACGCATTGACCGTGCGCCAAGTTCCGCAGGAACTTCGCGAGCGCACGCTCTCTTTTTTCGCGCAGTTTTTGGCGTGCGGCTTGGACCCCGAAAAGAGCATTCTTTACGTGCAGTCCAATGTGCCCCAACACAGCGAACTTGCTTGGATCCTCTCTTGCAATACCTATCTCGGTGAGTTGGAGAGAATGACCCAATTTAAGGATAAATCCCGCAAAAACGAGGATAATATCAATGCGGGTCTCTTGACCTATCCCGTGCTGATGGCGGCGGATATTCTTTTGTTCAAAACCGACCTCGTGCCTGTGGGCAAGGACCAAAAGCAACATTTGGAGCTTGCGCGCGACATTGCGATCCGCTTCAACAATCGCTTCGGCGACACCTTCGTGGTGCCTGAGCCTTATATCCCCAAGCAAGGGGCAAAGATTACAAGCTTGCAAAATCCGACGGAAAAGATGAGCAAGTCGGATAAGGACGCCAATGCAACGGTGTCCATCATCGATCCGCCCGACGTCATTTTGCGCAAGTTCAAGCGCGCGGTGACGGACAGCGACAACCGCGTGATCTTTTCGGAAGAGAAGCCCGGCATCTCCAATCTTCTCACCATTTATTCCGCGTTCGGCGGCGTGAGTATCGAGGAAGCCGAAGCTCGCTTTGGGGGCAAAGGTTACGGCGACTTCAAACTTGCGGTGGGTGAGACCGTCGCGGACGCGCTCGCGCCCGTACAAAAGAAATATAATGAGTATCTCGCGGACAAGGCGGAACTTGAACGCATTATGAAAGAGGGCGCGGAGAAAGCGGCAAGGATCGCCGCGCGCACCTTGCAGAAGGTCAAAAAGAAGATAGGGTTCGTAGCTGACTGATGTTTGGATATATCTTGCCCGACAAGCCGAATATGTATATGAAGGACTATGTCCTTTTTCGCGCCTATTATTGCGGGCTATGCCATGCGACAAAGGGCGAGTGCGGGCAGGTGGCACGCTTTAGCGTGAACTACGATATGACCTTTATAAGCCTCTTTTTTCACGGCTTGCACAAGGTCAATACCCAAGTGGTGCAAAAGCGCTGCATTTTGAATCCAAAAAAACGTCCCGTGATCGCGGCGACGCCTTTGATGACGGAGCTTGTGCGGCTGAACCTTGTGCTCCTTGGCATGAAACTGGAGGACGATAAGGCGGACGGAGAACCACGCCTTTTGCACAGAATGGCGTTCTCCCGTCGCGTGAAGAAAGCGCGGAAGAAGTCTCCCGCATTCGCCGCGCTTGCGGACGAGTGCCACGCGCGCCAACTGGAAGAAGAGCGGAGCGGCGTGTCTCTTGACGGAGCGGCTGAGCCTTTTGCGGATATGATGCGCAAGGTGTTTGCGTTGTTGGCGGGGGAGAAAAATTCGCCCGAAGTGGAGAAGATAGGGTATCTTCTCGGCAAATACGTGTATTTTACGGACGCTTTGGACGACTATGACGAGGACGTAAAGAAAGGGCGTTTTAACGCCTTTCGACGCACCTTCGGCGCGGAGAGTTACGCCGCGCTCAAAGAAGCGCACGAAGAGGATATCCGCTTTATTGCGGAAGAGATCGTGCGGGGCGTGGAAGAGGCATATCGCAATGTGGAGCTTGGTGATACCGAGGGCGTTGTGACCAATACGCTTTGGTACGGACTGCGGTGGCGTTTGGACACCGTCTTGAAAAAGGAGAAAGGAAAATGTATAAAGATCCGTTTGTAGTGCTCGGCGTTTCAAGAGACGCCACGCAAGCCGAAGTGCAGACCGCATACGAAAGGTTGCGCGAAGAGTACCGCGCCGAGATACACATCGAGGGGGACGACGGCAAAAAAGCCGCCAAGAAGCTCTCCGAGCTTGAGGAAGCCTACCGCGCCGCGATGGAGGAACTCTCCAAAGGCGCCGAAGTGCATGGCGTGTATGACCACATTGCCTCCCTTTTGAAGAGCAAGCGTTACGACGAGGCGCAATCCGCCCTTGACAAGGTGTCGGATAGGGGTGCGGAGTGGCACTATTATCAGTCTGCCGTCTATCACGGCAAGGGGTGGTATTACGAGGCGAAAGCTCAGCTGGATATGGCGATCAGCATGGACCCCGACAACCAAAAGTATAAAGATACGTTGGAGCGTATGAAGACGCACGCGGCAGACCCCATGGGCGCAGCGGGGGCTTCGGATGCGCCACGTGGCGGCTATGATACCTACGAGAATATGCAGCGCAATACCCGTCGCGGTACGGCGGGGGATTGTTGCGCCTCTTTGATCTGCGCGGACTGTTGCTGTGAGTGCATGGGCGGCGACCTCATTCGCTGCTGCTAAATGAAGCGCATCACCTCTAAAGAAATAGCACTATCGGGTATCTCCGCGGCATTCGCGGTGATCGCGGTGGTGCTTTCTTATTATGTGACGGTCTTGACGCTTGCCTTTTACGCCCTTGCGTCCGTCGCCTTGATGCTCCCCTTACTTGCGGAGAGCGGCAGAGGAGCGGTGCTTGCCTATGTGGCGTCGGCGGGTCTCGGTTTTCTTTTTGTGGGATACGTTGCAGCAATGCCCTACATAATCATGTTCGGACCGTACACGATACTTTTTTATTATCTTCGGAAATATCTAAAGAAACGCTATTTTTGTCTTCCCATAAAAGTAGCGTTTGCAAACCTTTCTTTCCTTGCCGTTTTTTATGCCATCGGGCTCACGCTTGCGGACTTTCCCATCGTGGATTCGCTCTCGACCTCAGCAAAATACGTTGTGATCTATGTCGTGCTTTCGGCGGCGTTCATCGTCTTTGATGTTGCCTTCGATAGGCTGTACGAAATGCTTTTCAAGCGTTTCGGCGGCAAATTGCGTTCTTAATTCACCGCAGAACAGCCACACCCGTTATTCGCACTTCCGTAATTGTCCGACACGAGGAAGGCGAGCGCCAGTACGATGAGCGT
>Ga0310690_10012000_pt1 | contig 10670 bp, 9 predicted proteins | sample AusTroGonzalo_MG_2_FD_207661 | JGI IMG/M metagenome (GOLD analysis project Ga0310690, IMG submission 207661) | Bovine rumen microbial communities from tropical cattle in Woodstock, Queensland, Australia - Gonzalo_04 (v2) (version 2) | ecosystem: Host-associated > Mammals > Digestive system >...
CAATGGAGGGGTGGATGCGGTTGGCCTTTACGAGGTTGGTGATGTCTTTGTCGGCCCATTCGTTGAAGAAGCGGGCGTAGCCGTTCTTGCACTTGGGATAGAGCCACATGTCGAAGCTCTCGGCCATTACCATCATACCCAGTGAGTCGCAGATGTCCATCTGCCACTGGCTTGGCATATTATGGCTGGTACGGATGGCGTCACAGCCCATCTCTTTCAGTATCTTGATCTGGCGGATGAGGGCTGCCTTGTTAATAGCGGCTCCTAAGGGGCCGAGGTCATGGTGCAGACAGACACCTTTCAGTTTGCGTGTCTCGCCATTGAGTTGGAAGCCGCCTTCCTTCGACACTCTAACCGTGCGGAGGCCAACTTTCAGGGTCTTCTGGTCGAGGACCTCGCCGAAATCATCGAAGACGTTCGGTTTGCTCTTGCCATCACAGAGCGTGATACGCAACTCATAGAGATTGGGGGTCTCAGGAGTCCACAACTGGGCATTAGGGATGAAGAACGTGCCAACGGCCTTGCCAGATCCCCTGCGCATAGGAGCAGGGGATATCCACTTCCTATCGCTGTGGTCGGGATAGATGAGTTCCATAATGACGGGCAGTCCATCCCCACAATCAATGACGGGCACCTCCACGACAAGCTTGGTAACGTCTTTGTCTTTGCCGTGCTTCTCGTGCAACGTCGTCATGGTGGTGATGCCCCAGTCGTCAATGCGTGCCTGCTGCGGGGTGAGGATGAGCGTCACGGGGCGGTAGATGCCGGCACCGGGATACCAGCGGCTGCTTTCCTCCAGATTCTGAAGATCCACCTCCAACAGGTTGTCGCCGGACTTCACAAACGACGTTATATCCACGCGGAACGTGTTGTAGCCATAGGCCCAGTAGCCCGCCTTCTGTCCGTTCACGCTGACTGTTGGCTCGGCCATAGCACCGTCGAAGAGCAGCTCGGCATGGCCTTTGAAATCCGAAGGAATGGAAAAAGTCCGCCTGTAGTGTCCCTCGCCTATCCATGGCAGGGCACCAGAGCGTCCACTCTTCTCCGTAGCCTCTTTCTCACCGTTCTGTTCAATAGCTACCGTCTGCAGATCCCACTTCTTGTCGAAGGGTCCGCTGATGGCCCAGTCGTGGGGCACGCTCACTGTCTGCCATGTCTGCTGGTCGCGTGAGAACTGCCAGTTGTCGGTCAAGCTAATCTCTTGCCGTTGGGCGACGGCCGTCATAGCTGTTAGTGTGATGATAGTAGTCAGTAGTTTTTTTTTCATAGAGGATGAGGTTTATGGTTTTCTGTCTTCATCGATCAGTTTCAGCAGACGGTCGACGGCCTCTTCTTCAGGGATGTTCTTCTCTACGCACTCCTTGCCACGGTAGAGGGAGATGCGGCCGCGTCCGGCACCTACGTAGCCGTAGTCGGCATCGGCCATCTCGCCAGGGCCGTTCACGATGCAGCCCATGATGCCGATTTTCAGTCCCACGAGGTGGCTGGTAGCAGCCTTGATACGGGCAATGGTGTCCTGAAGGTTGTAGAGCGTGCGTCCACAGCCCGGACAGCTGATATACTCTGTCTTTGTGAATTTGATACGGGCAGCCTGTAGGATGGTATCCTCCAGTTCACGCAACCTTTCTTGTGGCACCCAGGAAAACGAGGGACCGTAAGAAATGCATAGCTTGGTGGCTCTCCGGTCAATGAGTGCCGCACCGGCAATCATGGCACATTTCAGCTGCAGGTCTTCCCAATCCATGTGTTCAATGAAATGCAGCGAGATCCATCCGTCGTGCATTTTCGCCTCTGCTTCCTGACGCAGCTTTGTACATTCCTCAATGAAGCTGACCAGTTTCCTTGCCACGGGAATCTCGGCCTCAGGCTCCTCACTCAGCGAGACGCGGATGGTATCGCCAATGCCCTCGGTGAGCAGGGCACCAATGCCCAAGGCACTCTTGATGCGACCATCTTCGCCCTCACCAGCTTCGGTGACACCCAGGTGCAGAGGGTAGTGTATGTCCTCGCTGTCCATCTGCTTCACTAGCAGCCGCACGCTCTGTACCATCACTACGGTGTTCGAGGCTTTGATGCTGATAACCACGTCGTTGAACTGTTCGCGACGGAAGATACGGAGAAACTCCATGCAGCTCTCGACGATGCCCGCCGGCGTGTCGCCATAGCGCGACATGATGCGGTCGGAGAGCGAGCCGTGGTTCACGCCGATACGCACGGCAGTGTGGTGTCTCTTGCAGACATTGATAAACCTGACCAGGCGCTCGTCAAGACGTTGCAGCTCGGCGGCATATTCCTCGTCGGTATAGTCCAGATGCTTGAAGGTACGAGCAGGGTCTATGTAGTTGCCAGGATTGATGCGTACTTTCTCGCAATACTCTGCAGCTACGTCGGCTACGTCGGCATTGAAATGCACGTCGGCCACCAGCGGTGTTGTGTAGCCCTGCTGCTTCAGCTGCTCTGAGATGTTCTTCATGTTCAGGGCCTCGCGTCGGCCCTGTGTCGTGAAGCGCACCAGTTCGCCTCCGGCATCGATGATACGGCGAGCCTGACTGACGCAACCCTCGGTGTCGTTGGTGTCGACGGTTGCCATCGACTGGATGCGGATGGGGCTGTCGCCACCAATGGTGAGGTCGCCCACATGGGCTACGGTACTCTTTCGTCTTAAATAGCTCATGTTCAATTCGTCTTAAAAGGGTATTTCACTTCGCTCAGGTCTTGGTTAGCCTTCACAATCTTCTGCTTCAGTCCCTCTTTGTGGGCAAGAAGGCGCTGCGACAGAGCCTCATCGGTCAGGGCAATCATCTGGCACGCCAGCAGAGCGGCATTTTGGGCACCGTTCACCCCGACGGTGGCCACAGGGATGCCCGGCGGCATCTGGACAATGCTGAGCAGGGCATCGAGACCGTCGAGCATGCCCTTGATAGGAACACCGATGACGGGGAGTGTGGTCTGAGCAGCAATGACACCAGGCAAGGCGGCAGCCATGCCGGCGGCGGCAATGATGACACGGATGCCACGCCCGGCAGCCTGGGCAGCAAACTCTTCTACTGCCTGCGGGGTGCGATGGGCCGACAGGGCGTTCACCTCAAAGGGCACTTGCAACTCGTCCAGCTGCTTACAGGCTTTCTCCATGACGGGCAGGTCGCTGGTGCTGCCCATGATGATACTAACTAATGGCTTCATAACAAGATTATTCTGAATGGTTATCTAAAGACTTTGCAAAGATAACGCTTTTTCAGGCAACAACCAAACAAATCCACAGAATTCTTCATCAAGAAAGTAAAGAACCAGAGAAAAAGAAAAACCTCCTGGACGCAGGAAATGGCGCTCAGGAGGATTGATCAGTCATGGTAGAGAGATGGCGTTCAGCTCAGGGTACAGATGCACGAACTGACTCCAAGGCTGGTGGCAATGGCCGAGAGTATAGCCAGTAGGGTCTGCACAACGTATTTGATGATTTCTTTCTTTTTCATGGTCTTTAGTTGTTAAAGCCTCCCCCAACCCCTCCAATTGGAGGGGGGCTTGTATCCTTGGGATTTGTAGCCCCCCACCTAACGGAGGGGGAGTGGGGGCTTGGGGAAGCTCCCTCCTTGGAGGGAGGCTCCCCCTCCTCGGAGGGGGTTGGGGGGAGGGTTTTTACGGATTCACCACTCCTGGCTCGTCGTTGTCGTCGCCGCTGCCGCCGGCGTCGGTGGTCAGGTACTTGCCTTTCTCTAGGGAGAGGACGGCCTCGCCGTTCTTGATCTTCTGGGCCATGGTGCTGTAGGTCAGCTGACCGTCCTGGGTCATCTTCTTCGCACTCATGATGCCGGTGGCGATGGCGCAGAGGCGCACGTTCTCGATGTGGGTGTTCAGGTCGAACTTCTCCACGTTCAGGGCGGGCTTCGAGGTGACGGCGGCCTTGAAGATGGCCAGGTCGGCGAGCTTCACGGGCTGTCCGTTCAGCATCAGCTCCTTCACGCAGGTCACCATGTCCTGCAGGATGCCCTTGATGAGGCCCTTCGAGTAGGGCGAGTTGTGCTCGCTCATGTGCTGGGCCAGTCCGTCGATGTCGATGGGGGGCAGGTTCTCCACGCGGCCGTAGATCTTGCCGTAGTTCTTGTTACCCTGAACCTTGTTGGGATAGAGATTGATTTTAAGCATAATTGTAAAAAGAATTTTTAGTTAAACATTTGTTTTTTGTGTGTCATCCGTGGCGCCTTGTGGTTGACGGGTGCAAAGGTAGGGCGAAAAGTGTCTCTCCGCAATCCGTTAACACAAACTTAACAAATGTTGACGGCAATTAACAAAACCATCCCTACAGATTGATGCGGGATGGAGTGTTGTTTTGGTGTTGCCAACGTGAATATTACGACAGCGACAGCATGTCTCTCGTTTGCTCCAGAATCTGGAGCAGTTCAGCCATGGTGGTAGCGCGGAGCATGGCAATGCGGGTGGGGCGGAAGTTGGGGATGGCCTTGTAGATAGGGGTGGCGGCGAGATGGCGGCGGGTGTGGATGATGCCTCGCTGTTCGTCGATACGTTCCACGTTGATGCGTAGCAGTTCCTCCAGCACGTCAAGCTTCTGGTCGAAGGTGAGAGGCTCAGCCTGAGTGTTGTCCAGCTCGTCGCGCAGCTCCTTGAATATCCAGGGGCGTCCGAAGGTAGCTCGCCCCACCATGATGGCATCTACGCCGTAGCGCTGAAAAGCGTCGCTCGCTTGCTGTGGCGTGGTGATGTCACCATTGCCGATGATGGGAATGTGGATGCGCGGATTGTGTTTCACTTCGCCGATGAGCGTCCAGTCAGCATTGCCAGTATACATCTGCGAGCGGGTTCGGCCGTGGATAGTGAGAGCCTGGATGCCACAGTCCTGCAGCTGTTCGGCCAGGGTGGTGATGACGAGCTGCTCGCTGTTCCATCCGAGTCGTGTCTTCACGGTGACGGGAAGACGCACCGCATCCACCACGCGGCGGGTGATGTCGAGCATCTTGGGAATGTTCTGTAGCATACCGGCACCAGCCCCCTTCCCAGCCACCTTCTTCACAGGACAGCCGAAGTTCAGGTCGATGATATCGGGGCCGGCCTCTTCCACGATACGTGCCGCCTCGACCATGGCATCTGTGTCGCGGCCATAAATCTGTATACCCACGGGGCGCTCCTCGTCGCTGATGAGCAGCTTGCTCACCGTCGACTTCACGTCGCGCACCAGTGCCTCGGCAGAGACAAACTCTGTGTAGACCATCGAGGCACCGAAACGCTTGCATAGCAGACGGAATCCAATGTCGGTGACATCCTCCATCGGAGCGAGGAAGACGGGACGTGAGCCGAAGTCAATAGTACCTATTTTCATCTTTTTGCTGCAAAATTACAAAAAAGTTCATGAAATAGTAGTCATAACTGCCAACTTTTTTGTAATTTTGCAAAATCAAAGCGCAATGACATGGCAAAGAACCCCATTTGGCAAGACAGCTACTGGCTCATGCTGATGCAGGCATACCTGCGGAAGCCTGTGGGCGTGAAGCCCCTTTACAGCCGTATCATGGTGGAGTTGAGCCTGGAGCTGCACATAGCCCCGGAAGAGCTGCGAGAGCGTATGATGCAAATAAGCCGACTCGACACACCGCGTATAGAGCGCATCTGGCGTTCCTACAGCGACAATCCAAGGCGGCTGACGCGTGCGGTGAGGCTGTTGCGCGAGATGAAGGGCTTTGGTGCTGCCGACGAGTTCTATGCCGGCGTTGAGGTGCAGGAGACCTTCGAGCGCGACTTCCGCCCACTGGGCGAGGATGACCGTTTCACGCCGATGATGCTCATCCTCATTCTCGACCTCTACTATCAGCTGACGCCGTTGACGATGGTCGAAGCTACGCCTGAAGTGGCTTCGTTGGCGCGGCTGATGGGGTTGAAGGCGCACGACGTGGTGGAGGTGCTTGGCGTGTTCCAGATCTGCGACCCCTACCTCTCACGCAGCGAGGTGACGCTCTCGCCTCTGCTGGCTCCCTGTCAGCGGCTGTGGCAGCGTATGAGCGACCAAGAGCCGCAGCATATCCACACCCTTGCAGAACAACTGAAAGAATATTTCTCGTAGGGGTAGGCCCGTGCCAGCCCGAAACAAATAACACGTTTTGGAACAGACTCAGATACAGCAGCAGAAGCAGGAACAGCGACAGTTACAGACCATCTCGGCGCAGCAGCTGTTGCAGGCACAGTTGGTGGAACTGCCTTTGCAGCAGATGACAGAGCGCATCGAGACGGAACTGCACGATAACCCTGCCCTGGAGAAGAGCGTTGGCGACGATGAGACCCTGCCGGAATGGGGTTCGGCTTCTGCCAGCAGCGAGAGCGACAGTCCCGAAGACTTTGATGCACAGCGTGAGCGCGAGGAGCGTAGCGACGCCCTCGATGCAGCCCTTGAAAATATCGGGCGCGACGACGAGGACTTGCCTGTCTATCAAGGGGGCCACTCATGGAATGACGATCAGGAGCCATCGGCCTTCGGTGCTGAGGAACGATCGTTCTACGACCAGCTCATGGAGCAAGTTGGCGAGATGGAACTGACCGACGACGACCGCTATGTGATAGAATATCTTATCCAGTCGCTTGAAGATGACGGTCTGTTGCGCACGCCGTTGAGCGATATCTGCGAACAGTTGGCCATCTACCACGGCATCGACATCACAGAGGCGGAGATCGAGAGACTGCTGCACCGTCTGCAACAGCTCGATCCTGCCGGCATCGGAGCCCGAACGCTGCAGGAGTGTCTGCTGCTGCAGGTGGGACGCAGGAAACCGTCGTCGCTGAAAACGCTGATGCAGCGGGTGCTGACCGACTATTTCGATGAGTTCACCAAGAAGCATTGGGAGAAGATACAGCGGTCGCTGGCCCTGAACGACTTACAAACACAGACCCTGTTGGCTGAGTTGCGACACTTGAACCCCAAGCCTGGAGCTGCCTTGGGCGAGGCCATCGGTCGTTCGATGCAGCAGATCACCCCCGACTTCATCGTTGATACTCATGATGACGGTTCCGTTAGCATGTCGCTGAACACGGGTGACATGCCACGGTTGGAGATTTCGCAGTCGTTTGCCGACTTGCTGAACGACTTCCAAACCAACAAGGAGCACATGTCACGTCAGCAGAAAGAGGCGTTGCTCTATACCAAGCAGAAGGTGGATGCCGCCCAGAACTTCATCGATGCCGTAGCCATGCGACAGCGCACGCTGACCAAGACGATGAAAGCCATCGTACAGCTGCAGAAACCTTTCTTCGAGGAAGGTGACGAGGAGCTGCTACGCCCCATGATCCTGAAGGATGTGGCCGAGATGACAGGTCTGGATCTGAGCACCATTTCACGTGTGTCGAACTCAAAATATGTGCAGACGCGCTGGGGAACCTTCCCCCTGAAGTTCTTCTTCAGCGATGGCTATGTCACCGAAGATGGCGAGGAGTTGTCCACCCGCAAGATCAAGGCCGCCCTTCGCATTCTGATTGAAGACGAAGACAAGCGGAAGCCGATGAGTGATGACGCGTTAGCCGAGGCACTGGCCCGGCAGGGCTTCCCCATAGCCCGCCGCACCGTCTCGAAATACCGTGAACAGCTGGGGCTGCCCGTAGCAAGACTGAGAAAGAGTTAGGAGTTGTCAAATCATAAAGTATCAAAAAAGGGGTGTCACGCAACAAAGCACTAATCATAGCGGCTCGAATCATCAGCATTATTTTCACGCCGTTCTACCTGCCATTGGTGGGTATTGCGATATTGTTCTCCTTTAGCTACATGAACATGTTGCCCTTGAGCTACAAACTGCTGGTGGTCACCATCGTTTATCTCCTCACCATCCTGGCCCCAACCCTCCTGATTCGCCTTTACCGACAGCACCGGGGATGGTCGTTGCTGCAGCTGGGACACCGTCGTCGCCGGCTGGTGGCCTATGTCATCTCCATTCTCTGCTATTTGGCATGTATCTGGCTGATGTTCTACTACCACATCTACCACTTCATCGTCATCATCGTTGTCGCTGCACTCATCATTCAGGCGGTCAGCGTCATAGTGAGCATCTGGTGGAAAATCTCCATGCACACGGCAGCCATCGGTGGTGTAGCCGGGGCATTGATGGCCTTTGCCGAGCTGTTCAGATTCAACCCCGTGTGGTGGCTATGCATCGTCGTCTTCCTCTCAGGTATCCTCGGTACGGCGCGCATCGTCCTTCGTCAGCACACGCTGGGGCAGGTGGTGGCCGCCTTCTTCATCGGTGCCGTCTGCGCCTTCTTCACCATCCTCTATCTCTAGGCATTGCTTGTTCGCAATCCAGAATTAAACCGTTTTTTCTAAGCCAGGTTGTCATATTAGATGAAATACAAGGATCTCTTCATTGATTTTGATGATACACTCTACGATACCCACGGTAATGCGGTCATTGCCCTGAGCGAAACTTTCGAGGCTTTCCATCTAGAACGCTTTTTTCCCGACCCACAAGTCTTCTACGATGCTTACTGGCTTGCCAACATCGACCTCTGGACGCGTTATTCGAAAGGTGAGATAACGCGCGACTACTTGATTGTGGAGCGCTTTCGCCGTCCACTCAGTGAGGGACGAGGGCTGGAAGTAACCGAAGCATTCTGCCTGGAGATGAGCGACAAGTTCCTTGAATTCTGTTCCTCGAAGCCTGGTGTGGTGGAAGGTGCGCACGAATTGATGGACTATCTGAAGGGCAAGGGTTATAGGATGCACATGTGCAGCAACGGTTTCCATGAAGTGCAGTACAAAAAGCTCGATGCCAGTGGCCTGCGCGACTACTTCGACACCATTGTCCTGAGCGAGGATGCTGGAGTCAACAAGCCATCGAAAGCCTTCTTTGACTACGCCCTGAAGATGTCGGGTGCCACCCCAAAGGCCACGTTAATGATAGGCGACAACCTACAGACCGACATCCTCGGTGCCCTCAATGCCGGCATCAATGCCCTGCTGTTTAACCGATGGCAAGCCGATGTCAAAGAATGTCCGCAAGTACCCACGTTCGTCGTTGACAGCCTGCGCGACATCATGGGCATCCTATAGCTTTCAATTTCCCTTTATTTCTTCTGAACGATCTCGGCGGCAACGATTTCGGCTATGCGGCGGGCACCTTTGCCGTCGGGGTGAATACCGTCAGAGAGCATTTTGTCACCGTCATTGGCAAACTGAGTGTGCAGGTCGATGACTTGCGCACCGTATTTTTTGGCCACCTCCAGCTGGATGGGAATGACACCGTCCACAATGACAGATTCGTTAATGTTCCACGTTGACTTTAAAGCGGGAATGGGGGTGCAGAGGAAGATTTGTGGTTTCAGAGGGGCGGCAACCTTCTTGTTTTTCTTCGATTTCTTTGCCGGTTGCGCCAGTTCTGGGCAGAGGGTGGTAATCATTTGCTCCAGGTCATGGCCAAACTCAGCGGCGTACTGCCAATTCTGGGGCTTCGAGTCGTTGGTGCCCAGCTTGATGATGACAATGTCGGGTCGGAAAGCCTGTGCATCGCGCCATGCCATCTCATTCATATAGGGCATGTCGCCCTTGTTCAGCATCGTGCGCCCGCTCACGCCAAAGTTTTTCACCCAGTAATTGTCGCCGAGAATCTTTTGCAGTTCAGCGGGATAGCCAGAGGCAGGTGCCATATCAATGCCATGGCCGTCGGTGATGCTGTTGCCTATACAGGCCACGCGGATGGCATCGGGCTTGGGCGTCTGACGCGCCTTCAGCCAATTGCCCAAGTCGGTGAGCATCTGGTCATGGTATTTGAACCAGGGGCCGAATCCAAAGCCGTGGTCGCCTGTCGGATAGATATACATGGCACATTCGTTGCCGGCATTACGCATGGCCGAGTAATACTGCACACCGTTGGTCACGGGCGGCACCAGACGGTCGTCGCTGGCCATAATGATACAGGCAGGCGGGGAGAGGTGGCGGCGAACGGCCTTGTCGGTAGAGAAGTCACGCACCAGCTCGGGGTCTTTTTGCCCCTCCTCACCAAGGAAGTTGCGACACGACCACTTGTGCGACACACGCTCGTCCATAGAAATCACCGGATAGAAGAGAATGGTGAAATCCGGGCGCACGTCGAAATCCGAGTGTGTAGAGATGACCGAAGACAGGTGGCCACCGGCTGAGAAGCCCATGATACCTACATCGTGCGGGTTAATGCCCCACACCTGGGCTGAGTCGCGTACGATGCGGATGCCCTGCTCCACGTCGCTGATGGGTTTGGTGCGGTCGCCGTCGGGCAGGCGGTAGTTCACCACAAAGTAGGCGATGCCCTGTTCGTTCATCCAGTCGGAGGCCATCGTGCCCTCGTGCGTGTTCGACAGCATGGAATAGCCGCCGCCAGGCACACCCACAATGGCCTTGCCCGAGGGTTTTTCTGGCAGGAAGCATACCATCTGTGCCTTTCCGTCAGGGGTGAGGTCGAGTGTAAACTTTCTCGCTGTATTCGCCTGTACGCCGACAGCGAGGGTTAATAACGCCAAAATCACGAAACGACGTGACTTTCCTTTCTTACTTAATAGTTCCATAGTTTATACAGCTTTACTACAATTATTGCTGCAAAATTACGAATAAACGAGGGAAATGCAAAAGAAAATTACATTTTTCTTTTCATCCTAAATTCCGTAGCACTTTAGTTTAACTATTTTTGTAAGTTCCTGGGCAACAAAATATT
>Ga0310690_10012002_pt1 | contig 10669 bp, 6 predicted proteins | sample AusTroGonzalo_MG_2_FD_207661 | JGI IMG/M metagenome (GOLD analysis project Ga0310690, IMG submission 207661) | Bovine rumen microbial communities from tropical cattle in Woodstock, Queensland, Australia - Gonzalo_04 (v2) (version 2) | ecosystem: Host-associated > Mammals > Digestive system >...
GATATCGTGACATTAAACAGCGATTTTATCAGAGCCGGTATCATATTCATAAACATTGTCATAAATATACCCAGTAATATAATGGTCACCAATGATTTATTCCCAGATGTGTTCATCAGGCTGTCTATCAATAATTTAGAATCGTTTTGGGCGATTGCTGCCTGAATAGCAGTGGTTCCATCGACATTGCCGAAAACCCTGTTCAATACCATGATGGTAAATGTTAAAAATATTCCCGTCATCGCCAATCCCAACGCCCCAGACACAACGTCATCGATAATTTGTTGGAAATTGCGTTTGCCATTTGGAAATATTTTCCAACCTTGGAACAGCCACGATAATAAAGTTAAAGGCAATAGTATAAAATCAATAGCCAATTTCACAAATATTTCCAAGAAATATAATGGAATTGGCAGCAACGCCATAAAGTATAATACCAAAACCAACAGTCCCGTTGCCAACAATGGAATATTTGGGAATATCGGAACTACTGCAATTTTATGCATATAATCGTAATTAAATGCCATATTCAACATTGTCCAACCGACGGTCATACCCAATCCTGTCATTTGATGAACATTAGAAATTTGGCACGTCAAGTTATGGCGAAAACGCGGTGCAAATGCCCCCACAGAATCAGGTTGTGCACTTTTGGACTCTATACTGGTACGGTCGGCAATTGCGGTTGCAATTATACAGTTGGCATAATTTTCACGGGAATTAGCCTCGGCCACGGTATAATTTAATGATAATCCGATATCAAATACGGGTTGGATTATTACAGACGAAATCATACGTGGTAATGGTGCCGCCAATAATGCCGATACAAACAAAACTTTAACAATATGAGAACCAAATTTTCCACTGATTGACCAAGCATTAATTACACCGGGTTCACTGGCAATATCTTGTTTTTTTGTTCCGACATACACTTGGGTAATTTGTAATGCGAACCATACCCCTGTTAATGCTATGGCAATTGGTATTATAATACGCCCCAGATATTTGTATGTGATTGGCAATAATGTAGATATTTCACCAATAATATCTGAAAATATTTGGCATGACCAACACGTCGTAAAAAATGATAATGCATCAGATATGTTCACCGGTGATACAGTACGAAAAATTGAATAACCAATAATTCCAACGCCCAATCCAATTGCACCAATAGCCAACGGCGCAATTGCCGCCGCCGTCAGTGGCAAAAAAGATAAAAATGTTATCCAAAATTTTTTTAACCAATTCATATTTTAATTATAGCATAACTTTATCAAAATGTTCTATAATTACAATAATAAATATTAGAGAATGAAATTCATAAAAAAATTTTTGTGCAGTTTGCTTTTAATATTTGGTTTTTTTATGCCAAATATGGCTTTTGCGTGGGGAATAATTGACGTCGACGCATTGGACATTTCTGGGTTGGTGCCGATTGTTTTGGATGCGTTTATGTATGTGGCAAATGGAACATACGCATATTTCGTCGGTAATGGCAAGGGTGTTATTTATGTTTTGGTTTGGGGATTTTTTATTTATTACATTATCTCTTATTTGGTTAAACTTTATATTCCAAAATTTTGGATTACCACATTTGGGTTCAAGGCCGGCGATTCCATTGATAATACCAGTGGAATGAAAATTATAGAAAGCGTGTTGAAACCGGCGGTACGTGTGTTGGTTGCGGTTATTGTATTGTTGCCGATTCCTCCGGAAAGAATGGCGGAATATTTAATAAATCCTTTTTTAAGTGTTGGTTCTTTTTATACTTCGGTAATTATCGAACAATCCGTAGATATAACCACAGATATCGGTTCGGGTCGTGCGATAAAATGCCCTGAAAATTTATTAGAAGAAGGTTGGTTGAATAAAGAATCTTGTGATTATTTGATTCAACCGGTACATGTATTATCCCAGGCCAACAACGCCGTTGTAAAACAAGGGTTTAATTATATATCTGATGGAATAAAAAGTTTGATCAATTTTCTGACAAATGGTATTGGCCAAGGTATTATGGAAATTATAACTGGACTTTTGTTGGTTAGCACGTTCATTGGATGCAACATATTTATGGCATTATTGGTTATCCAGGCAATATTTAATTTCGGTATGGCGTTAATTTTATACCCATTTAATGTCGCCGTATGGGTTGCAAAAAAGAACGACAGTTGGTTTGATATATGGCCGGCATTATCTGGAATTATTGATGCATTAAAACAAGTTGTTATCACCATGATTGCATGTGCGTTTATATTATGCGTAAATGTCGCATTGGTTCGTGCGTTGTTTCAATGGAATCATAATGCGTTCACCGATGCGGCCAATGGTATTGTCACGGGATTTGGTGGTCATTTCATGGTATGGTTATCGTGTATATTAACGTTCTTTTTAATGAATAAAATGTTCGAAATAACACGTGAAAAATTGACTGAATATATTGGTGGAAATTCTACTGATTTGTATAACAAGGTGAAAACCGAGGCCAAGACAGGATGGAACATTATGACCGGATTTTCCGGAAATATAAAAAACATTGGAAAATATGTGAAAGGTAAATAATGGATACATTGGGACAATCTTTTGTGAATAATGCCGTGCAATGTTGGTCTTGCCCGGTATTTGATCGTTTGTTCGAAGTTGTATCTTTGGCGGCGGCGGCGGTGTACCCAACGTTTATATGGATATGCACGGCTTTGTTATTAATCATTTTAGCGTTTTATATTTTTGGCATTGTGTGGAAAAATCTGACTGGGAAATTTGCCGATGGATTCAAAGATGGCTGGTTCAGAAATTCTATATGGACAATAATCAGAAATTCTTTATTTGTGGTGGCATTTTTGGGTATGGGGGTATTATTACCACGATTTATAACAACAATAACTTTCGAGCCTGTGGCATATATGACACAAACATATGCTACGGCCATGTTGAAACAAACCCCAGAACAAATAGAAAGCCGAGTGACATATACCCCGGTGCAATTACCAGAAGATGCGGGCGTGTTCAGACCGCAATTGCGTGATGCAATAATTGGAACAGCCAAAGTCACAATTACTTTGTTCCAAAATTATATGAAATTGGGGGCGGCCATGTTGGATGCGGCGTTTTCTCAATCTATGTTCGACAGTGTTGGCGCATTTATAAAACATTTTATATTGGCATTGATTGGATTATATTTGTTTATAGCGTTTTTCAAGATGTTTTTTAGGTTTTTGTGTTATTTTGCAGACGTTATCATCGCAATGGCATTATTCGCATTTTTCTTTCCGTTTTCGTTGGTCACGGCATCATTCCGCGATTTAAAAGATAGTGATATTCCGAATTGGTTATCTTGGGTAAAAAAATTTGGAACAAATGTTGGCATCGATCAAATAAAAAGTTTAATCAGTGCGATTGTATCATTGGGGGTCGCCGTAATTACATATACGGTTATCTTGGTTATTATTATGCGATTTTTCACCGATGGAACGGGTAATAATTTTGATGCGTTATTGGCGGCGGTTAACAGCGGTCAAGTATTCGAATCTGATTTGAATACTTCTGCAATGACGGATTTGACACTTAGCAGTATTATTGTATTGGTGTATGTCTTAGAATTTATCTATGATAATATACCAAAAGTTACTAATATGGTTTTGCAAATGTTTGATGTCACGGCCGATAAAAATGCCATGGGGAATAAAGTGGCTGATAACATGATGGCATTTACAAAAATCACTGTGGACGCCGGTAAAAAAATGGTAAAGAACATAAAGACATACGCGAAAAAATAAAATGGGAAAACTGAAGATAATTGCTATTATACTAAAAGTTCTGGGCGTATTGACCGCCTTGGGGTTGGGCATTTGGTATTTATCTTCGTCCATTGGTGGTAATTCTTTGACATATACTTCTGTTGATGGTTTTATGTATGCTATTGGTGCAAATGGCAGTGTGGAAAATGTAGGAACTTTGTTTTTAGGTAAATACGTTGTTGATTTGTTGAATATGTTGGGTGATGCGTCTGAAATGTTTTGGGTTGCCATTGTTGATAATTTATGGATTTTAATGGGTGCCGGGTTTGCGATTTATATGTTTTTGTCCGCCATTAAATATTTGTGGGACAAAATGAAGAAAAACGGAGATTATTCAACATCGCTTAACAATCTGGATTTTTATGCTTGGTTTGAACCTGTATGGAAATTAGGTGCACGTGTTTTATTTGCAGGTGCCGCAATTGGGGTATTGGGCATGGGTGGCGTGGACGCATTACGAACTGTGGCTGACGTTTTAATTTCACCGATATTGTACATAGGTTCTGTGTTATCCATGGCGGCAACGGGTGTCAATACTGCGGCTGATTGTACCGCTATTTTGGGGACCACAGAATTACACGGTGCAATGGCGCCCGTGGCCGGTTCATTTATGTGTGTGATGGGAAATTTATATTCTATTATGTTGGCGGGCGCGGCCGGTGGATTTGCGTTAATGAATTATGCTTGGTTAGGTTTGGGCGGTGGCATGATGACATGGATTGCAGGCTTTACATTGGTCATCGCATTTTTGATTGTTGGATTTGATTTGTTTTTCCAAATATTTTCTGTGTTATTTAAGGTTGTTTTCGTTATTGTATTTTTACCGTTTTTAATCGCTGCATTGGCATATGAAACCGTGTGGAAAGTTGCCAAGGGATTATTCAGTAAAGCATTGGGTATCGTTGTCAAAGCGGCGGTATCAATCGTTGCAATTTCATTAAAAATTGTTTTCTTGTTTTCAATTATTTATTATTGCGCGGATGCGATATTCCCAGGCCCGGTGGATGGATATACGGCAATTTTACCACCATTGTTCGAAACCAATATTACACATAACACCACGCCCGAGGCCGAATCTGTAATGCATGCTTTTTCTGTTTGCGAGGCCCAATCACGCGACGCAGATGGATTAGTTGATAAAGATTTATTTGTTCCATGCTTTAAGGCACAAGAAGCACAAATTAACGCCATGCATCGGGGTGCTTTTGATTTCTTGAAAGATGGTTGGTCATTTTTGGTCAGTATGTTCGGATTGTTCTTGTTGTATTATTATGTGTTAAGTCCGAAAATTGATAAACTGATTCCGGCGGGCAAAGTTAAATTACCAATTCCTGGGGAAAAGGCTGATGTCGGCACCGGCGAAGAATTTGATATTGGTAAATGGACGCATGATTTGTTGCAAAAAACATGGCATGCCCCCAGCAATATACTTAATAAAATAGCCGACGCAAAAGGTGCAAAAAAGGGTAAATAATCGTGATAAAGACGTTCGCTTTTTTACGGAAAGTTTTAATCGTGATATTCGCGTTGTTTATCACGGTATCGCCCGTTATTGCAGATGAAGCCCCCGAAAACAATCAACCCATTATTTCCGCAGAATATGCTCGTGAATCGGCCACAGGCGAAATGAAACAAGAATTAATCAATTTCGGGCCACAAAATGTCAATATCACTCAGGCTTTTGTGCCAATCGAGGCCAAAATTGGTGTTGCATTTATGGGTGGATTGGCAAAAGTTGGTATGGCATTAGATAGTTCTTTGGTCAGATTTGCCATTATGTTTATGTTAATTGCTTATGCTTTTTGGGTCGCGTTCGAGGCTTATAATTTAATAAACAGTGGTGCAGATGCAAAAGCCACAGTCAAAGATATAATTATCAAAGGCCTTACTATTTCTGCATGGATATTAATATTGGATTTTGGAATTGCACGCGCATTTACGATGATAATGGTCCCGATTGTATCGTTGGGCACATTTATATCTACAACTATTTGGAATGGAATAACCAGCGTTGCCGGATTTTCTGTGCCGGATAATTGTGGACTTATAAAAGAATATGCCGCCGCAAACATTTCGCCGGCGTTGTTGCATGTCCAAGGTTCGGGTGTGACAGAAACTACTTTACAAGGGTTAAATATTACTGCAGAATCTGCGGCGTCTTTGATTTGTGTTCCGTCACAAATGTCTGCGTTTTTCGTGACGGTTATAAAAATCGGATGGGATTGGATTGTGTCCAGTGTCGGCGTTGGTTTATTTGGTGCTGTATTGGGATTATATGTCGTTTATTTAGGATTGAAAAATATTTGGAAATTTTTGTTTGTCGCATTGGGTGTGATTGCTGATTTGTTTTTAGGTTTATTAATGTTGCCATTTACTGCGATTGCTGAAACTACCGCTAAAACAAATTATAAAGGTGTTGCGGGCGGCATATTTAATTCGTTTTTGGAAATATTTAAGACAGAAAGTCTGAAAAAACAAATAAATCGTTTGGTTAACGCCAGTGTATATTTTATATGTTTGTCTGTGGTTATTGGGGTTGCCGTATCTTTATTGGCGGTCATAGTAAATCCATCCGGACAAATTTCGTCTGATATGAATATGGATGGATTGGGCGGCGTATTGATTTTGATTTTGGTTTTATTACTGGTTTGTCATATGGCCGACAAAGCAACCGAGTTAGCCAAAAAATGGGGTGGTGAAATAGACACCAGCGCCGGCGATAAAGCGAAAAAAGATATTGAAAAATTATGGGAACTGACCAAAGACACATGGAAAAAAATGCGTGGAATTAGCGGTGCAAATGCAAATAAATTTGGAAATGGTAATGGTGGTTCGGGTGGTGGTACAGATGGTGATGGCGCAGACGGTTCGAATAATAACAACCCGATTGCAGATATCGCTTTGATTGGTATGCCACAAACCGGGAAATACACTTTGTTAAGGGCGTTAACCCCTAATATAATGACTGTGAACGATAACCGTTTTTCATCTAAACCTGTGCGATATGGGTTCTTGCGCATTGGTGGTCGTCGGTGTATTGCGATGTATTTGCCGGGACTGGCGGGGGGCGCATCTACCAGTGTGACAAACGGAAATAGATTTTTAAGATATGCAGAAAAAGCCAAGGTGATTTTACATATCATTGATGCGGGCTCATCTGATTGGGCGGCGGATTATTCGACCGTACGTAATGAAATGCGTTTGTATGGTGGCGGATTAATATCAAAGCCAGAAATTGTTGTTATAACAAAAACTGATACGATTTCGGATGCTGATTTAACGTCCAGAATGGATGCATTTAGATTATCATTTGGGACATCAACGGTTCCTGTGATTGTTCCGGTTTCTGCTAATAACCATGATGGATTGGATCAATTGGTTGATGAAATTAAAAATAAAATGTAAGTGTTATATAATTTCTACAAAATCTTTGGCAATCTTTTTTATGCCACGCGAACCGAATGCGACAGTTAAAATTCCGGTACCTTCTTCGATAATAACACCGGTGCCATATTCACTGTGACGCGCCTGGCGACCAACCAATGTTTTACGCGGGGCAAATGTTGTTTTCTTTACATAATTATGGTGAACATATGATGTCTGTTGCGGACGGTTATTACCGAAATATAAATATTGATTATCTATTTCACCGATAAAGCGACTGGGGGTGTTATATTGACGGGTTCCGTATATCAATCGCGATGCGGTATTGGTTATTACAGCAATTTTTTTTGCACGTGTTAATGCAACATAAGCCAGTCTGCGTTCTTCTTCGACCGAACCATCTTGGATTGATTTTTCATTTGGGAAAACACCTTCTTCCCATGCAGGTAAAAATACAGTATCAAATTCCAAACCTTTGGCGGCATGAATTGTCATTATGTTGACCGCGTTATTGTTCATAATATCTGGTTCATCATTATCATCGGTCATCATTAACGCGGCCTGTTCCAAAAAATCATGCAACGTATCATATTTTGCAACCACACCTGTTATCAATTCGCGAATATTTACAAGTCTGTCGGATGCATCCACGTCTTTGGAATCTTGCCACATTTTTATATAACCCGAATCATCTAATAATTTTTGCACGGCATCGCGCGGTGCCATATTTTCCCAATCAAAATCAAATGTAGATAAAAATTCTTTGGCGGATTCTGCCTGTTTACCTTTTAATGAACATTTGCGCATACCGTCCATATAATTATCGCCACAGGCACGTATTTTTTCCAGTGCTGCCGGCCCAAAACCACGCCGTGGTTTTCCAATTACACGTAAAAAAGACATATCGTCAAACGGATGTACCAACAATCGAATATAGCAAATCGCATCACGTATTTCCATACGGTCATAAAATTTTGTTGCACCGATTAAACGATATGGAATCCCGCGACGGGCAAATTCTTCTTCGAATAAACGCGACAAACCGCCTGAACGAATAAGTATTGTTTTATTATTGAATATTGTACCGTCTTGGGCAATGGCATCTGCAATAAATTTAACCTCATCTAAATCAGTAGGCAATGTCAAAACATACACTTTTTCACCGGTTTGTTCTGCATTTGCTGTTTTTAATTCTTTGCCCAAACGTCCATCGTTATGCCGAATCAAAGAATTTGCCGCCCCCAATATATTTGCCGTACTGCGATAATTTGTTTCCAAACGGATTATTTCTGCACCGCAAAAATTTTTTCCAAAATTTAGAATATTTTTTATTTCTGCCCCACGCCAAGAATAAATCGATTGGTCATCATCACCAACACAACAAATGTTTGGACATTCTGTGCCACGTGTTAAAAAAGATAGAAATTGCATTTGTGCGGCGTTTGTATCTTGAAATTCGTCGACCAAAATATACTTAAATTGTTTTTGATAACGTTCCAAAATATCCGGATTTTTATCAAATAATCGCAAGACATATAAAATAATATCGCCAAAATCCACCGCAGACAGCCGCATCAATTCATCATTATATGCCTTGAAAATTTTGTCTTTGTTTTCAGGTGCAGATATACCGCGATCTTTAATCCTGGAAAATTCTTCGACATAATCGGCGGGTGTTTTTGTTGTTGTGATATTCATATCCGCCAAGACTTTTTTTATAACCGCCTTTTGATCATCTTCGCCATAGATTAAAAAGTCTGGGCGCAATCCGGCCACAGCATAATTAGAACGCAAAATACGTAGGCAAATTGAATGAAAAGTTCCACACCAAATATCACGAGAGAAAAAAGCGCCCCCGCCCATTATATCTATGCGATTTTTCATTTCATTTGCGGCCTTGTTGGTAAATGTCAGCGCCAAAATTTGCCACGGACAGGCCAAATTTTGTGATAAAATATATCCAATTCGCGTTGTTAATACCCGGGTTTTGCCGGTTCCAGCCCCCGCCAAGACCAATAATGGCCCATCGGTTTTTTTTACCGCCTGGATTTGGGCATCATTAAGATTTTCTAGATTTAATTGCACGGGTTTATTATAATACAAAAAAATTGGTTATCTCAATTATATTTTTTTAAGGTGAAATTATGGAAAGAGTGATTTGTTTTGATATTGAAACGACCGGGTTTGAATGGACACGTGGCGACCGTTGTATCGAAATCGGCGCGGTCGAATTGGTCGATGGTAAATTAACGGAAAACACTTTTCACGAATATATAAATCCAGAAGGGAAAATTATCCCGCCTGAAACATATATGGTTCACAAAATTTCAAATGCCTTTTTGGAAGACAAACCAAAAATGAGTGAAATTGCACCAAAATTTTTGGAATTTATAAAAGATAGTCCAATCGTGGCACATAATGGATTTGACTTTGACTTTCCGTTTATAAATTTCGAATTGGCGCGCCTGGGGTTGCCCCAAATTTCACGTCAACAACAACGCGATTCTATTGTTGTGGCGCGTAATCGCGTATTTGGCCCCAAGGCGTATACATTGGATGCGTTGGCAAAATGGTTTGGTGTGCCACTTACTGCGCGTGCCGATGCACACGGGGCGTTAATCGACGCGGAAATTTTGGCAAAAGTGTATTTAGAATTGGAAAACACGGCGCCGGCACCCGATATCAAAGATGTTTTGGCACAACAGCACGAGGCGTTATTAAAACATCCGAAAATTGGTGGCAATTTCCCAGAACGCCATTTCCCAGCGCATCAACAAGAATTAGATAATCACAATGAATTTATGAAAAAAATTGTGGGCGATTAATTTGATGCCGGACATGTTTCCAGGCAACTGTTGCCTTCTTTGGAACCAGTCGTGCCACCGCAAACATGTTTGCCTGTTTCACATGTTGTACATGTTCCGTAATCATTACGGTATTGCGTTGATGAATTACACATATTCAAGCATGTCCCATTCCATGAAGTATAACCATCATTACATTTGCATTGTGTGTTCACACAACCCGTAATAGTACGATTTGCAGCCGCACCCGTAGAACACGATTTATTGTATGTTGAATTTTCTGGGCATAACAATGATTGATAGAATATTTCAGATATACCTTCGATACATGTTGAAGGATTTGTAGCGTCGCATGCCGTACATGTTGTTGCATTGTTTGCGGCTTCACTATCTTGTAATACCCAATTTATTGCGTTTGATTCGCCAATCGTGCACATATTTGCAAATACAGCATATGCACATGTTAATGCAACATTGCGACAAGCCCCCGTCATCACACCTTTGATACTGGAAACCGATGCCACCGATGACCAAGAATTAACCTGGGTGACCTGTTGATTATAACATGATGCAACATCGGTCATACAACTGGACGAATAATCTGAAATAATTTTTTGTTGTGCAGATTTTATATTAACCATTGCACGTTGAACATAATTCACAACAACATCATTATATGGATTGTAT
>Ga0310690_10012003_pt1 | contig 10669 bp, 10 predicted proteins | sample AusTroGonzalo_MG_2_FD_207661 | JGI IMG/M metagenome (GOLD analysis project Ga0310690, IMG submission 207661) | Bovine rumen microbial communities from tropical cattle in Woodstock, Queensland, Australia - Gonzalo_04 (v2) (version 2) | ecosystem: Host-associated > Mammals > Digestive system >...
CTTTGTATTATGGAAGTGAAGAATCTTCTGAACAACTGTATTACAATGATTATTATATCCGCAAATTAAATGATGTCATCAAGCAATATCATTTTAATATTGATATGCGACCATATTATGACTACTTTAAACAAATCACTGAATCTGTTAAGAAAAAAATAGATTTTAAGGTGCTGGTATCAGTTGATTATGTTAGCAACGAGAATATTCAATATAATATCTATGAATACTTAAAAGATAATCTTTCTTTTAATGTCTTTAAAAGGATCATTGATCAAGAAAAAATTGAGTATGATCATGATGAAGAAAAAACAACAAAAGAAATTATCATAAAGAATATTTCTTCTTTGTTATCAAACTATAGTTATAGTGAATCTGACGAAAACATGTCAAATAAAATATATGATTATATGTTGCGAGAAATAAATAAGGAAGATTTCTATAAAAAAATTGTCAAGGATATTATGAACCATAATGATGAAAGTTCTATTTCCTTTTTAAATGCCTACTTTGCTTTAGTTTCTAAAGATTATCCTAAAAAGTCTTACAAATATATTTTAGTAACTGGTTCAAAAAATAAAAAGAAACAAATAAAATATGAACTATTTAATAGTCATAAAACAAACAAGAAAAACCATAGCCAATATTGGGAAGATGAATTAAGTAAAATAATGGCACACATAAAACAACAATGTGTTTTTTTAGGATTGGGAAATACTGAACTTGTCATTGATAATATACTTAACTATTGTCCTAAACACAGTTGTTTTGATCATGGAATCGTATCATCTTCTTTGTTAGCTCAAACTTTTGTAACATACAAAGAAATATACAATAATTCTACTCTTTCTAATAGCTTTATAGATCCTCTACTAAAATCGATGTTAAATCAAAACAAAAATGCTATAAATAAAAATGATAAGTGTTACTATGAAGCTATATTAGCAATTCTTATGCACAACATTTATCCAAAACGATTTAATGATATTTATCATATTAATTTTAAACAAGATTTATCTAAAAATGCATTTTGCTATTTTGCAGCTCTATGTGATACACTGCAAAAATGGGATAGGCCAAAAACAATCAACTATGCTGAGAACAGTTATTTGGGTGAATACATCACTGGTAAAAACTATGACTTAATAATTGAAAACAACTCTATTTATATTGAATCGATATCAACTAAAATAAACAATGCAATATATAACTATAAAACAGTTTTAGATGAGTTTTTAGAACATGGATCTGATTTTATCAAGCTAAGTATAAAAGAAGGTGAGTAAATACACTTTCAAATTATTAAGTCCTTCTACATAACACCTATAATTGCTATTCATTGAATAACACAAGCGCAACCTATTTTCTTAGGAATAATGCGCTTGTGTTATTTGTGTTATGCTATATTATTATGCATAACAGTATTCCTTGTTTCTATTGTCATATCATTCGATTTATGTTAGAATTTGTATAATAATATATCAGAGGAAATAATATGAGCTTAATAAAAACAACTATCCCATTTTAGAGTATGATGCCGAAAGTAAAGCAATCATTATGCCCGGTCATAGCACCGATTTTCACTTTCCCGAAAGGGCTGTTATGCTGTTTATGGAAACAGAAGTTGAAAACTATACTTTGGAAAATGATTGCGAGATCATAGGTCAATTCATTACGATAACAAAACTATTTCCTGTATATAAAACGATTCATAACGGCGTTGAACTTGCCGTTTGTCAGGCTCCTTTAGGCGGTGCGGCGGCAACGCAAATTATGGAACAGTTGATTGCAGGAGGCGTTAAAAAGATTATCGCTACAGGATGTTGCGGTGCTTTATTCGCTGATAAAGAAGGCGACTTTTACATTCCAATTTCAGCGTTGCGACAGGAAGGTACATCTTATCATTATCTTCCGCCGTCACGAGAAGTATCGCTCAATGCAAAAGCTGTTGATACGATTGCTGAAGTATTGAATAATCGTAGCTTTCACTACAAAAAGTGTAAAACGTGGACTACAGACGGCTTTTATCGTGAAACGAAAGAAATGGTAGAGTATCGCAAAGCAGAGGGATGTTCCGTGGTAGAAATGGAGTGCGCTTCACTTGCCGCCTGTGCGGAATTTCGCAACATCATATTCGGTCAGTTATTATTCACTGCGGATTCATTGGCAAATATTGAATCGCACGACACAAGAAATTGGGGTAATCGTCATTTTGATTTAGCTATGAATTTAGCTATGGACGCAGCGGTGGAGGTTTAGTTATGAGAACAGAAAAAGAAATGTTTAATTTAATCATAAGCGTTGCTCAAAACGACGAAAGGATACGAGCCGTTTATCTCAATGGTTCAAGAACAAATCCGAATGTGCCAAAAGTTATTTTTCAAGATTATGATGTTGTATATGTAGTCACTGAAACAACGCCATTTATTCTGGAGAAAGATTGGATTAACCAATTTGGCGAAATTCTGTTTATGCAATTCCCTGACGAACACCCTGATTATCCAAGCGATAAAGATAACTTCTACGGATGGTTAATGCAGTTTACAGATGGCAACAGAATTGATTTACACGTCGAAAGCATAATTCACGCAAGAGCAAATATATTAAATGACAGCCTTTGCAAAATCTTATTGGATAAAGACAAATGTTTGCCCGATGTTCCCGAATCTTCCGACAAGAGTTATTGGGTACATAAACCGTCAAAAGAACAATTTATTTGTACTTGCACGGAATTTTGGTGGTGCTTAAACAGTGTTGCAAAAGGCTTATGGCGAGAAGAAATCCCTTATGTTCAAGATATGCTGAATTATGTTGTCAGAAAGCAGTTGGAGAAAATATTATCTTGGAAGGTTGGCGTAATAACCGATTACTCGGTCAGTGTGGGCAAATCCGCTAAGTATATGTATAAATGGCTTTCTCAGCAGGAATGGAAAGCTTACTTGCAAACATATTGCGGCGCTGATATAAGTGACATTTGGCAATCAGTAGATAAAATGTGTTCTTTATTCAAAGAAACCGCTATTTGGAATGCAGAAGCACTTAATTATACATTTGATTATAAAGAAGCGGAAAACTGTATGAAGTTCTTAAACGCTGTAAAGAATTTGCCTAAAGACGCAACGGAGATAAATATCTAATGAATGATATATATTTGATTGAAGCTACATTTGAATATGCAGAGCAAGTATGGCAATTCCGTCAGGAAGTTTTTGATTGCGATAATAACAGCGAAAGTCAATTTGCAGGCTGTTTATCTCTTGACGAAGCGGCTTCTGCCGATGAATGGATACGTTGGTGTCAGTTAAGGACTAATGAAAAAACTTGCGGACAAACAGGAGTTGATGTTCCTTCGACTACCTATTTTGCTATACGCAAAAATGATAATCGTCTGGTTGGTATCATTGATTTGCGGCACCATATCAATCATCCAATTCTTGGTACTTGGGGCGGTCATTGCGGTTATAGTGTTCGTCCTTCTGAACGAGGAAACGGTTACGCAAAGGAAATGTTGCGGCTAAATCTCAATAACGCTAAAGAAGTTAGGATAGATAAAATCTTAATCACCTGTCATTCTGACAATACAGCAAGTGAAAAAACAATTATCGCAAACGGCGGCATTTATGAAAAGACGATTATTGTTAACGGAACAGAGATAAAACGATATTGGATAGAAATTGAAAGGTAATATTATGGATACTATAATAAAGTTTTATGAAACAGCAGATGACAGTCTTCTAAAATTTGCCGTTATCGTTGCACAATCCAACGGCAAATGGGTATTCTGCAAGCATAAAGAGCGTGATACATACGAATGCCCCGGCGGTCATCGAGAGGCAGGTGAAAATATTGATGACACCGCAAAACGTGAATTGTACGAGGAAACGGGAGCAATAGACTACACTATTCAGCCTGTCTGTGTTTACTCAGTAACAGCACCAGACAATTTCGATGGAAAAGAAACCTTCGGCAAGCTCTATTATGCTGATATCAAGAGCTTTGAGAGGGAACTGCACAGTGAGATAGAAAAGGCCGAATTATTCGAGGATTTACCTACAAATTGGACGTATCCGCAGATTCAACCGTTGTTGTTAAAAGAGGTTGAGGAGAAAAAGGGTGAAGAAAGGCACACGGTATTGGGAGTAAAGAAAATGCTTATTAGGCGTTTTAGAGAAAGCGACGCAGAAAAAGTTTCAAAGATGATTATCCGATCAGAAAGAATAACAAACAGTAAGGATTATTCCGAAGAAGCGATCAACGCTCTCGAAAAACGAGCGCAGCCATCGCAAATATTAGAGCGCGCCGGTTGGACACATTTTTATGTTGTTGAGGAAAATGATACGATCATCGGCTGCGGTGCAATCGGTCCTTATTGGGGTAGCGAAACAGAGAGCAGTCTGTTCAATATATTCGTTTTGCCGGAATATCAAGGTATGGGTATAGGCAGAAAAATCGTTGAAACACTTGAACTGGACGAGTATTTCCTTAGAGCAAAACGCATTGAAGTACCAGCGTCAATTACGGCAGTTAACTTCTATAGAAAATTAGGATATGATTATAAAAACGGAGTTGATCGTCCCGATGAGGAACAGATTTATCGTTTAGAAAAATTCAGGTAATTGTCTTGTAACGCCCAAACTTGCAAAGAAATAGAATTACGTTGCTTTTCAAAAATTGCTCTCCAGAGGGCGCATAAACAGTGCCTTTTGAAGCGTAAAAGCGTTACAACATTTCGATTCAGATAAGAATATAAAACTGCAAATAATTTATCGCTTTAAAGTGTTGATTTTGTTGTTTGTTTCTGCTATAATGATTGCGGTACCGTTGATACTGTTTTGATACTGTTATATTTTGAAGCCAAAAATAATAGGCAGAATAGCGGTAAAATATGTATCAAAAGCCACCGACACTAAACTAATAAGTTTAGTATTAAAATGAATTAAGCGAGTGGGAATGATTCGCAGAGCGAATCAACTATGAACGCGCAAGAGTTCATATCATAACTTACGCGCAGCGTAATCATAACTGTAAACTGATAACTAAACCCTTAGCTGTGGTTATGCAGCTAAGGGCTTTTTGTCGTTTTCTGAGTAATACTATTTAGATTAGTTTTCCCGAGAGATAAAGTGGACGATCTCTTTCTGTGGCGCAATCAAAAATGGGATTAACTCTAATGGGTAGACCTTTAATCCCTTTTTCAAATCATCCAATGGCACCCAGCAATAATCTAAATCAATACGCTTATTGTCTAATTCGTCATAGCCGTGGAATATACCTTCAAGCGGAATGTCGGAATCCAGTAGATGAACATAGTAGTAAAGACAAATCTGATGACAAGGTTTCTGCCCCCATGGAAAGAAAATCTCGCCGATTGCCATCAACCGATCTACGTCGATCTTTGTATGCAGTTCTTCTTCAAATTCCCGTTTCAATGTTTCCGCACTGGTTTCCAAACTGCAAATATGCCCTCCGATAATCGCGTAGTCATCATTTTTCGGCTTCTGCAGAAGTAGGTGGTCGTTCCGGATCAGGATTCCGCCTACTCTGTATGAAAAGATAAAGCTATCATTTTTGAATAGAATGTTTTGTTTCATAACTACCTCCGACAGATTCCGAATCATCTTAGAATTATCTATAAAATTATAACACAGTAAAAACAACCTGTCTATGTCAAAAAAATATCAAAATTTTGAAAATATACCTTGACAAACGATATACTTCGTGTTATGATGTATTACACAATAAGATGTATTCTGCAAAAGGAGGTATGATATGGATATACAGCTCAAGCGCGGTTTGCTGGATGTGTGCGTCCTTGCCGCGATCAAAGACGCCGACTCCTACGGCTACCAGATCATCAAGGATATGAAGCCGTATATCGAGATATCGGAGTCGACCTTGTACACCATCCTCAAACGGCTGGAAACGGCGCAGATGCTGACCGTCCGCACCGCCGAGCACAACGGCAGGCTGCGGAAGTATTATCACATCACCGACGCCGGACTCAAGCGAATCGAGGACTTCAAACAGGAGTGGAGCGAGGTCATGTCCATTTATCGTTTTGTAACCAAGGAGGATGAACAATGAACAAACAGGAGTTTTTAACACAGCTGAGGCAGGGGCTTGCGGGCTTGCCGCAGGCGGATATAGAGGATCACATCTTCTTCTATAACGAGATGATCGACGACCGTATAGAAGAGGGGATACCCGAAGAATTAGCCGTCAAGGAGATAGGCACCGTCGACGAGGTCATCGAGCAGATAATCGCCGAGACCCCTCTGACCAAGCTGGTCAAGGAGAAGGTAACGCCGAAGAGGTCGCTTCAGACATGGGAGATCGTGCTGCTGATAGTCGGCTCCCCGATATGGCTGTCGCTGCTGATAGCTTTGTTCGCGGTGGTGCTCTCGGTGTATGTAACGCTGTGGGCGGTCATCGTAGCGCTGTGGTCGGTAGTGCTGGCGTTCGGCGCTGCTGCAATGGCTTGTCTGGCGGCGTCGATGATACTCGCGGTAAGCGGTCAGCCTCTCACGGGATTGGTAGTATTAGGTGCGGCTCTGTTTTGCACGGGTATGACGATATTCACATACTTCGGCTGCCTTGCGGCGACGAAAGGTATCGTCTGGCTGACCAAGAAGTTCGCGTATTGGATCAAGAGTTTGTTTGTAGGGAAGGAGAATAACAATGAGCAGAACAGCTAAGACATGGTTGATAGTCGCGGGCATCCTCGTGGTGCTCGGACCCATCCTCATCGTTATAGGAGCTGCAGCCGGCGGCGTGAAATTTTCCGGCGAGGGCAATTACGAAACCAAAACATATGAGATAACCGCCACATTCGACCAGATCGCGGTCACCACCGACGTCACGGACATCGAGCTGGCTACAGCCGACGAGAAGCAGTGCAGGGTAGTCTGCGACGAGGCTGAGGGCAGAGAGAACAGCGCAGAAGTGCAGGACGGCACTCTGGTCATCAAATCACAGGACAACCGAAAGTGGTTCGACCGTCTGACCAGCCTCTCTATGAGATCGCCGAAGATCAGGGTCTACCTGCCTCAGAAGATGTATTCATCACTGACGATCTACACCGATACCGGCGACGTCATCATCCCCAAGGGCATGGAGTTCGGCAAGGCTGAGATCAAGGGCGACACCTCCGACGTCAGCTGCCTCGCGGACGTCAAGGACAGCGTCAAGATCGATTGCGGCACAGGCGACGTTGTGCTCGGCGGCAAGATCGGCATGGCGACTGTTACTACATCCACCGGCGATATAGATATCATCTCGGCGGATTCCACTGCTGATATCAGCGTCAATACCGACACCGGCGACGTCACGATGAAGACGGTGAGCTGCTCGGCTCTGAACCTCGAGAGCACCACAGGCGATCAGACTCTGACAGATGTTGTCGCGTCGGGCGACATGAACATCAGGAGCACCACCGGCGACGTTGTATTTGAGCACAGCGACGCCGAGAACATCACCGTCAACACTACGACCGGCGATGTTACCGGTACTCTTCGTTCGGACAAGATCTTCTCGACCGACACAGCTACAGGCGACGTCAATGTCCAGAGCGCCGCAAACGGCGGCAAGTGCGAGATAAAAACATCTACAGGCGATATCGCTATATCGATCAGCAAATAATGTGTTTCCTGCTCCCGGCTGTCAAAAGCGGTCGGGGGCGTACTTTACCCCAAGATGTTCCGTTAAATTGAAAACATTCTATAAACTTACATACCAGATATTGACTTTTTGATTATTAGCTGTTATTATTTTATTGTAATATATGTAAATAACTGTTTTAGGAGGCAAGACATGGATAAAAAGTGTTATTGGAAGTGGCTCATCTTCATTATTACTGCCGTAGCGGCGGTGTCTGCCGCAGTTACAGCTTTTCTGATCGTAAGAGAGAAGCAGAAAAAAGACGATGAAGAACTTGAGGAATACCTCGATTATTCAATACAGTAAGCACTAAAGGCGGAGGGCAGATGCCCTCCGCTTTTAGTTTGTCCGCATTTATTCGTGTAGGGGAGGGGTTTGCTCCCGCCGAAATGTTATAAATGAAAAGTATTATTCCGCGAAGCAAATGACATCCACCGTAGGGACGGTCATTGACCGTCCGCATAGCAGTAACGTTACTTTCCTGACCGGCGCTTTCGATATTTTCATTGTTCGTCATTCTCGGACGACCGATGGTCGCCCCTACGGCAAAGTATATTTGTCCGTGGGAAAAGGCATCTATTCTGCGACTCTTCGGCAGGAGTGAATCTCCGCCCTACAAATCCCGCTTTGAAGTAAGCGAGTAGGGGAAAACTTTCTGTTTGTGCAACATATGCAAAAACGGCGCGGTTTTTTTGGATTGCGGCAGCATGGGTTTCATGGTATAATTACTCTGCACATTTCCCAAGGAGGCAAATAAAATGAAAAGAGCAATATCAATCATTCTAGCGGCTGTTATGCTGTTAGCGGTACTGCCGCTGACGGCGCAGGCGACGACGATCACCCGTATAGACGAGTTTCGCTTTGTTGCGAACCCCAACGCGATCGCTCTGACTGACACAAAGACGGTCGGCGATTGGCTGAATAATCTTAAAAACGCCGACAACGGCATCGGCAAGGGCGTTATGGCTGCCGCCGACGCCGAGGGCTGGGAGGTCGATGATATCTGGGGCGTTTACGACTACGAAGAGGGACGTTTACTGAAAAGTGACGAGTATGCCGACCTTACCCACACCAATTGGCTGAGGGTAGAAGTGAAGCTCACCGATCCCGAAAATTATGCTTTCAACGGCGACAAGGATCACACTTTTACGACTTATGTGAACGGTTTGCAGCAGGGCGGCGCGCCGCTCGATATATACGGATGTATAGACATACATCTTTACAGCTTTGCCAGAATACATACTGCCGAGTTTACCGTTCCGAAGCCGCAGCCCGGTGATAAGTGCAGCAACTACGTCCCCAAGGTCGGCGATATGCCCTTCAATCAGGGGGATCATATCAAAATATTGAGCTACAGTTGGTGTATCTTCGATCCGTATACCCACTGGGGTGAGGAATGTACAGAGTTTTCAGACAGCACTGCCGATTATGGACTGATCATCGAGTTCACAACGGATAAAGGATACTTTTTCGGTTCCACGGGTACCGTAAAGGTCAACGGAAAAGAAGTCGAGTTCAGTCAGCACGGTGACAGCGAAGGCAACACGATAACCAAATGTACTTATGACGTCAGCTTTGAAGACTTCTCCGCATACGATCTCTGGCTGGGTTCGATTCGGGTCACCGACAATAACAAGGACGACATCTTCCGCGACGGCGGCAAGGCGAAGTTTGACCCGGATACCAATACCCTGACGCTGAATGACCCGACGATCACCGACGTCTATGAGGATTACTGTGTGATCTGCAGCGATTTAGATGATCTCACTGTCAAGGGTAAGGCGACTATCAACCGCCCTGATGTGACGGAAACGATTTATGCCAACAGCCTGACCCTCAGCGGCGACTTCAACTTTACCTCCGACGAAACCTCAGTCTTTATCAACGAAGGCGACCTGACCATTGAGGACAGCACGCTGAAGCTGTGCTCGGCGAGCGGAGGCGACGCTATCGACTGTGAGTCCGGCAGCCTGACCGTAAAGAACAGCACGGTCACGACCGTCGACAGTTATATCTATGTCAGCGGTGATGTAATGACCGAGAACAGCACGCTGAACGTGGATTGCTATTTTGGTAATTACGGTATCTATGCCAACGGCGGAATAAACCTTGTGAACAGTGAGATCACCGTGACCGGCTCGATGAAGTACGGCGTTTTTGCGAGCGGCGGCGTGATCATCATCTCCGGTACTAACTTGGACGCATACGGCACCGAGGCGGCGATCGCAAACCAGAATTCTATGGCTATCACCAACTATTCGACAGTCTATGCCCGCGGCGGCAAGTACGGCATCATGTGCACAGGGAAGTTGAAGATCAACTCCACCACATCCTATGTCGAGGCATGGGGCACCGAGTCGGCGATAATGGGATATAAGGGTCTGACCGTCGGCGATGGGCTGACGATCACCGAGCCCGCGGGCGGAAAGGTCAACAGCGAGGAAACCGATATCGTGACCGCGACCGGCGACAATGCGACCCATGCCGTGATCGAGAGGTCCGCAGCCTCCGGCTCGACTGTCAGCGGCACGGTGACGAGCTATCTGGATGAAACCGGCGTTGTGGTCGTTCAGCTCCTGCAGGGCGACGTCGAGAAATATTATGCTAACATCTTCGGCAACACTGTCGGCTATTCTATCGAGGGCGTCGCGGACGGCAGCTACACAATGCGCGTGAGCAAGAATAATCACGTCAGCCGTGATTATGACATCATCGTATCCGGCGATACTGTCATGGACGCGAAGATCTGCCCCGTCGGCGACGTGAATATGAGCGGCACCGTCACCACCATGGACGTTACAATGACCAACTCTCATGTGCAGAAGAAGAGCACCCTTGAGGGTTATCAGCTCAAGCTCGCGGACGCTAACAAGAGCAATACCGTCACAACTATGGACGTAACGATGATTAACTCCCACGTCCAGAAGAAGTCATCGCTCTGGAAATAAGAAAGTTATTCAAATGAACAAAAGGCTCCCTTTTAAAGGGAGCCTTTTTGCATGAAAACAAATCG
>Ga0310690_10012004_pt1 | contig 10669 bp, 7 predicted proteins | sample AusTroGonzalo_MG_2_FD_207661 | JGI IMG/M metagenome (GOLD analysis project Ga0310690, IMG submission 207661) | Bovine rumen microbial communities from tropical cattle in Woodstock, Queensland, Australia - Gonzalo_04 (v2) (version 2) | ecosystem: Host-associated > Mammals > Digestive system >...
CGGTAATGATTAGCTTCTCGACGGGGTTAAAGTGCTCACCGGCAAGACATTGGAAGATGGCCGAATGCTCTGAATCCACAGGGATCACCGGGGCGTTATGCTCCTTCGCGGTGTGCATGATGAGCTCACCGGCCACCACGAGGGTCTCCTTGTTGGCGATGGCCAATGGGGTGCCGCACGACACGGTGCGGAAGGCTGGCTTCAAGCCTGCGATGCCCACGATACACGAGAGCACGATATCGACGCAGTCCATCTCGCAGACGTCGCACAAGGATTCCTCGCCGCAGAAGACCTTCACATCTTCCTCAGCCAGAGCCTCTTTCACCTTGCGGTAGGCCTCTTCCTGCACTACAACCACGATATTGGGATGGTACTGTTTCGCCTGCTGAATCAGAATGTCCGCGCTGGAGTTGGCGGCGATGATCTCCAGCTGCAACAGCTCGGGATGGAGGGCGATGACCTCCAACGCCTGCGTGCCCATGGAGCCCGTCGAGCCGAGGACGGCGATGCGGCGGGGATGTTGTTCGTTGTTTGTATTATTCATGATGATGTTTTTTGTCCCAGGGCTCGCTATCGCTCACCCTGGGTTGACATAGGTCGGGCTTTCAGCCCTTTTTGGAATTCTAGGAATCCACCTCGCGCCACCTCGTAACGTATCGTTTATACGTTTCTTTTGCTAACCAGGGGTGGCAGCGCTCGTTCCTCGCGCCTTACCCCTGGCTACTAGGCTCTTGCCCCTAACGGGGCTGCTCAAGGAATTATGTTTTAAATATTATCTTACAACGCTTCCACTACCTTGCAGATGTCGGCGAACACGTGCTCGATATCCTGCATACCGTTGATTTCCACCAGTTTGCCTTGGTTGCGGTAGTAGTCCACCAGGGGCATGGTTTGGGCGAAAAAGTTCTCCACGCGGGCTTTGACGGTGGCGGGGGTGTCGTCGGCGCGCTGCTCGATTTCGGCGCGTTTGAGTATGCGGGCCTGCACCTCTTCCATTTCAACCTTGAGGTAGATAACCTTCGTAATATCAAGGCTTTTGAAGAAGGTCGGGTCGTCGAGCATCTCGGCCTGCTTGATGGTGCGCGGAACGCCGTCGAAGATGAAGCCTTTGGCGTCAGCGTGATTCTCGATATGGTTGCGCAACATGCCGAGGGTGATGTCGTCGGGACAAAGGTCGCCGCGGTTGATGATCTCCTGCGCTTTCAGACCCAGCGGGGTCTTGTGGGAGATTTCGTAACGGAACAGGTCGCCAGTGGAGACGTGTTGCAAATTGAATTTTTCGGCCATCTGTTTGGCCTGGGTGCCTTTCCCGCTACCGGGGGCACCGAACATGACGAGGTTGATCATATAATAGGAATTTTTGATGTTCTTATAATCCCAGGGCTCGCTTCGCTCACACTAGGTTGACATAGGTCGGGCTTTCAGCCCTTTTTTGAATAACTGCTAACTACTAACTGCTAATTGCTAACTACTTGATAGATGTCGTTCAGATTCCTTCCGTACCCATCATAGTCGAGGCCGCGGCCGACGACGAACTTGTTGGGGATGTCGAGACCGACGTAGTGTACGGGCAGACTCTCCTTGTAGGCATCCCGCTTCATGGTCATGGTGGCCATGCGGATGTCTTTGGCACCGGCCTCGCTTAAGATTTTGTGCAGATGAACGTAGGTGCGACCGGTATCAACGATGTCCTCGAGAATGAGTACGCGTTGTCCGCGAACGTCCTCGTTGAGCCCGATGAGGCTGTTGATTTGGCCGGTGGATTCGGTGCCGCTGTAAGAGGAGACTTTCACGCAGGAAATGCGGCATTTGATGTCGAGCTGTTTGATGAGATCGACGGCGAAGAAGACCGCACCATTCAACGTGATCAACAATATGGGATCATCGTTGCGGTACTCTTCGTTGATTTCGGCAGCCACTTTGGCAATGGCAGCATCGATTTCACTGGAGGGAATGTATTTGACAAAAGTTTTGTCCAAAAGGGTCACTTTTTCGCTCATAAGCATCTATTTTTGACGGTGCAAAAGTACATTTTTTTTAAAACCCTCGCGTCGTTCGACCACCGCCGCCAATCACGCTGCTGCGCGGACGGACAGAACCGGAAGAGGAAGGACGGGTGGGAGACGAAGAAGTACTTTTGGATGCGGAGGTGCGAGTGCTATTGGAGGAGGATTTGCCGCTGGTGGAGGGTTTTGCGCCAGACGGCTTGGCACTCGAAGAAGGTTTAGAACTGCTTGATGGGGTATTCGTCCTAGGCGCAGCTGGCTTCTCAGACGCGGGCGGCATATTCGCTTGCGTCACCGGTGCTCCGCCACCGCTGTATCGTTTGTAGTTCGTGGTGCTGCCCACACGACTGATTTTGGAGGAGATGTTGTGACCGCCCGTGGTGAGCAGGTCGTTGTAGGTCACGATGACCGACGGCGTTTTCAGATACCGACCGCCGCTGTTGCGCAAGCTGCCGACATAGTAGTCGCGCACCTTCGCCAGATCGATGCCCAGCAACTGCAGGTTGTTTTTGCCGATGTGACGTAAGAGATTGTTGATCTTCTGTGCCTGCAACATCCGGTTGTAAGTCTCTCGGCTATTGATGGTTGTGCCGCGCGGATAGGAAAGATAGCGCACCAACTTTGTGTATTCCTCCTCGGAGAGCCCCTTCAGCATCGAACGAACGCCACGGAATTCCTCGACCAGCGACCGCTTTTCGTTCTGGTTGACATCGCGGTAGATCGCCTTCTCATGCTCGTCGGTGTAGGTGAAATTGTACTCGCGTTCGTTTTTCCGCAGCTGCTTGTTGACCTGATCTTCACCATACGCGGCAAAATGAAGGATGGCGAGCGAATCGGAAATCGCCTCTATTTGACTGTCAGTCAGATTTTTGAGGATGTTCATCAAATCTTGACAAGGTTTGGTCAGCAGGTAAGGCTTTTGGGAAGGGAAAGCCGCGTGGAGAAGTTCGCCTTTATAGGTGATGCCGTTGTCCATAAACAATTGGTACAGTGCGACATACTGCACCACGCGTGCGATGTCGGTGTTGCCGACACGTGCGAAATAGTTGCCCGCCTGCCGCTCGTATTGCGGCCCGGCGCTGACGCCGCTGTTCTGCGAACGGAAATAGGAGACGGGTAGCGCGCCCGTGCGGTTGAGCGTGTAAATTGTGTATTCAGGCAGGTCGATGGCGTACATGGTGTTGGCGGTGTTCCAGTTATAGACCAACTCGCTGAGTCCCAGCTTTTTGAAAAGCGGACGGTCAAACGGGAAACGTCCTGGGGAAGGGTAGTGGTAGCAGGCTTCCTGGATGGTGCCGTTTTCCGACCAGTCCTTGAGCAGCACATCGGTGATGGTGAGCAGATGCCCCAACTCGGTGTTCTCCAGTTCGCGACTGAGGTAGGTGGGGCACCAGTCGCGGCCGTTGCTCATCTTGCCGGCCATACAGTCGTTGATATCCAGACTTTGCGAGAGTTCTTTGCTGCTGATGGAGGCGACGAGGAGGATGCTTTCCACGCGCAAGGGCGGCAGCACCTCCAACGGAACTTCGCGCTCGCGCCCGATGACCACTAAGGTGGCGGAATCCCGCAGCGCACCGAGGATCAGGTCGGCATCCAAAGCGAAACGACGGATGTCGGCGGTCTGCTCGGAAAGGTCGCTGTCACGACGGATGCTCCACGCTACCAAGCCTGGCTCGCGACTGAAAAAGACCCCGCGCCGTTGCTGGCTGAACATATCGCTGACGGTGAGATCGTTAGTTGTGTCGCTTTCGTCAATAAATGCCTCTCCAGCGGCAAAGAACCAGTCGTCGAACTCTCCCAAGGTGATTTGGTAGTCCATATTGTCTTGGGTGAAATAGTGACGGCTTTCGTCGCTGAGCAGGTCGAGCGCGTTGGGTTTATAATCAGAGAGAAATTGTTGCTGTGAAATCTTGGCTACCAAATTGTCAAGGTTTTCCGTGGTGGCGTTTCCCAACACCACGACCATATCGGTGACGTGCCCGTCATAGCCGATCTTGAAGGTCCTTTGTGATGTTTGGTGGGTGAACCGACTGCAAATCGACTCGATGCTGTCGGGTTCGAGGAACGGCGCTGGCTCGGCGATGAGGATGATGCGGCTGCTGTCGGGGAAGGTCGCTGTGGCGAGGGTTTGGTAGTGCATTCGGAAATGCTGACGGAAGACATTATAGAGAGAATCCGCTTTCAGGAAGGCCATGGTGGTCTCCAAATTCACGTCCTGATTGGGGATGTACTCTTTTTTGAGGATGACGGCGGTCTGCTGCCGCACGCTCTCCGCCAGCTTGGTGTGCCGTCCGAAAATGGCGAATAGCCCGACGGCGAGGAGGCTCGCGCCGAGGAGGATGATGGCCGTATGTTTGGTCCGCTTATTGTTCATATTCATCTTTCATTAATCCTAGGGCTCGCTGCGCTCACCCTGGGTTGACACGTGTCGGGCTTGCAGCCCTCTCGGAATTCGTTTTTATATATCCCAGGGTTGCGGCCTGCGGCCTTACCCTGGGCTACCAGGCTCTTGCCCCTATGGGGCTGCTCAAGGAAGTAGTTTTAATGTTATTGGGAAATTTCCGCCACAACTGCTAACTACTAACTTCTAACTGCTAACTGTTTCACCGCTTCCCACAGCGTAATCCCCGTGGCGACCGCGACGTTCAGCGAGTGTTTGGTGCCGAATTGCGGGATTTCCACGGCGGCATCGCATAACGGGAGCAGCTCGTCGGAGATGCCGAAGACTTCGTTGCCGACGAACAAAGCCACTTTTTCGTATTGCGAGAAGTCGAAGTCCTGCAACATCACGGAATTGTCGGTCTGCTCGACCAATAGGATCGCATAATCTGCTGATTTCAGCTCTTTTGCGAGTTCTTCTACGTTCTCTTTGTACTCCCATTCCACGCTTTCGGTGGCGCCGAGGGCGGTCTTGGCGATTTCTTTGTTCGGGGGCGTGCCCGTGATGCCGCACAGGTAGAGCCGTTCCACGTTGAAGGCATCGCACGTGCGGAACGCGGACCCCACATTGTGCATGCTGCGGATGTTGTCCAATACCAGCACGATGGGATTTTTGGTCTGCTGTTTGAACTCGTCAGCGGTCACGCGCCCGAGCTCGTCCATTGATAGTTTCTTCATATTCTGTTTGTTACAGTCCTAGGGCTCACTTCGTTCTCTGCTATCGTCCTAGGGCTCACTTCGTTCACCCTAGGTTGACATAGGTCGGGCTTACAGCCCTTTTTGGAATTCATCGTCTTATTCATCGTCATTCATCGTTCATTCATCGCCTCATCGCCTCATCGCCTCATCGCATCATCGTCAGAACGGTGTATCATTCTCATACCCCTGCTGCGTGGGGTCGTCGAAGTTGCCGCCCACGTCGTTGTTCACCGCACTGTCGTAATACTGGGCGGCACCGAAGTTTTGGTTCGGGGTGATGCCCGCGCTGGGGTTGTCGTAGCTGCCGCCTTCGCCGAAGCTGCCCTCGCTGACGTCGCAGAACTTTGTGAACTGGCTCTGGAAGCGCACTTTCACGTTGCCGGTGCTGCCGTGACGGTTCTTCTCGAACATGATTTCCGCCATACCGTCGGCGGGAGTGTTGTCCTCGAAAGTGTCAAGGTGATAATACTCAGGACGATAGATGAAGAGCACCATGTCGGCATCCTGCTCAATAGAACCGGATTCACGCAAGTCGGACAGTTGCGGACGCTTGGAACCACCACGGGTCTCCACGGCACGGCTCAACTGCGACAACGCAATGACCGGAATGTTCAACTCTTTCGCTAACGCCTTGAGGGAACGGGAGATATAGCTGATCTCTTGCTCGCGGTTGCCGCCGTGCTTCGAATTGTCGGTGCCGGCCTGCATCAGTTGCAGGTAGTCGATGATGATCATCTGGATGTTGTACTTATGCTTCAGACGGCGGCACTTAGCACGCAAGTCGAAGACCGATAGGGCGGGGGTGTCGTCGATAATCAGGTTCGCGCTGTTCAAACGGCTGACGTTTTCCCACAGTTTCGACCATTCCACATCCGAGAGCGTGCCCTTGGAAATGTGGTCGGACGGAATGCCCGATTCGATGGAGAAGAGACGGTGAACCAGCTGAGTGGCAGACATTTCCAATGAGAAAAACGCGATGGGTTGGTCGAAGTCGATGGCCGCGTTGCGCGCGATGGAGAGCACGAAGGAGGTTTTACCCATACCAGGGCGGGCGGCCAGAATCACCAGGTCGGACTTTTGCCAACCGCCGGTCTTCTCGTCGATGGCACGGATGCCGCACGGCACGCCCTGCAGTTCGTCCTGAGAGTCTCGAATTTCTGTTAACTCGTTGAGTGCCAGACTTACCACGTCGCCAAGTTCCTTGCTGTCACGCTTGAGGTTGCTCTCCACGATGGAGAATATTTTCGATTCGGCCTCGTCCAACATCTCCAACACGTCGTTGCTGTCGTCGTATGCGTCGTTGATGATGGTGTTGCAGTGACGGATGAGTTCGCGCAAGATGAACTTCTCCATCACGATACGCGCGTGGAATTCCACGTTGGCGGAGGAATTCAATCGGCTGGTCAGCCCTGCCACATAAGAGGCTCCGCCAGTCACTTCCAGCAGCTTTTCTTTTTTGAGTTGGTTGGTAACCGTCAATACGTCAATGGGTTGCGATGCGGAAAAGAGCTTCCGGATGGCGCCGAAAACATGTTGGTTCGCCTCCACATAGAACATTTCGGGCTTCAGAATGGAGAGAACCTCGGTCACGGCATTGTCGTCAATCATCAGTGCGCCCAATACCGCCTCTTCGAACTCCACGGCTTGCGGAGTGAGCTTTCCAGTGGTGCCCAAAATGTTCTCGATGCGGTTATATGACATTGAGCGCACAGGCTTGTTTGTTGTAATCGTTTCGTTATCCATATCTTACAAAGAATCTTCGATGAATTATTTGGTGTGGCAAATATCTGATTTTTTGAGAGGCGTTTGAATGTGAGTTATCAACAATTCATCATCAAGGTTATTAACAATTCGATGATGCGATGATAAGATGATACGATGATGGGTACACAATTCACTGATCAGATATCTCAAAAAAAATGTATTTTTGCCGCTTTGAAAATTGGAAAATTCTAATACATATTATAATATGATTTACTTAGACAATTCAGCAACATCTTTCCCGAAACCCAATGAGGTTTACGAGTTTATGGACCATTTCTATCGCGTGCACGGCGTGAGCCCGGGACGCGCAGGTTATGACGCAGGCATCGAAACCGGCGAGGTTTTGACCGAAACGCGCCGTATGCTTACCAAACTTTTCAACGGCGGTACGGATGAAAAACGTCTGACCTTCAGCTACAACGCTACCGATTCTTTGAACATCCTGATTCAGGGCCTGGCGCGGAAGGGTATGCACGTGATTACCACGATGCTCGAACACAACTCTGTGCTTCGTCCGCTCTATCACCTTGAGAAAGAAGGCATTATCGAAGTTACGTATCTGCCTTTCGACGCAGCGGGCTATGTGCATCCTGAAGATTTCGAGAAAGCCATCCGTCCGAACACGAAGATGGTGGTCTGCACGCAGTGCTCCAACGTCATCGGTACGGTGCAACCCATCAAGGAAATCGGTAAAGTCTGTAAAGAACACGGTCTGATTTTCGTGGTTGACGGTAGCCAAGGCGCTGGTGCGGTGAAGATGGATATGATCGACTATAACGTTGACGCATACGCCTTTACGGGTCATAAATGTCTGATGGGACCCACCGGTATCGGCGGTAGTTATGTGCGCGACACCGTGGAGGTGCGCCACACCCGTTTCGGTGGCACCGGCGTGAAATCCGCTGTGCGTGACCACCTCGAAGAATTCCCTTATCGTCTCGAAGCAGGTACCATCAACATGCTAGGTATCAGTGGTCTGCACGCAGGTGTGAAGTGGATCACCGAGAGAGGCATTGAGAATATCCACAATCAGGAGATGGCTTTGTGGAAACGTCTGCGCGATGGCATCAAGGATGTTCCCGGCGTGATCATCTACTGCGCCACCTCTACGGAGAACCAGAACCCGGTGCTCTCCATCAACATCAAGGGCTTCGAGGCCATGGATGTGGGCACCATGCTGGACGTCGATTACGACATCGCATGCCGCACGGGCTTGCAATGCGCTCCCCTGGTGCACGAATGTCTCGGTACGATGAAGATTGACGGCACGGTGCGTTTGAGCATCGGCGCCTTCAACACTGAAGCCGACATCGACGCATGTATCCAAGCCGTGAAGGAGATTGCGGCGACGAAAAACTAATGACGAAGTTGTAATGTTCGTACGTGGAGAGACGTCACATTGTGGCGTCTCTTTTTGCGTTAGGGGAGAGGGGATAGGGAATAGGGAGGAGGGTCGAGGGAAGAGGGAAAAGGGTCGAGGGAAAAGGGAATAGGGAATAGGGAGGAGGGTCGAGGGAAGAAGTAAGAAGGAAGAAGTAAGAAGGAAGAGGGTCAAGGGTCGAGGGAGGAAGGAAAAAGGAAAAAGGAAATAGGTAAGGGTAGGCGAAAAAATAGTATTTTTGCCCCGGATTCAATTGTGAATTGTGAATTATGAATTGTGAATTGAACAAGAAATGGATCGGCCACCTCGCGGTGCTGACCGTCTATATCATCTTCGGGGTGAACCCGAACTGTTCGAAGGCGGTGGTGCCGGAATATATCACGCCGGAGGCATACACAGCGCTGCGATTGGCTGTCGGGGCGGCGGGTTTTTGGCTGATTTCCCTTTTTACACCGAAAGAAAAGGTCGAGAAGCGCGACATGCGTCTGATCATTATCGGCGCGGTCAGCTTATACGGCACATTATGGGCTTTTGCAGAGGCAATGCGCTTTATATCACCTACTTACGTATCTCTTGTCTCTGCAATGTCGCCATTGGTGGTGATGTTGTTGGCCGCCCTTTTCCTGAAAGAACCCATCTCAACACGTAAGGCTCTCGGGGTCTTTTTCGGTATCGCTGGTGCGCTGATGATGATCCTGTTTTCGCTGCACGGCGACGCACATTACAGCAATACAGGAGCACTTCTCTGCTTCGTAAATATCTTATTCTATGCGGCTTATCTCTTGATAACCCGAAGCATCTCCTCGAAATACTCACCCGTCACGATGATGAAGTGGATGTTCCTTTTCTCTTTTGTACTGGGTCTGCCGTTGGCCATCCCGACGGTGAAAGATTCTCCGATTTTGATGGGTACCGCGCCCGCGATGGCTTACGTTAATATGGGAATTGTCGCCGTATTTGCCACAGTGCTAGCCTATTATCTGCTGCCGTTGGCCTTGCGTTATATCCGTCCGACCACGGTGAGTATGTACAGCAACTTGCAACCCATCGTGACGGCGGCGTTGGCCATTGCCGTCGGACAGGACGTGTTTACATGGAACAAGCCCATTGCGCTGGCTCTGGTCATCTTTGGCGTCTTCCTGGTGACGACCAGCCGCGCGAAAGGCGATCCCACGGTGCAAAAATAGGTCGAAAGGGTAGGGTACTACTCTGCTGAGAATTCCTTGATTCTTTGCTCCTCGCTGCGACGACAGATGAGAATTCTGCCGCCTTTTTCGGAAACAATATAGCCGTCTAATCCTTGAATGACAATCTTTTGCGCGTCTTCAGCGTGCACCACGCAGTTGTTGCATTCATAGAGTTTTACATTGCCGACAGCGCCGTTGCCGTAGCTGTCGTGGTCTAGTTTGTCGTGCAGGGAAGCCCAGTTGCCGAGGTCGCTCCAGCCGAAGTCGGCGGGATGGGTGAAGACCTTGCCGTCGGCGGCTGCGGGTTCCATCACTGCGAAGTCGATGGAGATTTTCTCGCATTGCGGGAAGATGTTCTGCACATCGCCGGTGGCCGTCATGCGGTCCATGTCGGCGGCGATGTTGGGCTTGTAGGTCTTAAGTGCGGCGGTGATCATCTGGATGTTCCACACGAAAATGCCGGCGTTCCACAGGTAGTTGCCGGCAGCCAGATATTGCTCTGCCACGTCGCGTTGCGGTTTCTCCTTGAAGGCGGCCACGCGGCGGATTTCGCCTTCCACGACATCGCTCGCCTCCACGTAGCCGTAGCCCGTTTCCGGTCTGGACGGGGTGATGCCAATGGTGACGATAGCGTCGTTTAAGTTGGTGAAATTCAATGCGTTGTTGATGACGCGACGGAATTCTTCAGGATTCATGACAACGGCGTCTGCAGGGGTCACCACCACGTTGGCGTCGGGGTCTTCTTCGCGTATGCGCCAGCACGCCCATGCGATGCACGGTGCAGTGTTGCGCGCGGCGGGCTCCGCCAATATGTGCTCGGCAGGCATTTCCGGCAGCTGCTCCCGCACAATGTCCACGTAGGCGGCGTTGGTCACCACCCAAAAACGCTCCATCGGACAAACGCCTTTGAAGCGGTCAACGGTCAGCTGGATCAAAGTACGTCCACAGCCCAGTATATCAATGAATTGCTTCGGGAATTCGGGGGTGCTGAGCGGCCAAAAACGGCTCCCGATGCCGCCTGCCATGATCACCACATGGTTGTTTCTCGTCATAATCATGCTATCAAAAATGATTCCGCAAAAATACAAATTTTCCAAGCAAATGATATACCCTGATTCCACGTTTTTTTTGTACTTTTGCGCCCCAAAAAATATATGAATATGGATAGAGTAGTAAGTGGCATCCGCCCGACC
>Ga0310690_10012005_pt1 | contig 10669 bp, 7 predicted proteins | sample AusTroGonzalo_MG_2_FD_207661 | JGI IMG/M metagenome (GOLD analysis project Ga0310690, IMG submission 207661) | Bovine rumen microbial communities from tropical cattle in Woodstock, Queensland, Australia - Gonzalo_04 (v2) (version 2) | ecosystem: Host-associated > Mammals > Digestive system >...
ATCGAGCGTTTGCCTTCGCCGATGCGCTCTATGATATAATCCGCGTGATGTTTCAGCGCGGTGAGAATGTCCGCTTTCAGCGCCTCGTCCTTGCAAATATCATAAAAATAGAGACAGCCGACCAGCACGTACTTTCGCACCCACATATCCCAGCCTTGGAATTCCTTGTCCACAGAGTAGGTGGTAATGCGTCCCGCCTTGTCTTGGGCGCAAAGGAGCGCTCGCACCGTCTCATCGAGAACGGCGTAAAGCGTTTCGTCTTGGGTGTAGCGATAAGTGAGACAGGCGCCGCGCATCATCTTGCCGAAGTATTCGCCGCGCCAACCGTTGTCGGCGTCGTCTTCGCGCGTGGAAAAAACGTGGACGAATTTTTGCCACAAAGCGCGGTCTTTGAGTTGTTTTTCCTGTATGAAACGAGCGTAAAAATCTGCCGTTCCCCGATATATCATAGTGCCGTTTTCCGGTAATGAAAACACACGATTCATTCTGTTATAGCTCCCGATAGTAGGTTTATCTGTTATTGTAGTACTTTCGCCGCGCGGGCGCAAGTGTTCTTTACTTATTTCGCTTGCGAGTAGAGAATGATGTATGCCGAGCGTTTTTGTGCGTTCATGGTAAAGCCGCTGGTCATCAGGTCATTGCCGTTCTTTTGCGTTATCGCGTTGCCCTCTATCGTCGCAAGATCGTAGGTCACATTCCTTTCAAGTCCGTTCATTGCAAGGGTTATTTCGCCCGCCTTAGCTTTTTCGCGGGCATAGACCAATATAACGCCCTCTTTTTCGTCCCCGAACTGCATTGCCACGGTGATCTCGTCCGATATCGTGCAGGGGGTGAGGGGGTAATACTGCTTGTCAAAATAGTTTTTGGTGCGATCGTAGTCGCGGAAAAGCTGTACATAATCCTCATCGCCCGCGAGTATCGGCTTGTTGATGGCAAAGAGCACAGAGCCTAAATGAGAGCGATATTCATATACGTCGTCTTCTGCAAGATTTGCCCCCGAAGAGTAGGGAAGCCACAAGGACAGACCATAGGTCTGATATTGGCAAGCTTCCGCAAGATCTGCGTAATCGTAGCAGTTGTAGTCCGAGCGCCAAAGGGGAATGGAACGGCGACACATCTCAAGGTCGATGCGCCTGCCGCCGCTCGCGCAGTTGTCAATGAGCAGCCCCGGGTTCTCTTGGACCAAATAGTCAAGAAAAGCGTATTCGCCCACCACGTATTTATTCTCCGCAAACCCTTTTCTGCCGTCGTATAGCGTCCTGTCCGCCGCTTTCCAATAGGAACCGGGGTTGATGTTGAAGTCTTGTCGATAGTACTTCACGCCGTTTGCCTTGATGGAGTCGGAAATGCGCTTAGAGATGAATTCGAGCGCGTCTGCGTCGCCCATATTCCAAAGGCAGTTTTCTGCGTCTTTATCAGAGGGAAGAAGCCAGCTTTCCCGCCCCTCTGCGGAGGAAATATCCGTATATAGTTTTGACACGGTGGGCACGCGTTCCGGCTCGTACCAAAGGAGGAGTTCGACGCCGTTTTCCGAAAGCGTTTCGCTCACGGAGGCAAGTCCGTTCGGGAATTTTTTGCTATCTACTACCCAATCTCCGATCGCTAAATTCCAATGATTTAGATCGCCCGTTTCGTACCAGCCCGCGTCAAACCAAGCGTAATCGAGCTTGTCCACGATGCCGAGTTCGATGAATTTAGTAAGGATTTCCAAACTGCCTTGCTCGTTGGCGTTTGCAGTGTCGTCCTGTCCCTCTGCGCCCACAAAAAAGCAAGTGGAGATGGGGCCGTAGCCCTCGGGGAGAGAGTCTTTTACCCTTGTGCGGAATGTATTAAATCCCTTTAAAGGATTTCCGTTATAAAAATTCACGGAAACGAGGGGGGAGCGCACCTCCTCGTTCGGTTCCAAATATCCTTCAAGTTCTGCTTGTGACACGGCAACGTCCGCCGTTTTTTTGCCCGAAAAAGTTGCTTTCCAATCGCCCGACCAACCGATGCCGACGGTTGCGCCCAAGTCTTCGCCGCAGAGATTAAAGAAGGGGAGATAGAGCCTGGACGTTCTGCCGTCTATCGTGTCAAAGGTCAACGTGGATGAAGTGAGGCGTTTGGAATAAAGAGCAAAGTCATCGTTCTTTTCATAGCTACCACCGCTGAAATAGAGGGTGGACGACGCAATGTCAAAGGTGGTTGAGAGGGGATAAAAGTCCGAGACGGTAGCCGAGCGGGCATCCCCAATGTTTTTCAGATAGACCGTCCATTCAAAAGTGGCTGTCGCGTCGTAGTATACAGACACCACGGTGGCTTGCACCGAGTGGGCGGCGCCGGTCAGAATAAGCGTGGATTGCACTCCGTCCGCGTAAAAAGTTTGCTCGCCCAAAGAGGCGGACCATTCGGACAGGTTCTCGGACAGTTTTTTGCCTCCCACTGAAAAATCAAAGGCGGGCTTTTTGCCGTTTTGCACCGCGTAGAGCACGTTTTGCTCGTACCAAGTCTTGTTGAGGGCGCGCTCTTCCGCCGTCACTTTCAGCTCTTCCGCAGATGCGGCGGCAAAGGTCACGGATGTATTGGAAAACTTTTTGAATGTCCAACCTTGCGGCAATATGGAGAAAGAAAGGACGATGGAGCCGATGTGCACGCCAAGCAGGAGCACCGCCACCGCAATATTCTCCCATCTTTTATGGATGCGGATCGCGGGGATACATTGATAGATCACAGAGGCGAGCACAAAGGCAAGGGCTATCATCACGCCCGCCGTAGCCGCCACCGTCTCATTGACGCTTGACTTCAGCGCCGCTTGCACGGGAAAGAAAATAAGCGCGAATACCGCCGCCCCCACGAGGAAGTATAAAAGAACGATGGAGAAACGAAAATCGGGTGTTTTTACGATATAACAAAGGGCAAAAAGAACCGCCGCAGCGAGAAAGAAGGTCAAATCAATGAGCGCGATTTTCCAGGCGCGAACGACAATGACCGACGCGTGCACGTAAAAAATCGCCGCCACCGCCGTTGCAATCGAAAAAACAAGTTGCAAAGCGGCGATGAAAACGCGGGTGGAAAAGAGTTTGCGCATAACTTCCATATAGGCTCCCTTCGGCTCCTTTTCGGAGGCCATACAAACAGTATATCTCATTTCGCGCGCCCGTGTAAAGAAGAGTTTCGCCCCGCCGTCTTGCCCGCACTTGAAAAAAGCGGGAAAATTCAGCGGAAACATTGTATTTTCAAGGCAAAACGTGCTATATTGAATTGCGGAGGACTGGTGTATGAAAGGTGGAAAAATTGCCGTTGTGCTTGTGCTTAGCGTGCTTTTAATCGGCGTTATCGTTTTTGGCGTTATTACCTATCAAGTGCCTCTTCGCTATGACTTTGATTCCATCGTTCCCATAGAAAGCAACGCCATTCTCCTTTCCGCAGACGATCCTTTGAATAAAAGCGGCTCTCCCGCCCTTGCGAAGGTGCAAAACGGTGCGATTTCGAGCGAAGATTTCCGCGTACTCTTTTTAACCGACGTGCACCTCTGCGAAGTGCAAGATATCACCACCGAGACTATCGAGCGCATGACGTCTTATATCGAGCGCGAAAAGCCCGACCTTATCATTCTCGGCGGTGATACGCTGAACGGGCTCAACGACCGCGTGCGTGTCTATCAATTCCGCAATTTGATGGATAAGTTCGGCGTGTATTGGGCGCCCGTCCTTGGCAATCACGAGGGGGATAGGCCTCTCTTTATGACCGACCGCGACGCCGTGGTGAAGATTTGGAGCGAGTCGCCACTTTGCCTGATGGAGTCGGAGGATAAGTATACGGCGGACGGCACGCTCGTGGACGGCTACGGCAACTACGTTGTGTCGGTGCTTGGCGCGAACGGTTATATAAAGGACGCCTTCTTTATGATGGACAACGGCAGTAAACTGATGGATAAATCGGAGTACGAGAAGTGGGGCGTGAAGAAAAAGGCGGATACCGCTATTTCCGCGTCACAAGTCACTTGGTATCAAGAAACGTACGCCTCAATGAAAGAGAAAAACGGCGGCGCGCTTACCCATATGTGCGTTATTCACAAACCGCTCCAAGAGATGGCGGCGGCGATCGTCATTCCCGAATATTTCACCGAAGGAGAAGAATTGGATTGGTACTTCACGGACGAGGCGACGGCGGCGGGGTGGAAGCACGTGGACGGTACCTTGCGCGATAAGATCCATTGCCCGCCCTATACAGACGGCAAACTCTACGACGCGCTTGTAGCGAACGGCGCCAAAGCGGTCTTTTTCGGTCACGACCACGTCAGTGACCTCACGGTTTATAACCAAACGGACGATATTTATTTGACGTATATTCGCTTGACAAGCGTAAAAGAGCGCATTGAGGACGCGGAAGGGTATAATATCCTCTCCATCGGCGCGAACGGCGGCTATACCTATACCGCATATAAAAAGGACGGGACGGTGGATGCGGAGCTTTTCTCACAGCCCAAATTCAAGCTTCTAAAACTTGCTCTGTCGCCCGACAGGATCAAGGCATTTCAGAACGTTAAGCCGCTGAAAGCGAGTTTGCTTGCGGAAAAAGTGAAGCTCCCGGATTGAGTGAACCCCTTATGAATGAACGTTTGAAAGGGCAGAAAACTGCTCTTTTTTATCGTTTTTTTGCTTTTGTAAACGGAACTAAAACAAGCCGCGTTAACGGCGTATAAATAAAAAAGGCTCACCTTTACCGTGAGCCGAGCGAACGATTTCACTTTTGCAAAGCAAAATTTCATTTTCACAAAACTTTACTTTCCCCAAGGGAAACTTCACGGCGAGCAAAGCTCGCAACTTTACTTTTTCTTTTTGCCTTCCACCACGGCTTCCGCCACGTCCACCACAAGGCGAATGCTCTCGCTTGTGTCGTTTTGGCGGTAGGTATAGCGCATATACGATTCTGTCTTATCTATGCCGGCGTTCACGTAAATGGCGGTAAAGGTCTCGCCCGTCAGCCGCGACATTACCTCTTGCAGTCTGTATTGTCCACGCATCGTGAGCGCGAAGTCCTGCGTGATAAAGTCGGTTTTTTCCACAATGAGTTTGCCCGTGTTTTTGTAGGTGGAGAGGAGCTTTTGGGCGCTGTCGGTCTCAAAGTTCAGCCCGTCCACGGTCACGCCGTACAGGCTTGCCGCCCCTTCCAAAATGGAGGGGATGTCGCGAGGGTCCGCCTCGGGCACGACGTTCAAAATGTAGGGGTCCACCAAGCGCAAACGATAGGGTTCATCGGTCAGGTTGATGGTGCCCGCTTGGCTTGCTGCAAGTTTCAAAGAGAGCATTGCATAGTCATTCGGCACCACGCGCGCCTCGTAGGAGCCGTCCGCTTTGAACAGAACGTAGCTCTTTTCCGTATCGATGAGCGCGAATACATCGTACTTCATCACGGAAAGGGCTGTGAGGGTAAAGCGCTTATCTTGCTTGAAATGCTCGCCCTCGTAGTTTAGGGTGAGGGCGGTGTGGGGCACAAACTGTTTGGTGCCGTCGAAGTAGGCTTTCGTGAGCGCGCTCATATCGGTGGCGGCGTTTATGGCGCTCTGCACGGCGGCAACGTCGGCGGTCTCCGCATAAAGGCGGGCGACTTGCGCGCGGCGGATATCCTTGTACTTTTCAAGCGTGTTCGCGCCTTGGAGACCGAGCTCGGTCAGCTTGGCTTGCAGCAGTTCCGCCATGATCGCGTGTCCCTCGTTGAAGGGATGGATGCCGTCTTCGCAAAAGAGGGTGTCATAGCGGGCTTTGTCCGTTTGATATACGCGCTCTATCGCCGAGTACACGTCGATGAGCTCGAAGGGGGCGGTGACCGTGCCGTCTTTCGCCGTTACGGTGTTCTCCGCAAGGTATTCGTGAAAGACGTCGTTCATCATCGTGATGAGCTCCGCCATCAGCCCGTGATAATCCGCCTCCGAGTAGCCCATCGAAGCGAGCACAGAGCGCGCGTAAGCGGTAACGAGCGGACTCTTTTCCGCTACGGGGTTATAGAGCGTTTGCAATATCAAAGTAACGTCGGGGTTCAGCGTGCGGATTCTCTGTATGATTTTGGTGATATTCGCTTTCGCCGTGGCTTTTTTGGAGAGAACGTAATCAAAGTTGCCGTTTGCCGCATTGATGAGCATTTGATCGCGGTTGGTGTTCAAAAGGTCGTTGCCGATAATGGAGATGTGTATCACGTCGGCGGTGGTGATGAGAGACTCCACCATATTGATGCCGTCGTCCTCTTTCTGAACGTAGGCGGCGAGGGTCTTGGTGGTGGCGCCGCTCACGCCGCGGTTGTAGTATTCGTAGCCGTTGATATTCCCGATGATGCCGTAATAAGCGTAGCTCTCACGCTCCACGACGGGAGTGGGACCCGCTACGCCTTCCGCGATGGAATCGCCGAGAAAGAGGACAAGGGTCGGCTCTTCCGCCTTGGTACAGCCCCAAACGGGGAGGAGAAGGGCAAGGAGAAAGAGTGCGGATAAGATGCACGCCGAAAATTTCTTCATCCTATGCCTCCTCGATAAATGACAGGAAAGGTTGTGCGCTCGTTAGGACTCGACCGATGCGTCGGTGGTCCCTGACGGGGCAGGAGAGGGCGCCGCGGAAGGTTCCTCTACGATTTCGTCCGCAGCCTGAGTCGCCTCGGCAGGGGCATTCCCTGCGGCAGCGACAGCTTGGTGCTTGGCTCTCGTGCGGTCTATGATGAGGTTGACGAGCTTGTATATGCCGATGACCGCCGTGCTGAGGATCATATAGGAGGAGAGCATGATGTAAGTGAAGAGGGGGCGCAATTTATGCGCTTCCAAAATACCGGCAAGGGTGGACATAAGGGGTACGCCGTCGCCCGAATATATCTGCATATAGTCGCCGCCGTAATAATAGTTGATGGGGCTGGCGATCACGGACATGAGGAGCATGGGGATCCAGGACTTGATGATGTCCTTCCATTCCAACTTTTTGTATCCGCTTGCAAGAAGCACGATGCCCACGAGGAAGAGGTTAAAGTAGAAAATGAGCGAGTCAAACGCGCCGTACGTCCAGAAAGGGTAATAGTTCAGTCCGTTGGTATATACGCATCCGATCATGCCGCAGCACAGACCGATGGTGCAGAGCCAGGACATGGCAACGTCTTTCGCTTTGCCTTTGCCCCAAGCCGCCACAAGCAGAGTGTAAATGAGAATGGAGCAAGAGTAGATGGGCAAGATGCCACCTGCATTGAACCCACGATCGGTCGTGATGTCGTAATAGCTTTCCCAAATGATTTTCGACGCTTCGAAGAGTGCGACGAAGATGGAGAGTATCTTCAGGAAGATGTCTATCTTTTTCTTCGGCGTCTTGCGGACCAGAAAGCCGATGAGCGGAATAAGCACGAACGATAGTACCATGAAAATGATGTGCCACGTTCCGAAAAAGTCCTTGCCATGGACGGCGTGATAGGTTTCTATGCTTTCAAAGTATTTGTAATCGAAAAAACCGTACTCCATATGAATCCCCTTCAGTAAAGATATATAGATAATACCACATTTCGGGAAAAAAGCAAATAGGAAAGCGGTTTTTCTCCGCGGCGAGGCGGCGGGAGAGCGCCGAAAGCAGGGCAGAGCGGGGCGGCAGAAGCGGCGAAAAAGGAGCGGAGGCGAAGGATTTGAAAGTTTTTTTCGAAAAAACGAATTTCCACTTGCTTTATGCGAGGGAATATACTATAATTTTTAAGTCGACCCACGAGGTCGATGATACAATCGAATACGAAATGGAGAGTTGGCTGAGTGGTCGAAGGCGCACGATTGGAAATCGTGTTTACCCCACAAGGGTAACTAGGGTTCAAATCCCTAACTCTCCGCCAAGCGTAACCTAAGTTGAACCCCTATAGTTTGACTTGGGTTATTCTTTTTTATAAAAAAAAGCTACTGCGTTTTGCAATAGCCGTTTCCTCTGCATGAGGAGGTGACCCACGGTACCATTTGGGAGCCTACTTGATCATCCTTTGACAACCCCCGAAAGAATTATCATAAGAGCCTTAAATAAGGCCTTCATAATCATCACCTCCTTAACCATCCGAGCCAATAGGCACCTTGATGCGTCGGTAAAAATAGATTATCATTTTTTTTATTTCATTGTCAATAGCAGACGTTTTATGCCGCGAAAGGTGCTTGACTGCGGCGCAAGTCGGGGTCCCACGTAGACGCACGTCCGTGGGGTGTCTTCGCCGCGCTTGTATATGTCAAGCACCCGCCACAGTGCCATTTGTAAATTTTATGTTAAAACGATAAAGATTTGCTTGCTATTGTTCGCGATTTAGAATATAATATTCTTATAAAAATTCGAGGTGATATTATGTTGAGTTTTATGTCCGCGAAAGAAGCCGCTGAAAAATGGGATATCTCTCAAAGGAGAGTTGCTATACTATGTTCCGAAAATCGTATCGACGGAGCAATGATGATCGGCAATATGTGGATTATTCCGTCCACCGCCGAAAAACCTATCGATAAAAGAACCGTGCGTTACGAAAAGGCGAAAACGGTTACTCTTAAACCATTTGTAAAATGGGTAGGCGGTAAAAGTCAACTTATCGATGAGATAGAAAAAATGTTGCCTTCTGACGGAGAAAAAAATTTTAAAAAATACGCTGAACCTATGGTTGGCGGTGGCGCAATATTTTTCAATATCCTTTCAAAGTATGATTTTGAAGAACTATATATAAGTGATATAAATGCTGAACTAATAAACGCATATAAAGCCGTAAAAGACGATGTAGATAACTTGATTGCAAAACTCAATGAAATGCAAATGACTTTTTTGCCTATGGATGAAAACGGCAGAAAGTATTTCTATTATAATGTGCGCGAAAAGTTTAACTCCACCGTTTTATCCGCAGAGACAGCTACCGAAAAAGCCGCACAATTTATTTTCCTGAATAAGACTTGTTTTAACGGTTTATATCGCGTAAACAGAAAAGGTCAGTTTAACGTTCCTATGGGGGCATACAAGAATCCGACTATTTGTGACGATGAAAACTTACGCAACATTCACGATGCGTTGCAAAACGTAACAATAGTTTGCGGCGATTATTCGCTTTCCCAATCATTTATAGATAAGGATACTTTCGTATATCTTGATCCCCCTTATCGTCCTATTTCCGAAACATCTGGATTTACTTCATATAATTCGGAATCTTTTGATGATAACGAGCAGATACGACTTGCACAGTTTATTGATGAAATCAACAAGTTGGGAGCAAAGATTGTTTTAAGCAATTCCGATCCGAAAAATGTAAACGAAGAAGATAACTTCTTTGATGATTTGTATAGAAACTATAAGATAAATCGAGTTGAAGCCACGCGAATGATTAACAGCAAGGCTGACAAACGCGGAAAAATCAACGAATTGCTTATTTGCAATTAAGCGGGGACAAAGAATATGGAGCAAGATTTTTTCAGTTTGGTCGTTAAAACACTAAAACTGTATTACGATCCAAACATCGCGAATTATGTAAAAGAACAAGCTGTGAAAACACTATTAAAAAGGTGTGTTGATATTCAGCCCAATTATGGCGCTCAAACAAAACAAGACTTGAAGCAATTGATTGAATATTCTTCAAATGAAAAAGATTTATTTGATGCAATAAGCGCTTATTTTTTAACGCATAACATTCATTTTTGATTGAGGTAAAAACAGATGAAAAGAGTTTTTAACGAGTGGCTAAAAACATTTAAGTCGAGCATTTGCGATTATGGCTATTATGTTGATTTCGAGAAAGTTTACGGCAATATCGAGAATATAAAAGTTGAGTTGAATATTCTCAATTCTCTTATCGGCTCTAAAAATATAGAACATGATTTTGAAAAGCTTATTGCAGAATATCCGCAAGTGTTGAAATGTATTCCGATTCTGCTTGCGGTGCGTGGGCGTGAAATATATGCTATTGACGGCGATGGCGAATATCTTTTTAATTTCCATACGCTCAATTACACGACAAAAGAGTATATAATGTTTATGCAAAAGACGGGTTTGTTTGATTTAATCGCAAAACACGTTATCAATAACCTTGTCGATTATGTTACGGGCGTAGAAGTAGGACTTGACAGTAACGGTCGCAAAAATCGCGGCGGACATTTAATGGAAAATCTTGTTGAAGATTATCTTGTAAAAGCGGGACTTATAAAAGGTGAAACATACTTTAAGGAGATGAAACTATCCGCTATTGAAAAGAAATGGAATATTGATTTATCGGGTATTTCAAATCAAGGAAAAGCCGAAAAGCGGTTTGATTTTGTTGTTAAGAAGGGCAAAACAATTTACGGCATAGAAACGAGTTTTTATACCGGTGGCGGATCGAAATTAAACGAAACTGCACGGAGCTATAAAACAATCGCATTAGAGGCAAAACAAATTGATGGTTTTGCCTTTGTGTGGTTTACCGACGGTTACGACGGTTGGAAATCGGCACGGCATAATTTGGAAGAAACCTTTGACGTGTTAGACAATATGTATTGCATAGCCGATTTGGAAAATGGCGTTATTGCTAAACTATTCGATTGATATGGCAAAAAAGATTCCTTTACAACCCGAAGATTTCGAGCTCGAAACGAATACCGTTTGGGCATTTCCCGATCGTGGTAAATGGGCTACACACGACGCTAAATATCGAGGAAATTGGTCGCCTTATATTCCGAGGAACGTTATTCTGC
>Ga0310690_10012006_pt1 | contig 10668 bp, 23 predicted proteins | sample AusTroGonzalo_MG_2_FD_207661 | JGI IMG/M metagenome (GOLD analysis project Ga0310690, IMG submission 207661) | Bovine rumen microbial communities from tropical cattle in Woodstock, Queensland, Australia - Gonzalo_04 (v2) (version 2) | ecosystem: Host-associated > Mammals > Digestive system >...
GGACAGATATAAAAGGTTGTTCTTACAATTCTGGAGGTGGTACAAATTATTATGCGTATGGTATTTGTAATGGAACTTTATATAAATTGTTTGAACAACAAGCAACCTCATTGTCTTTAAATGTTACAAAAATCTCAGGTTATTCATCTTCTAATAATTCTTATTTTGGATTAGCAATAGACACAAATGGAAAATTATTTAAACTTAGTGATACTACTACAACTCAACTTGGTTTAGATACAACATGGACAGATATAAGTGGAGAAGCAATTTATTTAGGGGCAACAGGAATAAATAATGGGTATTTATATGTAATTAGTGGGTATGATAATACATTAACTCAAATTGGCAGTCTTTCTAGTTGGACGAAAGTTTCTGGAGGAGCTCAAGGTGGTTATGCGATAAATAATGGAGATTTATATTACATATATTATCGAAACAATCCAACTCCTTCTAAAATACTTACAAATTGTGTAAATATATGGGGGCAAGGTTCGGTTGGTTTAGCCTTATGTAAAGAATAAAGGAGAAATAAATGAAATATGCAAAATTAATTGACGGAGTTATAGAGTTTGCTCCCAAAAATAAAGGGAGTATTTTAAATTACAACACAAATGAAGATTTAATGTTAGATGATGGATATAAACCATTTATTCCTATGGATAGACCTGAAACTAACAGAATGTATCATATCGAATATGAAGAAAATTTTGATGGGGTAAGAGAAGTTATTGTTTATGACGAAACTCAAGAAGAAGCTGATGAGAGAATTGCTCAACAAGAAAGAAAACGTATTAATAGTCTTACAATGACTAAAAGAGTTTTTGCTTTAGGATTGCAAGAATTGGGGATAACTTATGAACAATTAAAAGAATTAATTGCAACTAATGACCAAGCACAACTTGAATGGGATTTATGTGTTGTTTTACAACGCTCTAATCCTTTATTAGATGTAATGGCTTCACAGCTAGAAGTAACACCTACTCAGCTTGATTTAATGTTCAGAAAAGCAAACGGTGAAGATGTTAAAATTGATTTATAGGATTTAACTATGAGTACAGAAATTGAAAATACAAGAATAATTACTTTTCAAGGAGATACCTGTAAAGTTACTTTTACTAATTTAGAAGAAGGTATGGTAATATATTTTAGTGCCAGAGATAAGAAAACAAATTTACCTGTTTTTGAAGAAATTAGAGGAGTTGTTGATAGTGAAGGCGATGTAAGTTTTACTATAACTCCTGAAATGTCAAATAATTTTAATGTTAGAACCTCTGAGGGTTATAATGACTATTATTATGGTATAAAACAGGTAGATGAAGATACTGGAGAAGAAAACACTATTTTATTAGGAGAAAATCCTAAATTTAGTGATAAATATTATATCAGAGTATATTTGAAAAAATCAGAAGGAGTTGTTGAAGAAAATGAACAATCTAACAGCTAATCTAATAACTAATCAAAATACAATAAAAGCTAATATTTCAAAAAACCCTTCTGCAACAACAGAACAAAAAGGAATAATCAGAATTGCAACTAATGAAGAAGTTACTTTAGGTGAAAATAATTCGACCGCAGTAACTCCTTTGACATTGAAAAATTCATTTTCAACATATACAACTGCTGAAAAAACCTTTACAAATAAAACAATAGATGCTAATGACAATACTATTAGTGATTTAACTGTTAATAATTTAAAATCAGGTGTTTTGCAAACAACTATAAGAACACTAGCAAATGCAAGTGATAGTGCTATTGCAAGTGAAAAAGCTATTGCAAACGCTTTAGATGATAAACAATCAAAAGATACTGCGGTTACTCATTCAGAAAATACAGCCGTTGGTAGTACAACGACTCCTATATATATAGCTTCTGACGGTACGGCAATAGCTTTAGCTTATACTATTGCAAAATCTGTACCAAGTGATGCCGTTTTTACTGATACTACTTATTCAAATTTATCAGATTTTACGGATAATTTAGGCACTTCTCCTGTTCATACTCATAGTCAATATTTAACAGAACACCAGTCTTTAGATGGATATGTACCTACATCAAGAACAATAAACGGAAAAGCATTAACATCAAATATAACTTTAAGTGCTTCTGATGTTAGTGCTTTACCTAGTAATACAACAATACCGACTGTAACAGATACTTATGTTGCAACAAGCTCAGATGCTATGTCTGGTAAAGCAGTTGCAAGTGCTTTAAGTGGTTATGCTTTAAAATCAGATGTTGCAAGTGCAATAATCCCCAAAGGCAGTATATCAACTGTTACTAATTTACCAACACTTATTGCAGACCATAGAGGGTGGATGTATAATTTTTCGGCAGATTTTACAACAACAAGTGATTTCGTTGAAGGAACTGGAAAAGAATATCCTGCCGGTACAAACGTTGTTGTTGTAGAATATGAAACAGGGGTTTATAAATACGATGTGTTTTCAGGTTTTATTAATTTAGATAGTAAACAAGATACATTGGTTAGTGGTACTAATATTAAAACAATTAATAATGAAAATATATTAGGTAGTGGCAATATTAGTATAAGTGGTGGAAGTACAATAACATTTAGGAGTTGGAGCTAATGGCATTATATAAAGGAACTCAAAAAATAAGTCCGATAATAACAGTAGGTACGCCACCGATTTTAACAACAAAAAACGTAACATCTAACGGTACATACAATGCAAGCAGTGATAGTGCAGACGGATATAGTTCCGTTACCGTGAATGTTCCAAGCGGTATTCCAAGAGAAGTCGTCAATGGAGTATATCAAGCCCCTGCAACGTCTTTTACTTTTTCTCTACCCGATAATGCAACAGATGTCGGAGCTTATGCATTAAGTAATGCTTTTTACGGTTGTACAGGCTTAACGAGTGTAGATTTAAGCAGTTTGACTACTGTCGGAACTTTCGGCTTAAATTATGCTTTTTACGGTTGTACAGGCTTAACAGATGTGGATTTATCATCCCTCACTATTATTAGTGGTGGTTATGGAATGTATTATGCATTTAGAGGTTGTACAGGCTTAACAGAAGTGGATTTATCATCATTGTCTACTATTAGTAGTAATATTTATGGGATGTCTTATGCATTTCAAGGTTGTACATCCTTAACAGATGTAGATTTATCATCCCTGACTACTATTAGTAGTAATTATGGAATGCGTTATGCATTTGGGAGTTGTGAATCGTTGACAACGCTTTCCTTCCCATCTTTGACCAGTACGAGTTTTGGGTCATATACCAATCAATTTAATGATATGCTCTCAGGAGTAACCGGCTGTACGGTACATTTTCCAAGCAATTTGCAGTCAGTTATAGGTTCATGGGCATCAGTTACAGCAGGGTTCGGCGGTACTAATACTACGATTTTGTTTGATTTAACAGCGACAACTTAAGGAGAAAATTATGGAAATTAAAATAACTTATGTAGGAACATTAAATGGAGTAAGCGGGATTTGGTGTGGGTTTCATCCCCCTGATGCGATTATAACCGAAGAAAGACCTGTTCTTTATCCTGCTGAAGATAAAGAGTTAGAAAATATTTTAACAAAAGAGAGATTTTCTGCTGTATGGCTTAAAGACGGAGATGTTCAAGAAAACTATATAGAAGTAGATATTGAGGAGGAAGAAATAGACGATGACAACAACTGATACAACGGTAGATAATTTGATAATTAATACCATGACTGCTCAACAATATAGTCAGATTACACCATCTACCACAGAATTATATATGGTTATTGATGATACTGAAATCCCCGCAGGAACGGTTATTGAAGGTAAGTTCTCTGATTTGCCGACATTCTTTGCAGGGCTTGAAGGGAAATACTGCAACGGTACATTAACTTACAAAATCACTCAAGATGAAACAATTACAGGCGGTTTCAACGAAATAGTTCTGACAAATACAAATATTCCGGAAATAATTATAGATGGAAATGAGAAAACTATAAGTTATACTGCTAATGCTAATTTTATACCTTTAATTAGACTTACACTCCCTAATATCACTGCTGTATTACAAAATATAACTATACAACTCACTAATCCTTCTTCATATACTGCTTCACTTGTTTCATTTAGAGGAGCTGTGGCAGGAAGTGAATCAAATAAGATTTTTGGAGTAATACGTGATTGTACGTTTAAAGAAGCTTCTGATTTTGCCATAGGAGCTTTAGGCGGTTCTATTTTAAGCATAGGAAATATAGAAGTTAGTACTACAAATAAAAATGGGATGGCGGTAGCCGCTTTTGGTACAAGCAGAATAAGTATAAGAGGTTCTGTTATAAATAACTGTACAAGAGCGTGTTCATCAACAGAAGGAGGTATTATCCAAGCCTTTAATCTAACTTTGTCTAATAATACTTCAAATTACTACACAGCTACCGGCGGACAAATATTCCACAATTAATATAGGAGGTTTAAATGAATAATACATTAAAAAATTATACAAATAAAGAACGTGCAGAATTTCTTAATCAGGCAGAAGAAAATGGTAAACGTATTGAAAAATACGACAACACTCTTTATGCCCTTGCCGAAAATGAAATTGTACAAGACGGTCAAATAGTTATTGATAATGAAAGACCTCAAAGATTAAGACAAGAACAGTTCGAAAGAGAATTCTTTAATACCTCTTTGGGTTGGGTCAGACGTAATGTAACTATGCAGGATGGAAGTGTAAAAAGTTTTCTAACCGATATATTACCGCTTTTGATTGAAGGAGTTGAGATATTGACCTACGATACAGAGCTAAATCAGTCAAAAGTTGCTGTTACAACTGAATTTTTGAATGAGTGCAAACAACAGTTATTAAAAGATTTTTATGGAGAATAATATGGAAACTTTAAAATATAAAGCCTTAATAACTTATTATGAAGATAAAAATTTGAAAATTGAATTTGATAATATTCCTATTATTAAAGATATACAAATTCAACCTGACATGTCAAAACAGGAAAAAAAAGATTTATTAGCAAAACCTTATATTTTAGAGAATGGTATTGCAGTAAAAATAACATATAAAAAAGTAACTTTTGACTTCTATATTCCATCAGGCTACCGTTGGAACGGAGCAAATGTGCCATTTGGACTTTATCATCTTATTGGTTCACCATCAGAGCCACGATTTAAAATAGCTTCTATGGTTCACGATTTCTTATGTGAAAATAGACAGGTTATTAATTTTAATAGATATTTGTCAACAAAAATTTTTGACGGTTTATTAGCTGAAATGGGAGTGTCAAAATTTAAAAGATTTTTGATGTTCCACGCTGTTGATAATTTCCAAAAGTTTCAAGGGTGGAGGGAGAAAAATGTATAAATTTTCTCAAAGAAGTATAAACAATCTAAAGGGTGTTCATCCTAAATTAGTTCAATTAATGATGATTGCAATAAAGACTGCTCCTGTTGATTTTGTAATTACAGAAGGGGTCAGAACTCAACAACGTCAACAAGAATTATTTAAACAAGGAAAAAGTAAATGCGATGGTATTAAGAAAAAATCAAATCACCAAATTAAAGCAGATGGTTTCGGGCATGCTATTGACCTTTACCCATTACCTATTGATTACAAAAATAAACAGCCTTATATTCTTTTGTCAAATCATATCAAGGCTAAAGCGAAAGAATTAGGAATTAATATTTCTTGGGGAGGAGATTGGAAGTCTTTTATTGACATGCCACATTATGAATTAAGTTAAAGCACCTTATACAAGGTGCTTTTTATATAAAAAAGAACAATAAAGGAAAAGATGACACTATTATTATAACAATTTTTTTAATATAATGTTATAATTATTTTATGGACTTAGAACAAATCGTACAAATAGCAAGCATAATTTCCTTTATTGGTGGGGCTATATATTTTTTTACAAATGCAGGTGCATATAAAACCACTATTGATAAAGATTTAAAGGCTTTAAGAGAAGATGTAGATATAAATTCATCAGAAATAAAAGATATAAAAGAAGAAATTGCTATTATGAATACTACTCATACACAAATAACGACAAGATTAGAAACTTTACTTATAGAAGTAAAAACAAAATTAGAGTTATACATGCAAGTTACAGGTTTATTTAATAAAAATGAAAAAAATAAGATATAGATTAAAAAAATCTCAATCTTATTTAATAGAAAGAGATTTATTGCCAAAATTATATTTTAAAGAAGATAAGAACAATACTGAATATTGGTCTTTCTTTTATGCTTTTGTTAGAAAGCTATCGGATGTATCTATTGGAGTGCGATTAGGCTACTCTCAACAAAATATTTCAAATAAAATTCAAAAAATTTTGGCAAACAATGAAGTTTTAATCGAGGAGTTTTTGAATAATAATTAGTAAATTTCGTGTATTTTAGTTGTCAAAAATTCTGTTTTTACCCTTATAATCAATTTATAAGGGTTTTTATTTATGGAAGAAATAACAATAAATAAATGTACAAATCCAGAAAATTTTTTAGAAATATTAGATGATTGTATTGAATATTTCCAAAAATTACGTGAACAAATAAGACAGGAGATTTATTATGATGAATTATTCTAATGGTGGGTATAATTATAATCCATATTATCCTCAACCACAACAAATGACACCTCAAGTAAATTCAATTCAAACTTATAAAATCATCCCTATATCAAACAAAAATGATACCAATGCTGCAATAGCAGATTTTAATGGAACACCTATTTATTTTCATAACCAATCAAATAATGAAATTTATATAAAACAATTTGATGTAAAAACAGGTGTTACAACTTTACAAGAATTTAAGCGTGTAGAAAGCCCGTTAAGTGATGATAAAGATACAAATAATGTAAATATATATAAAAATGATTTTCAATCATTAAATGACAAAATAGATAGCTTACAGAAAACATTTGATGATTATATAAAGTTGCAAGAAGAAAATAAAACAGAAGATTTTAAGAAAGTGAGTAAAAAATAATGAACCCAATGCAATTAATGAATATGTTTAAACAAGCTCAAAATCCATTTGTTTTTATGCAACAAATAACAAAAAATAATCCACAGGCTCAACAAATAATAAATAGTTTACAAGGAAAGTCGCCAAAAGAATTAGAAGAATATGCAAGAAATATGGCACAAAGTGGAAATATTAATTTGAATGAATTTATGAGCAGATTTGGAGTAAATATACAGTAATTCCGTCCACTATAAGTAGGATGAGATAGTTTGTACATGTAAATAAAAAAGGAGAAAACTATGGCAGAAGATATGTCAGCAGCAGATATAGCTGCAGTTACTCGTCCTAACATCTATGGTGGTTATGGTATGCCTTACGGTGGATATGGCGATGGATTAGGATTTGGTGGTGGCGGATTATGGTTATTCGCTATTCTAGCAATGATGATGTTTGGTGGAAACGGCTTTGGTTGGGGAAATAACGGCTTTGCCAATGCTATCGGATATCAAAATCTAGCAACACAAAACGATGTTCAAAGAGGTTTTGATAACCAAAACTCTATGGCTAATGAAAGGGAAATTTTAGCTGCTGTAACTAATGGAACTGCTCAATCAGTAGCAGCTACTAACCAATCATTCCACGATACTTTGAATGTAATCCAAGATAAGTATGGTGAACTAGCAAGAGATATTTATGGTGTATCTAATCAAGTTGCACAATCTTTAGCTAACCAAAATCAATGTTGTTGTGAAACAAAAATGTTAATAGCTGAAACAGGTGCCGGTATAAATGCTGGTATTGCTCAAAACCGTTATGAAGCTGCTTTAAACACTTCAGCTATCAATGCTAACACAACAGCTCAAACTCAAAAAATTCTTGATGCTATTGCTCAAAACAAAATTGAGTCTTTACAAGGTAAAGTTCAACAATTAGAATTAGCACAAGCTGTTAATGGGGTAGTAAGATATCCTTCAGCAAGCACATATAATGCAGGTACTTCCCCATTCTGTAATTGTGGTTCTTGTGGATGTTTTGCGTAATTAGTATGGTGGTAGGGACATTTTTGTCCTTACCACTTTTAGGATTTTAAGAAAAGGAGAAATAAAAAATGACTTGTAATTGTAGATGTAATAATAATACTCATAGAGTTTTAACAGTAACTTATAATGGAACAAATGTAGCATTGACTTTAACTGACTCTACTGATATAGGAAGTAAAGAACCTTTTAATATTGTGGTTTGTAAACCTATTTCAAGTGCTGTTACGGGGGCTCCTGTTCCTGTCGTAACTACTATAAATGGAGTTGCTAATATCCCGTTAAGAGATAGATTTGGATTACCTTTAATGTCAAATAGAGTTCCAAAAGGTAAAACTTGTGGTACTTATGTAGTTAATGATACAGGCGAAACTCCAGATGTTTATATAATTTTAAAGACACCTTGCTATGCTTAACCTTGGTGGTTTAGACGGTTTAAATTTTTATGCAAATATCTTACAAGTTGCAAGTTATGAACAACTACTTAAACAAGCAAACAATGATGATATTTTACGAGAATTAAAACGTCAAAATGAGCAATATTTAGAAAAAATACTTAGTAACCAAGCCGAAATCCTAAGTAGGCTAGAAAGGATTGAAAATAATGCAATATGATTTAATGGAAGCAGACAAAATTTATGCAGAATTGTTAAGGGAAGATTCTGAATTTTTAAAGAAATTTATGAAAAAATTTAGAGATACTATGCCTGAACAATATGCAAAAGAAATGCACATTGAACGTTATGGATGTCATATAACTTCACCTGAATTATATGAAAAAGGATTATCGTTTATTACCGATAATAAAGGCGAAGAAATAACCTTTTGGACTGTTGATGAAGTGAAAAAAATCGCAAGAGATTATATCAATATTGATGAACAAGATTTCTATGATTATGATTTAGCTCTTTGGAGTAATGTGAAAAAGGGAGATTATGGTTCATTTATATCTGATGCAAGTAGAATAATCAGAATTGCTATCGCTGATTTGACTGATAAAGATTATTATTGCGACCCTTCTGAAAGAGCGTATAAATGGGTAGAACATCATATAAATAAAGAAAAAGAAGAAATCGAAAAGGAAATAGATTAATTCAAAAAGTAAAACCACCTTTATAGGTGGTTTTTGAAAGTAAGTATGAAAACAATGAAAAACAAAAGAAAAAAGACAGGAAATTCGAAAGGCGTAAATTATTAGATTTTGTTATGTTCCTGTCTTTTACTTTAGTATACAACACTATAAACATAAGGAGTAAAATATGTTTATTTCATTAATATAATAACAAACATTGTAAAATTTGTCAAGTATGATAGAATAATTTTATGGGAAAAAGATTTAGTAGGAAAACAACAAGTAAAAGAACTATAAAACTTTCTCCTAAAGAAGCCCAAGAGATAATTAGACAAGAGTTTACGGATAGTCATAATAATAAACATATTTTTATCATGGATGTAAAACCTCATTTGCCTAATAAGCCAACAATAAATGGAACAGTAGAATACAAGGAAGATAAATAATGGTAGAACAAACATTTCAAATTCACTTATTTTATCCCCTATTATTTCTTACAGTAATTATAATAGGTGGTTTAATTACTTTTTACTTATTTAAAAATAAAGATGATAATTTATTTGATAGTATTTTTCACAAACATGCTGATGAACATATTGAATTACATAACGATACTACAACTAAGATAAAAGAAATAATTACATGGACACCCGAAAAAGAAAAAGAAATACACGCAATAGAAACAAAGTTACATGAATTTGAAGTAATGTTAATAGAAATAAACTCAAAAATAGACACACTATCTACAAGAATAATGTTCTTAGAAAAACAAAAAAGGGCATAATTCCTCCCTCTTTAGAGGGTTTTTTTACTTCTATCATTTAAAACAAAATTATAATCGGATATCATTTGTGCTGTTTCTTCATCATCGACTTTTTTTAATTTTTCACGATATTTTAAAATTATATAAACTAAATCGTGTCTAGGTAAATTTCTTATACCCATTTGATATTCGCTTTCTTTCATATTTCCCTCACTTTTTAACAAATTCTATAACTGCTTGTTTGTAAAAGATATCGCCTTCTTTAAAAAACCACCCACTTATAGCTTTTATCCTTTTGTTTTTACGTATTCTTTGTTCTATAATGTCATTCATGTCATTTACAGCTGAACTATACGTTGTAATTAAATATTTATATCCATCTTTACTTGCTTTTATTTCTTTTATTGGTATTGGCAATATTTTTTTTAAATACTCTATAAACATTTTTCCCTCTCCTTTTTTTTAAATACATTTTTTTCATTGTCTTTATTTTCTTTATACGATTTTTAACTAGATATTTTATAAATTCAAAATGAGATATATCTGTATTACAAACAATGTTATATTTAACATCTTCTTCTACCTCACAAAATATCCCAAATTGAAATATATTATATTCAATTTCTTCTTCTAAATGATATGAAATATTTTCCTGCTCTAAGTAATCTACTATAATGTTTGTTTGAAATATAGATTTATTAAAAAAAATAAATTTCATTTTTGAACCTCTCTCACTAAGTTTATCCATTTTGATGGTGAAAAATTCTTATAACTTCTAATTTTAAGAAATTTACTCAATATTAATAAACTTTCATGATTGCAAATTAATCCTCTGCTTCTTTGCGGATAATCTTT
>Ga0310690_10012007_pt1 | contig 10668 bp, 16 predicted proteins | sample AusTroGonzalo_MG_2_FD_207661 | JGI IMG/M metagenome (GOLD analysis project Ga0310690, IMG submission 207661) | Bovine rumen microbial communities from tropical cattle in Woodstock, Queensland, Australia - Gonzalo_04 (v2) (version 2) | ecosystem: Host-associated > Mammals > Digestive system >...
GGAAAACGTGGCCGGCCTGATCAAGGGCAACGCGAAGGGATACGTGAACGAGATCTTCAAGGCGTTCCAGGAAGCGGGGTACGTTCCGCAGCTGTTCCTGCTGAATTCGGCCTATATGGGAGTGCCGCAGCGGCGGGAAAGGACCGTATTCATCGCACGGCGGAAGGATCTGATCCTGCCGAAGCTGCAGCTGGCCTTCCATGAGGGTCCGATCCATTTCGGCGAGGTGCGGAGCGAAACCGGGCGGCCGGTCGATCCGACCACACAGGCGTACAAGCTGCTGCAGATGCGGAGGCCCGGAGACAAGTGCATGGGAGACATCAACATGCGCTGGAAGGGCAAGAACACCGGGTTCACGGTGAACATCGTGGCGGACAGCGACGTCAGCTGCACCCTGACGAGCGGCGGGGGCATGTACCGGGATTACGACGCCATGGCCTTTGGAGATATGGACTTCGTGAATATCCAGACGTTCCCGCAGGACTACGACTTCGGATCTGAGTCTCCGCAGTACGTCTGCGGCATGAGCGTCCCGCCGGTGATGATGGCGAACATCGCGACGGAGGTGTATCGGCAGTGGCTGAAGGACTGAAGCCGTGCCCGTTCTGCGGCGGAAGAGCTTATATCTGGAAAGTTGAGCCGAGGCTACACAGGCCAAGCAGAAATCACGATTACTGTGTGGTCTGCAATGAATGTGATCTGCTGTTTGGATACGATGAAGACTATGGCGGGACATTCGATACAGAAGACGAGGCGGTAGAAGCATGGAACAGGAGGGCAAACGATGAACAGGGAGCAGCTGATGGAGAAGATCATGCAAACACGGCAGGAGATGAAGAAGGCGGGACCGGTGCACAGGAGAGATCTGAGCAAGCACCTGAAGCGGATGCTGGCCCAGGTGGCACAGTATGACCGCTTCCAGGCGGCCGCACAGCGCGAGGTGGGATAAATGCCAGGGAAAGACAAGAAGGGCCGGAAACAGGCCCTGAGGGACGAGAAAGGGCGGTTCATTAAACAGGACACGTCCACCCTGCCCGGAAAGAGATTCTCAACGACGGACGAACGAGCGCGGGAGGCCGGAAGATTGTCGGGGATCGCTAGGAAGGAAAAGGGCGATCTCCGGCGCCTCTGTCAGCTGTGGATGGAGGAAGAGGTCGCCACCGGCAAGGACGGCGAGAAGATCACCGGCGGGCAGATGATGGTCCGGGTGGCGGTCAAGGAGGTCGCAAAGGGCAACAGCAAGTTCTGGGAACTGCTGCGCGACACGGCCGGGTTCAAGCCGATCGACAAGGTCATGATGGCGGAGGTCGATCCTGGCGTGATCGACGAGGTCGAGCAGATGGTGAAGGAGGCCGGAGACTCATGATGTGCGGGATTGATGAAGCAATCAGGTATGTCAAGGAGGACGTCCGGGCCTGCTGGGCTGACCTGGTGATCAACCGGCTGGAGTATCACAGGAATCAGGCCGAGGGCGTGAAGCCGAGATACTGGCCCGGGCAGGTGCTGAAGGATTACTACACGTGCCGGAACTGCGGGCACCGGGTAGCGATCAGTGACAACTACTGCCCGAATTGCGGCTATATGATCAAGTGGGATTCATGCAGATGCCTGACAGGGCTGCCGCTGGTGGACGCGGCGGAAGGAGGCCGGTGATGAGCAAGAAAAAGCAGCTGGAGCGGGAATTCATGCAGCAGGATAAGCGCTTTGAGCATGCAAAGGCCCAGGTTGAGAAGCACATCAGGCGTGCGGATGCCTGGGTGATCATCATGGACGACACGCTGAAGGAGATGCACCGGATCAACCGGGAGATCAAGGAGGCCGGGGACGATGATCAAAAAGATGAGCCTTGAAATTTTCACCGGGGGGGGGTACATCGAGCGCGAGCTGGTGTACCAGGGCAAGGACGAGAAGGAGATCCAGGAGCAGATCCAGAGGGATGAGAACGCCCTGGTGTACTACATGAGGACCGGCGACGACCTGGGCGAGAAGTGCTTTATCTTCCAGGGGTTTATCCTGGCGAAGAAGCCGCTCCAGGCGGTGCAGTTTAAGGAACCGGAGTTCTGAGGAGGGAAAGCGTGAGCAGATGGATTGACTGCAAGAAGAGGATGCCGAAAGAGGGGCAGCTCTGCTTCGGGGCCGTGTACGGGCATGACGTCATCATTCCACTGGATGGCGAGGACGTAATCGACGCGGTCAGGCGAACCATGGACGAAGATCCGAGGACGGTTGTCTGTGCCTGGTTTGGGGAGGCGGATGGATGGTGGGAAGACGGCGGTATGATGATCGTCACGCCGAGGTACTGGAAACCGATCCGCGTGCCGCAGCCGCCGAAGGTGAAGTAAACTATCCGGATTTCATGCAAACAGGAGGACATGACGATCATGGAAGAGGACAAGACCCTGAGGGATCGCAGCAGGGACTGGTGGCGCGGGGTCCACGCGGCGGAGCTGGACGAGCCGTACAACCCGGACGAGACGGAAGCCTGGAAAGAGGGGTACAAGCACGGGGCGTACTGCCCGTGCGGCGGCGCAGGGCCGCAGTCATGCAAACAGGAGGAGGAAAAATGATCAGGATTTATGGGGCATCGGATGACCTGGTGGAGATCGAGGGAAGTAAGTATCAGGAGGACGAGATCGGATGCTATGAAGCAGACGTCCGGATCTGGTTTGAGGATGGCACAGTGATCCGGGTCGGATATCCGAAGGAATGCGGCGCAATCTGGTGGATTGTAAACGAAGAAGTCGGATCTGCTTCACAATGGGTTCACGCCTGTTATGACGAGGATGCCGACATTTACAGCGACATCTTCGAGATTGACAGCGAGATTGTCCGGCACGAGGTGATTTCACATGCTTGACATCATCATCACGCACTACAAGGAGCCCTGGGAGGTCTGCCGGAAGCTGTTCCTGTCGCTGGATCTGCAGCGGTGCATCGACTGGAAGGACATCAGGGTCACCCTGGTGAACGACGGAGGCCACCGGCTGCCGGAGGAGAAGCTGGCGGATCTTTCCTTCCCGATCGAGCAGCTGGACATCCCGCACGGCGGGATCTCGCGGGCCAGGAACGCGGGAATGGAACACACAAAGGAGCCATGGCTGATGTACTGCGACTGCGATGACAGTTTCAGCAACATCTACGCCCTGGAGGACATCATGAACGTGCTGCACTCGTCCATGGACGTGCGCGGGATGTTCGACATGATGTGGACGAAGTGCTGGCAGGAGGAAAACGGGGTCGTGTTCATGATCCCGGACTACCGGGTGTTCGTGTTCTGCCACGGGAAGATCTACAACCGGGACTTTCTGCAGCGGGAGGGCATCCGGTTCGAGGAGGAGCTGACGTTCAACGAGGACAGCTGCTTCAACGCGGTGATCTTCGCCAGGACAACGAACAAGCGGATCGGAGCAATCAAGAGCCATTGCCCGGTCTACACCTGGATCAGGCGGCCGGGCAGCGTGACGACTGGTCCGGAAGCGCAGGACCCCGGAACGTACTGCAATTTCCGGCGGAACCTGATCGTGACGGAGGAGAACCGGCTGCACCGGCCGGCAGAGTATCCCGGCATGGTGGCCCGGACGTCGTATGACGCGTTTTTCATGGTCAACGCCAGGAGGATCACGGACTCATGCAAACAGCAGATCCTGAATGAGTTCATGGAGTGGATCAGGACGCGGGTGGATGAGATCCAGAAGGTTGACCATGGACGGCTGGACGCGATCCTGTCGATCAGCCGGGAGGAACTGATGGACAAGGTGATCGATGGCGATACTCACGAAGCGATCCAGGCGTGGATCAGGGAGGTGGCGCAAACATGATCACGCCGATTGAGGAGAAGATGCCGCACAAGGTCAGCGAGGTGATCTGCGTGCGGTGCTGCCGGCGGTGGATTGATGTCCGGCCGGAGGGAACGCAGCTGAAGGACCTGGAGTGCCCGGGATGCGGGAAAACAGGCGGCGTGATCGAGACAGGGGAAGAGATCGATGACCAAAGCTGAGGCGGTCAGTTTCCTGGTGAAACACCCGGAGAAGTTCGGGCGGATGGTCGGATTCACGAAGCTGAAGGCGCTGCACGGCAAGTGGATGCGGAAGATGATCTCCGGGGACGGAGACATGACGCTGCAGGGCCACCGCGGCGCGTACAAGACGACCTGCCTGTCCATCGTGCTGGTGATCATCCTGATCCTGCTGCCGAACAAGCGGACGCTGTTTGCACGAAAGACGGACGATGACGTCAAGGAGATCATCAACCAGGTCCGCAAGATCCTTCAGAATCCGAAGGTGATCTACCTGGTGCAGGTGATCTACGGGGTCACGCTGCGGCTGACGGTGGACAACGCAATGGAGATCTCCACGAACCTGACCACGGACAGCCGGGGCACGTCGCAGCTGGTCGGCATGGGTATCGGCGGCTCCATTACCGGCAAACACTTCGACTTTATCTTCACGGACGACATCGTGAACATGAAGGACCGGAAGAGCAAGGCGGAGCGGGAGCGGACGAAGCTGGTGTACCAGGAACTGCTGAACATCCGCAACCCTGGAGGGCGGATCATCAACACGGGAACGCCCTGGCACAAGGAGGACGCCTTCAGCCTGATGCCGGAGGCCGAGAAGTACGACTGCTACTCGACCGGGCTGCTGACGAAGGAGGAGATCGAGGCGCTGCGCCAGAGCATGGCGCCTTCCCTCTTCGCAGCGAACTACGAGCTGGTGCACATCGCGGCGGAGGGCGCGCTGTTCAAAGATCCGCCGGTGTTCATCACGAAGGAGATGGCGGAGGAGATCCTGGGCGCGGGATCGGAACCGGCGGATCTGCTGCGGGACGGGATCACGCACATTGACGCAGCCTACGACGGCGAGGACTACACGGCGTACACGAACGGCCGGAGGCGCGGGACGAAGATCTACATGTACGGCCGGATGTGGCGCAAACACGTGGACACGGTGCTGGGGGTCTGCGTGCAGGAGGCCAGGCGGCTGAAGTGTGGGTCGGTCTGGTGCGAAAAGAACGGCGACAAGGGTTACCTGGCGAAGGAGATCGTGCGGGCGGGGCATCCGGCAACGCCATACAGCGAACAGGAGAACAAGTACATCAAGATCTCCACCTTCCTCCGGAAATGGTGGAAGGACATCGTGTGGCTGGAGGGCACCGATCAGGAGTATCTCAATCAGATTCTTTCCTACACGGAAGACGCGGAGCATGATGACGCACCGGACTCCGCGGCCTGTGTGGTGAGGATATTGGACCGGCAGGACGGAGGAGAATACAGGTCGCCGTTTTCACGGTGAGGAAGGAGCAGAACATGCCGGATCATGAGGATCTGGAACGCAGGCTGTGGCGGACGATGCCATGGGACGCGGAGGTAATGGTGCCGACGGCTGAAAAGGATGCCCAGGAAGAAGCAGAGGAAGGTGAGAAGGATTGATTACATACCAGGACTATGAGCGGGCCGACAACAAGCTGAAATGGCTGCAGAGCGCGATCACGACCTACCGGAACAGCGAGGAGTATAAACGGGCGGTCGAGGAGCAGGAGTACATGGCGGGCAGGAACGTGGAGATCCTGAAGGTGATGAGGATCATCTACAACATGGCCGGACTGCCGGAGACGGACTTCACGAAGCACAACCTGAAGGTGCGGAACAGGATGATCCACCGCCTGGTGAAGTCACGGTGCAGCTATTCCCTGGGAAACGGGATCAGCTTCGCCAGCAAGAAGAAGGAGATCGTGAACGGCGAGACGCGCACGGTGGACCGGACGAAGAAGATGCTGGGGCCGAAGTTCGACCGGATGCTGAAGCGGACGGCATACTGGGCGATTTCCAACGGCGCGGCCTATCTGTATGTGCACAAGGGATTCAACAAGCCGGAATGGCAGTACACGCTGTTCAAAAAGACCGAGTTCCTGGCGCTGTACGACGAGGAGACCGGCGCGCTGCGGGGCGGCGTGAGGTTCTGGAGCCTTGACTGGGGCAAGCGGCCGATCACGGCGGTGCTGTACACGGAGGACGGATACGAGAAGTATCAGACGCCGGAGAAGAAGTACGGGATCAGCGGGCTGGCCCTGAAGGAGCCGATGAAGCCGTACATTGAGACGGTGGAGGAGAGCGAGGCCTTCGGCGAGGAAGTCACCGGAGCCGAGAACCTGACGATGCTCCCGATCTTCCCGCTGTATTCCGGGGAGAATAAGGACGGCGCGCTGGACAATATGAAGGCGAAGCTCGACGCGTACGACATGATCCTGTCCGGGTTTGCGAACGACGTGGTCGACATCCCGCAGGTGTACTGGCTGATCAGCGGTGCCATGGGGATGAGCGAAGGCGACAAGCGGCAGCTGCTGGACCGGCTGATCCTTCAGCACATGGCGGTCGTGGACGGCGAGAACAGCAAGATTCAGGGATACACGCAGGACATCCCGGTGGAGGCCAGGGAGCGGAGCCTGACGCAACTGAGGAACCAAATCTACGAAGACTGGGGCGGATTCGACGTGCACACGGTGGAAGCCGGGAGCACGAACGACCACATCGACGCCGGCTACCAGCCGATGGACGAGGAGGCCGATGACTTCGAGTACGAGATCATCGAGTTCGTGCAGCAGATCCTGGCGATGATGGGCGTGGAGGATACTCCCCTGTTCAAGCGGAACCGGGTGAGCAACCAGAAGGAGCAGACGGACATGGTGATCTCCGCGGCACCGTACCTGGACGATCAGACGATCCTGGAGAAGCTGCCGTTCGTCACGGTGGACGAGGTGGACGCGATCCTGGCCCGGAAGGACGCAGAGAGCTACAGCCGCTTCGATGACGCAAACAACGAGGACGAAGACGAGGAAGAAGAGGAAGAGGACGAGGGCGGTGAGGCCTGATGACGCCGAAAACCCTGGACAAGTACATATCGGCGCTGAAGAAGAAGGCGGCGGCGGAGGGCTGGACGAAGGACCAGTATGAAGCCGAGCTGGACAAGATGCAGTCCGATATGGTCAAGCAGTTCCTGAGCAATAAGATCACCGGGGCGGAATACGCCAAGGTGACGAAACAGTTCGAGAACGCGAAGAAGAGCATGGGCCTCCTGGGAAAGACGCAAACAGCGAAAGACCCGGGCCTGGCGGCGACCACGGCGGCGGACGATAAGCTGGCGAAGGAACTGAAACAGATCTACACCCAGGCGCAGAAGGAACTGACGGCCACGCTGAAGGAGTTCACGGATCAGTTCCAGAAGCAGCTGGCGGAGAAGCAGGCGGCGGTCCTGAGCGGCGACATGACGCATGCTGAGCTGGTTGCATGGGTCAACAGCCAGCACCAGATGAAGAAGATCCTGGACGAAAAGATCGACCAGTGCTCCGGGGTGCTGCTGAACGCTAACCAGAAGGCCATGGGGATGATCAACGGGGAAACGCTGCACGTTTTCGCGGAAAACGCGAACTGGCAGAGCTACCAGCTGACGCAGGACACGAAGGTGAACCTGATGTTCTCGGTCTATGACGAGAGGAGCGTCAAGCGGCTGATCAAGGAGAAGCCGGAGCTGATCCCGCGGAAGGTGGTCAACGGGAAGAAGGACAAGGCCTGGAACCAGAAGATCATCGCGAACGCGGTGACCCAGGCGATCATCCAGGGCGAGAGCATCCCGAAGCTGGCGCGACGGATCGCCGTGCAAACAGGCGAGACGAACAAAAAGGCCATGATCAGGTATGCCAGGACAGCCATGACGAGCGCGCAGAACGGCGGCCGGATGGAGATGCTGCATGAGGCCAAGGCCATGGGCATCAAGGTGAAAAAGCGGTGGCTGGCGACCCTGGACGGACGGACGCGCGACGTCCACGCGAAGCTGGACGGGCAGACGGTGGACGTGGACGAGCCTTTCCAGAGCGACCTGGGGAAGATCATGTTCCCGGGAGATACGGGAAGCGCCGGATCGGTGCCGGCGAACCTGTATAACTGCCGGTGCACGCTGATCTACGAGTATGAGGACTTCCCGGACGATCCGACGGACACCATGCGGCGAGATAACGAGACGGGCCAGCTGATCACGGACATGAACTACGACGAGTGGAAGGCCGCGAAGGAAGGCAGCGCCCTGAACGACCTGAACGCCGCGAAGATCTCACTGGCGGAGGCGCAGAAGGCCCTGGTCCAGAAGAACGTGAAGGAGGACAAGGTCTACAGCGGGATCTGGAAGGATGACGTCACGCTGGCGGACTACCCGGCGAAGAAGGACGCGATCCAGGGCAAGCGGGACTACTACGACACGGAGATCGCCAAGTATAAGCAGGCGCAGGCCGAGGGGAAATCCTGGGCCACGGATGAGAAGATCAAGGACCTGGAGAAGAAGCGGAAACTGCTGAACGAGTTCGAGCAGAAGGGCCAGCTGCTGGCGAAGCGGAACGAGGCCCTGAAGAAGGTGCAGGATCTGTACGACCAGGTCGGCTACGCGAAGGCAGCTGCTGCGCCGGCCGTGGCGAAAAAGGCCAAAAAGACGGCCAAGAAGGCGGCTGCGGCCTCCGGTGGATCAAACACCGGGGCAAAGGCGCAGACGGGCGCAGGACTGAGCCTGGGAGCCATCGGAGAGAAGAAAACGCCCTTCGGGCCGGAAGCGTACACGCAGGAGCGGAAGGACAAGGCGGTATGGTCGAAGACGCCGAGGGAAGCGGACGGACATCTGCGGGACGTATCCGGCAATGTATGGAATACGGCGACGAAACCGGAGAAGACCGCGATCATCGACTACACGCAGAGCTATTCAAAGTTCAACGAGCCGCTGCGGGGTATCGAGTACGGAACGAACCGGTACCTGGGCGTAGGAAACACGGACCTGAACGCAGGATACAAGCGAAACGGGAGCCAGCTGAACGCCATGACAGATTTGATCTCCAGGAGCACATACGCGGAGGATATCTGGCTCCAGCGCGGGTGCCGGTATGAAAACATGGACAAATTCTTCAACATCCCGATGAGCATGCTGGAACACGGCAGCCAGAAGGAACTGGAGCAGGCGATCCTGGGCACCACGCCGATCGAATACGGCTTTATGAGCTGCGGAAGCAACAAGGGCGCGGGCCTGAACGTCCACCAGAGCGGCGGCGTTCTGCTGAACATCTACTGCCCGAGCGGGACGCAGATGATGTATGTCGAGCCCTTCAGCCATTACGGCGGACATGACTACGACTGGGACGGAAAGCGCAAGCAGACATCCTTCGGATCTGAGGTCGAAACGCTGGTCAACCAGGGCACGCAGTTCCGGGTGACGAAAGTAGAGCGCAGCGGTCGAACCGGAAAGATCTATGTTGACATGGAGGTCATCAACCAGGATCACCAGCAGCGCTGGAAACCGTGATCGAAAAGCGGTATAATCAAAGCGGAGGGATGCAGATGGACAAGAATGTGACGGAGCGGCACCTGAACGAGGCTCTGAGCGACAATACGCACCAGGATTTCTGCCGGCAATGCAAGGAGTGCACGCTGTGGGGGATCGGTGACGATCCGTTCCAGAACCGGTACGACAAGGCGAACTGCGCGATGTACCCGAACCCGGACCACAAGCCCGGGTACGTGATCAACAACCAGGGAACGTGCCCGTACCGGACGCCGGGGAGGTGAAAGGATGAGCTGCACATTCATCAGTAACGTTCATAAGGTCCTGAACGGCATGGCGGATGCGAAGGACAAGGCCCTGGAGATCATCGGCGGGAAGGCGGAGAGCTATGCAAAGAGGCTCTGTCCGGTGGACACCGGCAACCTGCGGAACTCGATCACGCATGAGCAGCTGGACAAGGACACGGAAGTGATCGGCTCCAATGTGGAATACGCGCCTTTCGTGGAGCTGGGGCACTTCACCGCGAGCGGGAGCAAGGTCGCCGCGCAGCCGTTCCTGCGGCCGGCGGCGGAGAACCACACGGGCGAGTACAGGAAGATCCTGGACAGCTGCATGAAGAACGCGTAAATCATCAGTGATGCAAACAGCACCCTCCGGTGCTGTTTTTTTGTTTGCATGAAAAACCGGACTATGTACAAGTGAAAATCGTACTTTGTACGAACCGGAAGCGAAAAATTGTCAAAAACGGGAATGGTTTTCCGCATTTTTGACACTTTTTTCCTTTCCGGGCTCTTGCTTTTCCCGTAAAATCATGGGTGAAGATCAGAACCTGCGCCGAAGCAATGCGCGCAGGCGGTCAAAAAAACTCCGTAGGGCCGAGGAACTGGCCCCGAAGAAATGGGAGGAATAAATATGGCATCAGAGGGATTCACGAGAGGATTTATCCGGGAGGTTCTTGGAGAGGCATACACCGACGAGATCGCGACAAAGCTGGCCGAGCGCCACAGGGGCGTCCTTGATCCGATCAAGGATCAGCTGGACGACGCGAAGCGGGATGTGACCAAGTACAAGACAGAAGCCGAAAAGGTTCCCGGACTGCAACAGAAAATCTCGGATCTCGAGGGCGGCGAGGACTGGAAAGCCAAGTATGAGCAGGAAAAGCAGGCTCATGACGACTACAAGGCCCAGGTCGCTCAGGAAGCGACGACTGCCAAGGTAAAGGCGGCGTACAAGAAACTGCTGACCGAAGAAAAGATCAGCGAGAAGACCCTGGAGGCCATCCTGAACGCCACGGACTACAGCAAGATGAAGCTGAAGGACGACGGCACGCTGGACGGCATCGAGGATCTGAAGAAGG
>Ga0310690_10012009_pt1 | contig 10668 bp, 9 predicted proteins | sample AusTroGonzalo_MG_2_FD_207661 | JGI IMG/M metagenome (GOLD analysis project Ga0310690, IMG submission 207661) | Bovine rumen microbial communities from tropical cattle in Woodstock, Queensland, Australia - Gonzalo_04 (v2) (version 2) | ecosystem: Host-associated > Mammals > Digestive system >...
TACTTATTACGTCCATTGTGATGATGCTCGTAGTTGCCGTGGCTCTTTCCACCGCGACCTACGCATGGTTCGCAACCAATACGAGCGTTACTTATACCGGAATGTCCATTCAAGCAGCAGCTCCCGAGGGCTCTCTTGTTATTGCCGCTTCCATTCCGGATGCGTCAACTGGTACCATTACGATTGCTTCGGGTGATGCGTCTGCTACTTCTTTGAAAGCCGCAACGCATGATAGCACTTGGGCAAGTTATTCTGCGGGATTAGTATATGTAACCAATACTACTAACGTCAGCGCTACAACCGGTTTGGTGGAAAGTGGAAAGTCTGCATTGACATTTGCCGCCGTTCCTTCTACCGGATATTATAAAGATTACAATGTATATATTGCTGCGAATGGTGCTGCACTTGCCGCGCAAGATATTGATATCGAAATTGATGGTTCTGCTGTGACTACGCTCCCCGGCGCAACTTCTATTGACTTCTATTATCAAGCTGTTACGACCGCAGGAACTATCACTCCGAGTAATGACACCTTTGTTGGAACGTTGAATCTTGCCGGTTTGCATCCGACAACGAACAATGCATCTGAAACATTAACCAAGGTTACCATTAGTGGTACGAGTGGCATTACGATTCCTCAAGCCGGAGCCACTTCGGGCAATAAAGCAATTCAAATCTTAATGCGCGTTTACATCGATGGCGCTTTGAAAGATAGTTCGACCACTACCTTTATCAAAAACTCTGACGTGGTTGAAATTGCAAATCAAACCATCAATGTAAAGTTTACGGCAACAGATCATAGCAACTAATCATGTTAATTAGTGAAACAAAAAAAGCTACCTCGCGCGAGGTAGCTTTTTTATTATTTATTGGGTAGTTCTTAATCAATTGCAAAGGTAAGCGTAACAGTGAGCGCCGTAAGGCTTTGAGCAGTAGTCGTCTTTACGGAATCATCATTACCACAGTAATAGATGTAAACAGTCACGGTCGTCTTATTTGCAATACCGTTGGAAATCGATGCGACAAGAGATGTGGGAGCCGTTTGGGATTCTTTATAGTTAATAACGCTAATGCCACCAGAAAGTGCCGTGCTGTTTTCGGAAGCACCAGTGTTATACCAAAGCATAGCACCATCAGCGCCAACAACCAACACACGCAACGCGGCGCCTACACTGGACGTAGTTCCAGTAACGGAAACAGCGCTCAGTATGAGATTCGTTGCAGTTCCTCCACTCGTAGTGTCTGCCATCCACAAATCAAAGGTATCGCTCCACACATAACTACCAACGTTGGCTGATTCAACTGAAGCAAGATCATTCTTCCCAGTATAATTGACAGATGTCGGATCAGAGCTAGTAGCAGTACCCCACGTAATCGTACCGTTAGTTGCAATAGACTTGTAATCGACAGGATAAATCGATTTTGCCGTTGTAGCTGCGGCAGCTGAAGTCTTTGCATCGTTAGAAGAAGAGCCACTCGAGTTCTGAATTTGCAGTGAGGCTGCATTAGACTGAGCCGTAACGGTCATTCCAGTACCGGTAACACTTTTGTTCGTGGAGAACCATGCGTAGGTCGCGGTGGAAAGAGCCACGGCAACTACGAGCATCATCACAATGGACGTAATAAGTAAACGTTTCTTCATATTTAATACCTCCTTAAACATTTTGCGCTGTGCAAAATAGTTCGTGGCAGAGAGACTTCTAGCCTATCCGCCTTATTTCCTACCTGTATTTTAGCACACCGAAACGCAAATTTCAACACTTATTTTAAAAATTTTTCAGCAAAGTTAACTTTTCTTAAAGAAATTGCCCCCGTTCTTAATATAGCTTATGCGAGCGCGAGAAGAAAAAGTACCTATTTTTCCGACTTTTTGGAGTTTGTTTCATTTTTGTTTTTCCTGACCTTTGTCCAAAAGAATTTTTTTTGCAATTTATAGCTAAATCTTCTTAATTCCCTATAAAGATCACGTTGCGAGTGGTTTTCTCGCCTATTATTGCCATTCCGAACCGTGCCTTGGAATCGCCACGTATTAAAAAACCAATCGGCGACCCTTCGGCTACGCTCGCTATTCGCCTAAGGCTCCACGCCCACACCCCAAAATATCTTTGGATATTTCGGGGAACCCCAACGGCGTGGCTTACGCGGACCTACGGTGCAGGGTGACCGAATAAAGAATCAGCGTTATTATGCAGCATTCCTTATTCCGAATTCTGCATTAAAATAATTATCTATTAAAGCGTAACGCTTCCCTTTTCGCCTTTTCGATAAGCGCGGATTGTGCGGCGTTGTAATAATCGGTCACTCGCTCAAGGAGGATCGCCGCAGCACGCTTTTTGTTTTGGAGCTGGGAGCGCTCGTCTTGACAGGTGACCACCACGCCGGTGGGAATATGGATCAAGCGGACGGCGGTCTCCACTTTGTTGATATTTTGTCCGCCCTTTCCATGGCTGTTAAAGATGTCGGTGCGCACGTCGCTTTCCTTAATGGGGAGCGCGCGCGTCAAAATGGGATAGGCAACAATGCAAAAGTCCTTTTCTATAGATGCGAGGGGCACGGCGGTCACGGCGGCATACGCTCGTTCCTCCACACATTCAAAACGGAGAAATCCTCCGCCCGATTCCACAACCTTGGTTTTGATCCTCATAGCGGCAAGATGCGACTTAAAATGCGATAGGACGGCGTCTGTCGATGCGTTTTCCTTATTTATATTCGGGCGCACGGACGCGCACACGCCCGCGCCCGCGTAAGAGGTGGCTTCTTGTGATAGTGCGTCAAGGCAAACCATCTCGCTTTTCACTGCGTCAAGCGTGCCATCGCCACACTCATAGTCGGACAGCGCCTGCAACACGGGAGAAAGCGTGCGAATACGCTCCGCATAATGCTTGCAGAGCTTTTTGTCCACGGCTACCTCGGGATAGGTCATAAGGTCGGTGAGCCGTTCGCTTTCGGCACGCAGAGCGCGCGCCCGCGTTAAGAGTTCCTCTTCATAAAGTTCCATGGATATATGGTATCATAGCCCACGCGAAAAAGCAAGAAAGGCAATGGCAATGCTACGCACGAATTAGGAATTAAATTATCGCGGAAGCTTTGCCCATTTTTTCATACTGAGCAGGCACATTAACGCCATCGCCGATTATTCTTTTCAATACGTGGCGATTCCTCACGATGGTGCGCTATTCGCCTAAGGCTCCACGCCCACACCCCGAAATGTCCAAAAATATTTCGGGGTGTGGGCGCGAAGAGTGGTGCAGATACAAGCCCTCTTTCTATTATCAAAATTAGGTGAGCGCGGAATACATCATAACAAATTGACAGCAAAAAGGGTTGCAGATGCGAGGCACGACAAGGGGCGGCGAATGCGCGTACTTGTTGTAGTACGTAATTTCGCCGCCCCGTAGTCAGAAACAAAGCAGATGAGCCCTTATACGCTATCAATTACAAGAAGACACGGAGTTTGCCCGACACTACTTTACCCACAAGCTTGGTTTCATCCCGCACTTCTCCGTCTATCTGCACCTTGCCTTGGTCCAAAATTTCTATCTCCACCTCTTTCCCGCTGAAAATGTGCGTGCAAGGTTGCTTATGCATTTTACCAAGGAGGAAAGGCACCAAACGGCGCGGGATCTCAAGTCCTTTGATATTATCTATCACAACAAGTTCCAGCTTGCCGTCGCGGACGTCGCTATTTGCGGAAATCGCCATACCGCCGCCGATATAGGAGCCGTTTGCGATTGCAGCCATAAAAACTTCTTGCTCGCCCTCTTGGTCTCCTATCTTGTAACGGACGGTGTGACCTTTGAAATGCGTAAGGACATAGAAAAGGGACAGATAATACTTGATCCTGCCCTTGAAGTGCTTCATACTTGCGTATTTTACGAGAACGTCAACGTCCATGCCCATGCCGCACACATTGAGGCAACGCTTGCCGTCTCCAAGGTCGATAAAATCGAGATAACTCTCTTCGCCCATTAAGATGGAGCGAATGGCGCGTTTGGGACGGCCCGGCACGCCGAGTTTGCGCGCAAAATCATTACCCGTGCCGCACGGAATCAAACCGAAGGTGACCTTATCAAAGTCCGCAACGCCGTTCAACGCTTCGCTGAATGTGCCGTCGCCGCCGATAATAATGATATTGACGTGCTCTTCGGAAGAGGTAAGCTCGCGCACGATATCGGTGCAATGCCCCTTGCCCATCGTTGGGTGGAAGGTGGCTTCGCGTCCCGCCTTTTCCAGCTCATTTCTCACGAACTCTGCCGCTTTTGACGTTTTTCTCATCCCCGAAGTGGGGTTATAAATAATGTGAAACATAGTTCTCCCGAGCCTTATTCCATTTGATTATAGCATATCGCGCGCGGAAAGTCAACATACCGACTTTTTCGCCGAATGAGAGCGATATTTGCTACTTTACAGGCTCCACAAAGGTGACAGAACGCATTTTTTGCTCCACGAGAGGCTTATCATTCACATCCGTCGCAACCTCGGCGATCTTATCCACCGTCTCTATGCCTTCCACCACAATGCCGAATGCGGCGTACAGCCCGTTCAAAGAGGGATAATCCACTTGACAAATAAAGAACTGCGACGAGGCGGAATCATAACTCTTGGAGCGCGCCATGGACACTACGCCGCGTGAGTGCGCAAGATAGTTATTCACACCGTTTGCCACAAATTCGCCTTTGATGGTGGTGCCGCTGCCGTTAAACCCCGTGCCCGTGGGGTCGCCGCCTTGTATCATAAAGTTTTTGATGACGCGGTGAAAGATGATGCCGTCATAAAAGTGCTCGCTGACAAGCTTTTGAAAGTTTGCCACCGTGATGGGGGCGTACTGCGGCAAAAGTTTGATAACAATGGCGTCGCCGCTTTCCATTGTAATCTTCACGTATTCTGTGATTTGATCGGTTTCCACGTAATTCTCCTTATTGCACGAAACGCAAGCCAGCGCCACCGAAAAAATCAATATGACGACGAGTGCGATTCGCAGTATGGTATGCAAATTGCTCTTCATTCTTTTATTTTTTCAAGCCCAATTTGCGCGCGATCTTTTCAAACGCGGGCAGGCTCTTTTGGATCATCTCTTTGCTCACGCAGTAGGCGATGCGAACGTAACCCGCGCACCCGAAACTATCCGATGGCACCACAAGCACATCTTCCGCTTTGGCGGCTTCGGCGAGGTCCGCGGCGTTGCCCGTGGGCGACTTGACGAAAAGATAAAAAGCTCCCGACGGATAAGCGCAAGTGAATCCGTACTCGGTCAATGCGCCGTAGAGGATGTCCCTATTCTCCCGATAGGCATTGATATCGCCCGTCAGAAGGTCGCACTCTTTCACCAAGAACTGGAAGAGGCTGGGCGCGCACACATAACCGAGCGCACGACCCGCGCCGCACACGGCGAGATACAGTTCGTTCGAGCCCGCCGCGAGAGGCGACACCGCGATGTAACCGATGCGTTCACCCGGGAGCGACAACGCCTTGGAATAGGAGTAGCACACGATGGTGTCGCGGTAATAGGCAGGCAGGCAGGGCGCTACCTTTCCGTCAAAGATAAGCGCGCGATAGGGCTCGTCCGAGATGAGATAGATGGGTGCGCCGTATTTTCGGGAAGCGGCGCGAAGCACCTCCGCCACCGCCTTGACTTTCTCTTCGGAATACACGACGCCGCTCGGGTTGTTGGGCGAATTGATGATGACGGCGCGAGTGTGCTCGTTCAGCGCGGCGGCAAAAGCCTCCACGTCAATGTCGAGCCCCTCTGCGGGCGGCACCGCAATAAGTTTTGCCCCCGCTTTCTCGGTAAATACGCGGTATTCCGGGAAAAAGGGCGCGAAGGTGACGATTTCATCATCCGCACTGCTCACGATGGCGTTCAGCGTGATGGTGAGAGACGCCGCCGCGCCGCACGTCATATACATCAGTTCCGCATCGAGCGCGAAGCCGTAACGGTCCGCATAATTTGCGGCGATGGTGGCGCGCACCCCTCTGTCGCCCTGCGCGGAGGTATAACCGTGGAGAGCGGTCTCATTGGGCGTATCCAAAAGACGCATCAAGCATTCCTTTACCTCTTTGGGTGGCGGAACGCTGGGATTGCCGAGGCTGAAGTCATAGACTCTGTCCTCTCCCACTTCCGCTTTGCGCTTTTTGCCATACTCAAAAAGCTCTCTTATTACGGAGCGCTTGGCTCCGAGAGCGTACATTTTTTCATTACAATTCATAGTTTAGCCCCAATAATTTTGCGGCGTTTTCGCCGAAAATCTGTTCTTTTTCCCGCTTGGAAATATCCAGCGAGTTCACAAAATCATAGCTGTCCTTATAACTTGCCCACGGCGTATCCGTGGCGAAAAGCACCTTGTCCGCGCCGTGCGCCTTGATGATACGTGCCGCAATGCCCGTGTCCATATAACGCGCGACCACGCCCGTATCAAAACGCACTTTTTCGCCCACGAGCTCATCCGCCACCTCTTCCCACATGGAAAAGCCTCCCATATGCGCAAGGATCACGTTGTCCGCGCCCGTCAGGCGAAGCATATTGCGCGCCCTTTTGGGAGTGCAGTGGGTGCAATCGGGAAAGCCAAGGTCAAGCCCTGCGTGCACCGACACAAGAAGTCCCAGCTCCTTTGCCCCTTCGATGATGCGAAGGTTGCGCGGGTCGTCGATGAACACACCTTGATAATCGGGGTGTATCTTAACGCCTCTGAGCCCGAGCGCCTTTATCTCTTTGAGCTCGCCCGCGATATCTTCCGAATCGGGGTGAATGCCGCCGAAAGAACGGAGCGACACGCCATCCGCATCAAATTCGCCGCTGTCGATCCGCTTGGCAAAAGCGTTTATCGAATGAAACTGCGACGGCTTTGTTACGACGGGAAGCACCACCGCCACGTCCGCAACGCCTTGCGCACTGCCACAAAGCCCCTTGCAGGTGCCGTCCGAATAGTGCGGAATGCCCGCTTTTGCCGCGAGAAATGCCACCGACCGCTCGGCGAGCGCATCGGGGAATGCGTGTGCGTGAAAGTCTATGATCATATCAGAGCTTTGCGATCTCCTCGTCAGAGAGAAGGTCCGCGCCTGCGTTCTTCAACACGTCCGCCGCAATATCAAGGTCGGACGCCTTGATGACGAGGGAGGCTTTGCCGCCCTTTTCTATCGTCAAACCGTACATATATTCAAGGTTGATATTTGCCTTGGCGAGAAGCGCAAGGAAGTCTTGCAGGCTGCCCACTTTGTTATCAAGGCGCACGACGAGCACACTCGTAAGCATAGAGGAGAAGCCGTTTTCCTTGAGCGCTGCGTCCGCCGCCGCGGGGTCGCTCACGATGAGGCGCAACAGCCCGTACTCGCTGGTGTCCGCCAAGCTGAGCGACAGAATATTCACGTTTACGCTTTTGATAACGGCGAGCACTTCGTCCAGTCTGCCCTCTCTGTTTTCGATAAATACCGATAATTGTTTCGCTTGCATAATGTCTCCTCCTTTTTTATACCAATTTACGTTTGTCTTGAACGCGCACGGCTTTGCCCATACTGCGTTCGATGGTCCTCGGCTCCACGAGCTTGATCTTTGCGTTGAGTCCGATCATCTGTTGCACCGAGTGCGCGATCTTTTTGGAGAGCGCCTCCAGTCCCTTGATCTCATCGCTGAAGAACTTTTCATCCACTTCCACCATGATCTCCAAGGTGTCCAAATTATTCACTCTATCCACGATGATGAGGTAATGCGGGCTGACGCCGTCCACGTGCAAGAGCGCCTCTTCCACCTGCGAGGGGAATACGTTCACGCCGCGAATGATGAGCATATCGTCCGATCTGCCCTTGAAGCGGCTGATACGGCAAGTGGTACGTCCGCATTCGCACTTGTCATACGTAATGGACGTGAGGTCGCGGGTGCGGTAACGAATGAGGGGCAAGCCCTCTTTTGTGATGGTGGTGAACACGAGCTCGCCCAGCTCCCCTTCCTTAACGGGTTCAAGGGTGGTGGGAGAGATGATTTCCGGAATGAAGTGGTCTTCGCAAACGTGCAAGCCCTTGTGATAGGAGCAGTCGCACGCAACGCCGGGCCCCATCACTTCGGACAGCCCGTAAATGTCGTGCGCGGCAATGCCAAGCGTTTCCTCGATTTGGTGGCGCATCTCCTCCGTCCAAGGTTCCGCGCCGCAGACCGCCGCACGCAGTTTGATCTTGTCAAGGTCGCCGCCCTCTTTCAAAACTTCCGCAATGTGCAAAAGGTACGAGGGGGTGCAGGCGATCGCCGTTGCGCCGAAGTCCTTCATCAAGGTGATGAGCTTTTGCGTATTGCCCGTGCCCATCGGAACGGTGGTGGCGCCCATGTATTCCGCGCCGTAGTGCGCGCCGAGGCCGCCCGTGAAAAGTCCGTAACCGTACGCTACTTGCACGATATCCTTTTTGGTGATGCCCGCCATCGTCATACAACGCGCGACGCATTCGCTCCACATTTTGATGTCGTTTTCTGTGTAGCCGACCACGGTGGGTTTGCCCGTCGTGCCCGACGAAGCGTGCACGCGCACGATCTCATCCTGCGGCACGGCAAACAGCCCGAACGGATAGTTATCTCTGAGGTCCGCCTTGGTGGTGAAGGGCAACTTGGGAAGGTCTTCCACTCCCTTGATGTCCTCGGGCTTCAGTCCGATCGCATCCATTTTGGCACGGTACGCAGGCACATTCTCATACACGCGTTTCACCGTTGTGACCAGTCTTTCGCTCTGCAACGCTGTGAGCTCTTCACGGCTCATCGTTTCCATTTTTTCGTTCCAGATCATAGGTTTTCTCCTTTTTTATTATTTACTTTCCAGTCCGGTCAAAAATGCTTTTTTATTGATGTCCACGGTCTTGGGGGGCACGGTGTTTTCGATCACCTTGAGCCACGCCTCTTTCTCCACGTCCATGAAACGCGCCGCCACGCCGAGCACCACGGTATTGAAAACGCGCTGATTGCCGACACTCTCCGCGATCTTATTCGCGTCCACGCGCACGATACGGTATTTATCCTCCAAGGAGTCCAAAACGTCCACAGGATACGTGGTAGCGCCCGAGATGACCGTGATGGGTTCAATGACCACGTCATTGACGATCATCACGCCGCCCTTTTTCAAAAAGTGATGGTAACGCGCCGCTTCCAAACGCTCAAAAGCGATGAGCACGTCTGCCTGTCCCTCTTCCACAATGGGTTCGCGCACGGCGTCGCCGTAACGCACGAAGGTGACCACGCTACCGCCGCGTTGCGCCATTCCGTGCACTTCGGACAGCTTGACGTCGTAGCCTTTTTCTATTGCGATACCACCGAGGATACGGCTGGTGAGCAAGGTGCCTTGACCGCCCACACCGACTATCATAATATTCACGCTCATTTCACTACCTCCCTGACTTCCATCGCGTCAAATCTGCAATTCGATGCGCACAGTCCGCACCCGTTGCACATTTCGGGATTGATTTTGGCTTTCTTATTTGCGTCCTTGCTGAGCGCGGGGCAACCGCAAGTGATGCACGCGCCGCAACCGATACATTTATCGGTATTTACATAAATTTTGGTTTTGAATACGTTGCCTTTCAAGAGCACGCAGGGGGACTTGCAGATAATGACCGAAAGTTCGTCCTTGGCGGTCTCCTCTTGCAAAGCGGCGGTCAAGGCGGCGCGGTCAAATGCGCTCACCTTTCTGACGTTTTGCACGCCGATCGCGTGGCAAAGTTCCACAAGATCGATGGCGTGGGCGGGTTGACCTTTGAGGTTTTTGCCCGTCGCGGCGTGGTCTTGGTGTCCCGTCATACCCGTCGTGGAGTTATCAAGGATCACCACGGTGCCCGTGCTACCGTTATACACCGAGTTCATCAAGCTATTCACACCCGTGTGCAGGAAGGTGCTGTCGCCTATCACGCACACCCAATTTTTGATAAAGTCTTTGCCCTTTGCTTTTTCCACGCCGTGGAGGGTGGAGATACTGCTGCCCATGCAGATGGTGGTCTCAATGACCGAGATGGGAGCCACCGCGCCGAGGGTATAGCAACCGATATCACCCATCACGTGCAACTTAAGCTTTTTCATTACCGAGAAAACGCTCCTGTGCGGACAACCGGGACAAAGCACGGGGGGACGTGCGGGGAGACCCGCCATCGGAGCTTCCGACGGTTCCTCGCCGAGCACGACTTTGCGGAGAAGGTTGGCGCTGTACTCTCCCTGACGGGTGAAAACTTCCTTGCCGATGACCTTAATGCCCATTGCGCGGACATGTTCTTCGATCGCGGGTTCAAGCTCCTCAAAGACGTAGATGGTCTCCACGTTCGCCGCAAATTCACGAATGATCGCATCGGGAAGCGGGTTCACGAGACCGAGTTTCAACACGGAAGCATTCGGCATGGCTTCTTTTACATATTGATAGGCAATACCGCTCGTGATGAAGCCAATCTTTTTATCCGCGTATTCGATGCGGTTCAAGGGGTCCGTGGCAAGGTCCGCCGCCATTCTGTTCAGGCGGTCTTCCACGTAAAGATGTCTCTTTTTTGCCATACCGGGCATCATCACGTATTTATCGATGCGCTTCTCGTACGGCTTGTCCTCCACTTCCTTTCTGTCCTCAAGTTCCACAATGCCTTGCGAGTGCGAAAGACGCGTGGTGGTACGGAGGATGATGGGGGTATCGTACTTTTCGCTGAGCTCAAAAGCACGCTTCA
>Ga0310690_10012011_pt1 | contig 10667 bp, 2 predicted proteins | sample AusTroGonzalo_MG_2_FD_207661 | JGI IMG/M metagenome (GOLD analysis project Ga0310690, IMG submission 207661) | Bovine rumen microbial communities from tropical cattle in Woodstock, Queensland, Australia - Gonzalo_04 (v2) (version 2) | ecosystem: Host-associated > Mammals > Digestive system >...
ATGTTACCTGTGTTGGTCTCGTCACCAAAGTCAACATCACTGGTCAGGGCACCCAGATAGTTTACTACGTTGTAGATACCAAAGTAGTTGCCGTGCATGTGGGCGTTCTCGTCAATGTACTCTCCCGCATGTTCACCGCTTTCATATTTGGCGTGGTCACTCTGTATGGCAGACTCCTTGGCGTTGAGTGATACCTCACGTACACGGTTGATTGTGTAGTTGGTGTAATCCACGGTCTCGGGCACGCGGTCCTGAGCACCCTGCATCACCATACGACTACCGAATACACCGCAGAAATCAGCTCTCTGTATGGTGTTCATGATACGGCCTGCATAACGTGAGCATACACCGTTCTCAACCCAGTAGGCCTGGTTAGGTATCCATTTGTTATCGGCTGCAACATATTCCATGATGGCTGTGCTTCCATCCATCACGGACGAGTAAGTTCCATGCTCTTCGTCGTACACGACAAACAGAGCAGTCAGCTGATCAGCAGTGATGGTTGAGGCTTTTCGTGAGCCACCGTCATCATCGCGGTATTGTGTACCTTCCTTATCCACACAATTCTTCACGCATTTGTATCTCAACTCATAGTAGGCCTGCTCACGGGGTGAGAGCTTGGTGTTATAGGTCTCAATGGTAATCTCCGAGTCGATATTGTAGTAGTCTGTACCGTAGTTGGTGATGTTAAGCTCACGGTATCCATCTACAAATGTCAGGTTACCGTCACCGTACAGACCGCCTGTACGTCCGGTACCTATTGATATGAGGTCACGGTGATATACGTCATTGACTGATGCGGTTGCATTACCCATAACGGTGCTTACGTTGGCGTTCAGGGTGTTGCTCTTGGCCGATACGTTACCGCCGGCAAATACTGCGTTATATATCTTGACGCCACGCTCTGATTCTGCTATGACATCCTGGTTGGCATCAAGAGTTACAGCATCAACCTTGTTCCAATCGCCGGTCCATTGCCACTGACCGTTAACCTTGACCTTCTTGGGCAGTGTGTTAAGGTAACCTGTGGGGATGTAGTCGCCCGCGTAGTATGTCTTGCCTCCATAGGAGATACCGGCGTTTCCGGCAGCAGCTGTAACCTGCAGCCACGGCTCAATAAGCACCTTGCAGTCCTCGGTCATAACCTTGGATGCGGTAGTCTGGTCATTGTCGTCAACATAATTTGAGCCGTTATATTTGTAGTAATAACCCTCATCGTGGTCATCAAAGCGCTCGCTGTCAGCGGGCTTCTTTCCTATATGGAGCTTGCCGTTCTGTGTGTAGGCGCTATAGACATAACCTTCATCACCGCCGCCGAATACGTTACCGTGTCCCAGAGCTACGCCATTCTCGGTACCTATCTCACCACCGTATATGTTGACCTCAGTCTGGCCGAATACATAACCCTTGCAACTCAGGTCCATAGTGGCAGTCTCGCCATCGGTCATCCAACCGTAATTTCTCCAGTTATCATAACCGCGGCCACCGCCGAATACGCTGCGCAGTACCTTACCGTTATACATCTCGATATGGGTATGGCCGGCTTTGAATATGTAGGCATCCTGGTTTATTATGTATTTTGAAGCATCCTGCGGGAGAGCTGTGGTCTTTAATGTACCACGACCTACAGGCGCAATCTCGCCACCGCCGAACAGGTCACCGCGGATGGTGCCGCCCAGCATCTTGACGAAAGTGTTGTCAACGTAACTGTTAGCTACGTAACCGCCACCGAATACGTTACCTCCGTGCTCCTCAAGGTCATTGGGATCGACATCGGTAAGTTCAGGGTCATATTCACCTGTGGAGGTGTTGTAACGGTAGCCTATCCAACCGTTGTTAATGGTCACGTATGCTGTTCCATATACGGCACCGCCTTCACCTCCACCATATACGTTACGGGTGATTGACGGAATTCCGTTGGCGTATGTCTGACCTGCTGCAGGCTTGTCACCTATCACTATATGGGTCTCGCCAAGGACGTCTGTGTAGTTTCCATTGGCATCCAAGAAGTCCGGGGTGTATTTGTAGATAACCTCGCCGTTCCTGTTGTAAATCTCCGGACCCTTGATGTAATTGGCGTAACCTACGCTACCACGCCAACCGCCGCCATAGACGTTACGTACGGTTCCGCCCTTTATATAGACATTGGCACTGGCTGTAAACGTTCCGGAATTATGCAGGTCCTGAACTGTTCCGCTTGTACCGGCGGCGTAGATATCCTTCCTGACCGTACCGCCCAGCAGGGTGATGTAGGTGGTACCGGATACTGTAGCCTGCTCACCGTAACCGCCACCGTATGCATAGTTGGCTACGGTTGCTCCGTTATTGATTATGACGTTGGTGTTATAGCGGTATGTGGGGTTGGTGCGGTCATCCAACTCAGCCACTCTTATCAACGAGTTGTTCTGGTTGTTGAGGCTGGTTGCGGGATGAGTAGTCAAACCGGTAACATTTTCAGGATCATAACCGTTGGCACCCAGTTTCCAGGCCTCCTCCCAATAATCATCCCAGTCGTCGTCAGACATTCCTGCCGGCTTGGTACCATATTTGAGATCATGGTCCTGAGTTGTCATTCGGGCAATGGTTGTCTCGTTGTTTATGACCGTACCATTCTGACCGCCGCCATAGACCTCATAGACTACTGCGCCGTTCTCAAGGTTGACCAGGGTGTAGTTGGCCCAGGTCTCAGGTCCAAGACCTGCACCATATACTGTACCGTTACCGTCAAAATACTTGTAACTACCGGAGGTGTTGTCCCATCCCCAGCGTTTCTGTTTAACCTCGGCGCCAATGTTGACGTTTGCAAATACGGTGCGACGACTGTTGTTGTTACCGCCGTAGATTATTCCCTTCAGAACAGGACTGATAGTCGAGTTGGAGAACATCAGTGCATCGCTACTGAGGTAGTTGACATGTGACTCATATACATCACACTGGCTTATGGCATCTGTACCGTAAGCACCGCCGAATATACTGCCGATATTAATGGTAGAGCCCTGCGGTACATTAACTACTGTACGGCGGGTTACACCCTGATTGAAACTGGCACCATATGCTACGCCTACCTGTCCGCGCATCAGGTCAATGATGGCCGATGCACCATCCAGGTCAAAGTCATTTGCCACAGTCTGGTCATAAGTGAATCTCATGCCCAATCCGTCAAAGCTACCTGCACCGAATATCTCGGTGGTACGGAAATTCTCTATATCCTGCGGTATGTCAATGAGCACGTAGCTGCGATCCTGGGTCTTATCGCCGTCACGGTTGCCGGGATAACCGGTGCTGCCGCCGAATATGCCGACAATGGCATTACTGGGGTGATTCTCAGGACGGATATTGACGAATGTGCTTGCCTGCGTAGGCATTGTAGCTGAGCTGCCATACGTCTCAGTGTCAGAATAGTCATACATTCCGTATGAACCGCCGAATATGGTATCAACACGTCCCTGTAGATACTCTACGTATGCGTTGGCTGTAAGAACATCGGCATTCTGGGTTGTCGGATCGTAACCGTGAACCTTTGGCTTGGCAAAGCTGCTGACACGGTCTGCATAATTCTTGGTGCCCTCAATAGTGCCGCCAAAGTCATTACCGCCATAGACGATATCGCGTACCCACGGGAATCCCAGTACATACTGTCCTGCATTGTTCTTGTCAGGCTGGCGTCCTATGTAAACCTCGGTATGTCCGTATATTGTGGCATCACTGGCTCCGCCGAATGCATCGTAAATGCGTCCGTTGCCCAGATTGACCATTGCATTACCACAGACATCGCCCTCATTACCTGCACCGTAAATGTACTCCAGTTCAGGTATTGCGAGACCGGTCTCATCTTCAGAGTAACCGGCGTTCTGTCCGCTCAGGTTGACGGTTGTGCTGTATGCCGGGTTGTAGCTGTAAGTCTTTTCAGGGATACCGTCAACTATATCGCCGTTTATACCCTTACCGACGATACCTGCGTGGCCGCCTCCGAATGCCTGGAGCGCATAACCGTTATTGACGTTGATGGTTGTGCTGCCCCATATCTCGGTGTTCTCACCATAACCGCCGCCGAATAGCGACATAGACACAGCAAGTACGTCAAATGCCTGCTCGCCTAATATTACGCCCGAGTTGTAGTTTATGTAGTTGTTCTGATTATCCTTGGCTATGATTACATTTCCGTCATTATCCTCATCGGCCTGGGCAAATACATTATCTTTCTGAACCAGGTCACTGTTGATGTTGATGACAACGTTACCGTTTACACGACCGCTGTTGTGGCAACCGCCATAGACATTACCGCCTTCAAGACGACGGTTGGCGTTGGACTCCATCTCAGTTCCGGCCCAAGCTATATCATCATGAGCGACAGGAATGGTATTGCCATTCTCATCCAATACATTCTTGATTGTGTTCCACTCCAGACCGGTCCTGGTGCTGTTCCAGCGTTTAGGCTCAATGATTGGGCCGTTAAAGTTAAGAATCAGACGGTCCTTGATGTTGTCGTTGTTGTCTGTATATGAGTTTACCTCATCGGCCGAACCCAGAATACCGCCCTCGTAGTAAGCGTTGTATTGGGTCTGGGGTACGTTGGCATTGTTGCATCCGCCCACAAATTTGTTGAAAATCACAAACGGTGCGGTCAGATTCATGGTGTTGGTACCACTGTAGGTCATACTGCCAATGTTACCGCCACAGTAGAACGAACCGAAATATGATGTATATGGGGTGTAAGTGTAAAGAGTGCTGTTGTCCTGGCTGTCAAACGATACGGTGGGGATGTATTTCAAGGCTACACCCTCCATGTATGTGCTGAACTGACCGGCATCTGTCAGATCGATGGTGCTGAAATCTATCGCGTTCTGGGCAGTAGATAACTCACCGGTTTCAGGATCCACACTTCCAGCGTATAGTTTGAGCATGTCCTCATCAATCATGTTCTCACCGTTGTTGCCCATGAATACCTCATCGGCATAAACGTATGAACCTATCTTGAGCTCAATCAACGGGTCACCGCTTGCCACTTTACCTACCGGTCTTTCAAGTGTTGCGCTGTTACCTCCGCAATATACGGCGCCGCCAATGATGGTGGGGTTCTGCTCTGTTCCTATCAGGTGGATTGAAACCTGCTCTGCATCCGGACGGTAGTCACGCATAGCCAGGGCTGAACCCTTCTGGCCGGGATTGTAATAGAGGTCACCGTAAATGTCATGGCCGACAAGAGCCGGATTGTCGGTGTAGGGATATGATCCGTTACCTCCGCCATAAACGCTTCCTCTGATGCTGGAGTGTATGCCTATTGAGTTACCGCCATAAACCTGTCCGGTAACATCATTACCGCCATATACGTTGTTTATGTCGCCTCCCTTGATCAGGACGCGTGCGGCAAGACCGGCCGGGAAGTCATACTCTGAACTTGTAAGTCTGATGACGTCAACATCCACGACATTACCCTTCTGGATAACGTGGGTTCCGTCACTGTTGAACTGGAGCGGACGTACATCGGCCATACGGCAACCGCCATAGACGTTGTCGATAACCAGATTGTCACTTACCGTAGGATCAATAACCAGCAACAGACCTTCAGGGTTGGTCATCATACCCTGGTTACCGCCGCTGTACAAGTCACGTATCTTACCCTCCTCCAAATGCCATGTGGGACGGATAGGCATCTCAGCCTTGTTGTTACCGCCAAACAAACGGCCAATCTGGAAGTCGGCACTGCTGGGCTGTGAGAATCCGGTGTTGATGCCCATCTGATTCTTGAAACGTTCTTGGGTGAGCAGCTCACCACTGGCGTTTATGGTCGTGTTGATTTCATCGACCAACAGGTTTGGATCTACGATGCTGTTTACTACCGCACTGTGGTTCTCAACGCAGATAACGGTCTGCTTGCGTACTGTAGCCGCATTACCGCCGCCGTATGCATAAACGATTGATCCGCCGTGAATGTCAATGTAGGTGCGGTCAAGCTCGGGTCTGTTTTTGCCGTAATAGGGGCTGGTGCTGGTGACATAATCGTAATCACCGTTGCCGCCACCGTAAAGCTGGCCTATATAGATGGGTTTGATGCTCAGGCCGGTTACATCGTCTGTGCCGCCGTCTGATATGTGTACGAATGCATTCCATGTAGCATCCACGCCGTCTTCGGCGGCATCGTTCAGCAGACCATCGTTTTCATCGGTCAGGGCACTGAACTTGGCCTGGTCACCTACGGCAGACATTGAGCCAATTGAACCTGAGATATCGTTACCGCCATAGACGTGGTCAATCAGTATGTAGTTCTGGACAAATTCCTTTCCGGCAGTGGGCTGGGCTGCACCGTCAATATTCACCAGGACGCTACCGCCTACGTTGGCCATACGTGCTCCGCCAAACAGGCTGCCCTCGATATCGCCGGATATTACCTGAACCTCAGTGTTACCACCAACAGTAGCCTCATCGCCGCCGCCATATACATTTCCGCCTATGACCAGCTGCGCCTGCGCGTACACGTAAGGATACAGGGTGGATATAAGCAGCAATCCCAACGACTTGAGGTCGCAGGGTAAGAACTTGTGTATATGGTTGAATATCTTCATCTTAGCTCCTTCATTCTATGCTCAACTCTATCTGTCCGTCATCATCATGCATCTGGTACAGATACGTGGGCTTTACTTTAACTTTTATCCTGAAATGATCTCCTGCCTTAGGCGTCATGGGATTGCCGGCGCCTATTGTAAAACTGGATAGCGAGAAACTGTTCTCGGCCTCCTGTGCCAGTCTTACAGGTGTTTCATTGTCAGGGTCCTTTCTATAAACATCATATTTGACTTTTAGCGTAACATTTGGATATTCCAGTTGAGGGGTTTGTTCATCGTCGTCATCCGGCAGATAGCTTACTGGCAGGAAACAGAACGATGAGTATTCCCGATAACTTGTGGTCAGGGTGGAGTAGTCCTTACCCTCATCAAACTTGTCTGTAACTATTCCTCCTCCCAGGAGGTATATCTCAAGGTCATCTTGATTGTCCTGACTGATATTGCCGAATACTGCATTCTGATCAGGAATGAAACCCTCCTTGAAAGAGTAGGAGTGATTACCTCTGAATGAGCGCTCGGACTTGTCAATCACCAACTTGGCCTCCTTGAGACGGATGTCGCGGATTTCGGCGTATTTTGTATCAACGCAGAATGACACCGTAGCTTTTGATAACAGATGGTCCAATGCCATCCAGACCCTGAACTGCAGATTGCTGCTGCTGCCTGTGACCTCTGTCCTGGCAACCTGGAAAGTGCCTTTGGTAAGAGTGGGGGCAGTTACAGGAACCGATGCCTGCGGGTTGCTGGAGTCATATTTCTGGAATGACGATGCTATGCATACCAGCGGATCAACCGTGGTGAGAACGTCCAGATTTGTAAAGTTGACAGCCACATTGTCCATGTCAAAATCCTGGGCGCTGTAACTGTTTCCGGTAAGGCCCCAGTTGAAAGTCTGGTTCGATGCGCCCGGCAGTGTCCATCCTGCAACGGGATTATTCTCATCACGATATGCTGATGCTGCAAAGCCAAACAGGCGATAGTCATGCTCGGCTATTACGGCTACAGATGAATACCATTCGTTGTTGTTGCGTCTGAATGTGCCGCCTATCTTGAGGTTGTCAAAATCCTGTGCTGTGGTGTTGTTGTCAGGAACGGGAACGGCATAGACTCTGATTTCGGCGCCGTTGCCAAGATTGGAGTCGCTGTATGTGCCCGTGGCATTGTTGACTGTCACGGTGCCGCGTGTCTCTATAACAGGCTGGATTCCGGTGCTTATTACAGGATAAAGAAGGACCTTGTTGCTGTCCTTGGGCTCCTCGTTTGAGGTGCAGGAAGCAAAAAGCGCCAGCACGATAGCTGCCACCAAGATATTGGTGTTCAAGAGCTTTTTCGTGATTTTGTTATAGACGTCCTTCATATATCACTGCAAAAATAGTGAATAAATCTTAAATCTCCAAATTTAAATACTATGTATTTACCAGTTATAGATTTCTTTTTCGATTTCGTATTCGTTCCAGTCCTTGATTGCTACGGACTCTACGGTGAATCCTCCACCTGTGGTGTCAAATATCAGGGTCAGTACATATATCTTGCCGGGCTGGGTTGCATATCCCGGAGCAACGGTTCCCAATGATACGGGTATTGCCGATGAGGTCTTGACCGTGCTGCCCACACTGAACTCGATGGTCATATTCTGCTTGTACCATGTGTGCGGAACCATAAGCCAGCGTGCTACCTCAACGGGAGCAAAGTTGTTTATGTAATCCGGATCCTCACTCAACTCGTTCTTGAATATGATGGGCTCATTTGATACATCCTGCATTACGTAGCTGTCTGCCAGCGTTACGGTTGATGTAGGATCGGCGTCATATCTCTGAGTAAATGTCGTGGCACCGCCTCCAAGAACCTGATATGCGGCAGCGCCGCCTGCGGGTGCAGGATCACCGCTTACGGGTGTGTATGCCGACATGGTGATGGAGTTTATCCTTACTCCGCCTGTGACAACGCCGTTTTCCTCTTGAGTCGGTTCCTCCCTGCCTACGTAGTACGCCTTAATTACCAACTGAGACAGCAAGTGGCTGAAATTAAGATAAACTATGCCTGAACTGTATTCTTCGGCGTAGCGTCCTACGCTTGTGGCGGTCATGAAATCCATTGCGCCGTCATTTGCGGTCTGCCAGTTGGGAACGTTGTGAAGGGTGAGTTCTTTGTTTGCCCCGTCCAGAATATCCTGTTTGGACGGTGATGATGCATACAGTGTTGTGGCGCGGTCTCCGGCAGCAACATCGCTTTCACCGGGCAGATATGGCCAGTATGCTATGAACTGATAGCTGGCCAGCGGATTGCTGTCCCAGTATCTGAGTGGTGTATAGACCCAATCAATGCCATCGGCAAGGGCTTGAACGGCGGTCTCCACGTCCTCAATGTCAGGTTTGCCGCTGAGATTCTGCATGATAAGGTCGGGATAGACGCGCATGTTGTCAAAGAGTTTGGTCGGATCGGAGTTGACCATCTTGTATCCGTGAACTCCAAAACCGCCTGTGACAATCCATTCGGATCCGCTTTGCGCAAAGCAGTCCCTGATCATCTCATATATCCCGACGTCTTGACTCGAACTCTCGATGACGGCTTTGGTGCCGGTTTGCCGAACGCCCATGGTGATAACTCTGTCAGCCTCCTTAATTCTATGTTTGTCGCGTCGGTTGCAGGATTGCAGCGACAGCAGGGTAAGCAGCAGGATTGCCAGTGTAAAACCTTTGGATATGTATTTTTTGTCTCTTAGCATCATTGTAATCGGTTAGGTTTCTTTCTGTAAGAAAAATTCCCTATTGGTTGATGTTATACTCCACCGTGTAGGTCTGCTCCCATTCCTGGACCGTTGCGGTAAACTCGATGGCAGCGTCATCCTCTTCACGTATGGGCTGTATCACGCCTGAATCCGGATCCTTCTGGAGCTGTCTCCATTCGTCGTCATCATCTATGTCGCCGTCGCCGTCAGTATCAACGTGAACCAGTATCACATCCTTGCCTTCGGGGTTGTCGGGGTCGTTGTCACTCGGATCTTTATCCGGGTCACTATCCTGCTTACGGGTTTCGGTGTCACCGTCAACATTGTCTATGTGACCGTCTCCGTCGCGGTCCAAACCTCCCTCAAGGAGACCGTCTCCGTCGATATCCTCCCATACAATCGGGTAGGGAACCCATGCGTTGGGTATGAGGTCATCATCGTCATCGGTATCCTCGTAGATGTAAATGATGTCGGGCTCGTCGGGGTTGTAGCGCATCGTGCCCGGAGTGGGGGTGTCGTCATCGGTGGCAATGGTGTCGCCCGTGACGGGGTCGATCTGTATGCCTGCATCACCGTCGGCATCCCATGTGCGGGTGGCGCGCTGCGGGTTGAATACCAGCGTGTAGTTGTATTTGTAGTTAGGTTCCCAGCTGGTAAGAACGTGGCTTGTGCTGCCGTTGTGTCCTGTTATTCCGGCAAGCCTCATGCCATCCTTGATATAGGTTGACGATGTGCCGTCTTTGTAAACAATTCTGAATGCGGCGTCGACGGTTATGTCCTTGGGACGGGATTCGGTGCTGAACAGCTTCTGCGGAATCATCAGATAGTCGTTGTACAGAGCCTTTGCCGTCTGCGTGATGGTTATATCGGTCAACTCCGGTATGTCCATGTAATTGCGTACGTTGTCCCATGAACCTACGGCGCGGTCATTGTTCCATCCGGTCTGCCTGTAGCGGCCGGTTGACATTATGTTGTGCAGCTTTATGCGCTTGAGCACGATGCTGTCTATGCTATTGACTTCAAGCGCATTACTTACCTTGACATATACGTTTACATCGCTCAGGATGTGGTGGAAGAACATATCCACAACATTGAGCGGGTCAACTTCACGGCGCTCGGATATCATCAGGTCAATCTGCTGTGCCGGGTCGTTGGGAGTGGTGTATTCGTCAATCGATATATAGCGCTTGGCGTCGTTACTCATCTTGTAGAGGGTCTTGGAGTAGGGGAAGAATCCGTAGAACTTGTAGGTAGAGCCTACGTTCCACAGTTTCTTGTTGTCATACGTCCATGAGCCGTCATCGGTATAACGTACATCCTGGTTGTTGAATATCACGTCAACGATATCGCCGGTGGTCTGCTCGCCCCAGACGGCC
>Ga0310690_10012012_pt1 | contig 10666 bp, 3 predicted proteins | sample AusTroGonzalo_MG_2_FD_207661 | JGI IMG/M metagenome (GOLD analysis project Ga0310690, IMG submission 207661) | Bovine rumen microbial communities from tropical cattle in Woodstock, Queensland, Australia - Gonzalo_04 (v2) (version 2) | ecosystem: Host-associated > Mammals > Digestive system >...
GCGGCTGCACCATCCGCCACCTGCACACCACAGGTACCATCTACACACGCGACTGGTACTGTTCGGGTATCGTGGCCCGCATCTGCGGTCCCGGAGCCACGTATCTCACGGACTGCCACTCGTCGGTACGCATCTGGACCTCCTATGGCAGCGTGATATACAACGGCGGTCTGGTAGGTCAGGTACAGGCACGCACGGCTATCCCCGCCACTGATTCCCTGGTCATCGACCGCTGCTCCTACACCGGTGCGCTGCTGAACCAGAAGGGAACGAACAGGGAGTGCGGCGGACTGGTAGGCTCGGCCGAGATGCCGGTGACGGTACGCAACAGCGTCTTCGACCCGCAGGACTGGACTTACCACACCATCATCATGGACGGTGCCACCTTTGTACGCACCGATGACAGCAAGGTGAAAATCACGCTGGAGAACTGCTACGCCACCATGCAGATGAAGACGCGGCAGGGCACGTTCGTACTCAACGACATGAGCGTGCCCGACGGCGTGAAGTTTGAGTTCCTGGGCGATCCCGATGTCATGCTGAACGGCAAGGGCTACTGGAAGAACGGCTGCCGGGTGAAGCTGACCGTGCCCGACGGCACCCCGTTCAACCACTGGGACGACAACAACCGCTGCTTCATCAGCGACCCGTGGACGGCCAATGGCATCCACCAGTTCAAGGACATGAATAACAAGCCCATACTGAGCATCAACACCAAAGATATTCCCAAGGCTGAGACGGAGCGCACGCTCTGGGGTGTGACCTACCGCTACCTGTCACGCCAGGACTACCGTTACTTTGTAAGCGACGAGGAGTGCAAGGAGCGAGGCTGGACGTTTGAGAACAGTGACGACGACGCCAACCTGATTGTAAAGAATGCGAAGGGCGAGGCCTCGGAGATTACGGCCATCACCGGCTACAAGGAAAGCGATTATAATGATGACGGCGTGCAGATACACAACGACCTGGTGGGCGACTGGCGCAACCACACCCATCTGGGCCTGATAGCCCCGCATGCTTTCAAGAACAGCAAGAAGCTGAAGACACTCTACTTCAAGGATACCGATGCCAACAACTACAATGCCCGCACGGAGTTCGACTTCACCATCGGTGAGGGCGCCTTCGAGGGCTGTACCAACTTCAAGGAGCTGAAGATGATGCAGTACACCACCCGCGGCACCAACCACTGGGAGGCTCTCAAGCCCGGCCAGGTGAGGAGCATCAGCGACGATGCCTTCAGCGGCTGCACCGACCTGAGCATCAGTGTGCAGGCCGATAAGTATCAGGACTATATGAACAGTGCCGTGTGGAAGCCTTTCCGCAGCCGACTCATCGTCTATGAGGCCACCACGGAGGACTTTACCGTAAACGGTGTGAAGTACCACTGGTTCCGCAGCACCGACCAGACCAAGGACCTGAAGAACGACGACGACGGCAAGAGCAAGATGCTGGACCAGATACGCATGTGGAATGCCGACTACCAGGAGTTCAGCGCCGCCTCGCTGCTCGACACCAAGGATGACTGTAACGTCTACTACGCCAGCATCATCGGTGTGAACGACTCCGACATTGACGGCGCAGGCGGCACCATGCGCATCTACAACGACCCCGGTTCCTACTACAACTACAAGACCATACAGCTGCAGCGCGACGCCATTGCCGGCAACACCCACGTCAAGAACATTGAGTTCTACCAGACCAACGGCCGCAGCGAGAATTCGTACAGCGGCCTGAAGATGGTCATCCCCAACGGTGCCTTCAAGGGCTGTAAGAACCTGAAGGAGCTGCGAATGTTCTACTACGTCCAGGATGGCGAAGACCGCTGGACGGCACTCGGCCCGAAGGACGTCATCCCCGGCGACAATATCTTCGGTGAGCCTTCAGACGAAGAAAGGCAGAAAGCCCTTGATCAGGCGTTTGGCGACGGTGATCCTGATGCTGCGGCAACTCCCGAGCAGATTGCCGCTATCCCTCAGTACGTGCCTAACGGGTTCAAGATCCTGGTGGCATCAGAATTGTATCCCGAGTTCCTGAAGGACAAGAACTGGCTTCCCTATATCAGTTACTTGGAGCCAACGGAATTCATGCCGTCGGGCAAGAACAAGGACTTTACTGAAGGCGGGCTTACTTACGGCTACATGACGGCGCCGGGTGGCATATCACAGGCATCATCCGTGGTATCACAAGACGTGTCATGGTGGACGGCACCGCGCATAGGTATTGAGGTGCTGCTGTATGCTGCATCTATTTATAATACGGTAAAAACAGCAGCCACTGCAGCAGCCACAGTTGAGGAAGAGGCTATCAAGCGCGCAAAAAAAACTGTTGTGAGCTGCTTGAATGGTGCAATTACAACCGAACAAGCATACGGTAATAAGCTATTCTTGCAGACTTGGGTAAATGATGCATTGGCAACAAAGGAATATCAAAAATTCTTTGATATATTGAATGGGAGATTCGTTGCCGATTTCGTAGGCCATAGGAATGATATTACAGGCCATCTTTGGACTGAATTGTTAGCTACGGATATCATTGACGCTTCTAAAACAGATATTATTTTTAGGACTGTACAAGGAGCCGTAACACCCAGGCACATCAAGATTATCGAGTTGTTTAAAGAATATCTGACAAAAGCAATACCCAGAAATTTAGAAACGATAGCTATAGACCAAGCTGAACTCGAATCTGCCCGTATGGGTTTGGCGAGCCTCCTCGCAAAACAAGCGGCCATAGAGCAGGCATACGTCAATTTTCCCAGTTCGGTGGCCAGGAACTTCGGCCAGTTAGCAGGTTCTGCAGCGCTGTTCTCGGTCAACAACTGGGGCGGCAGTGGCACATACAATACCGACCTGATGAACAAGGGTATGCGCGAGAACATCCTCTCCAATATCCATCAGGTGGGCCTTGTGGGAGGTGGCTATGTCATCACCACGCCGCAGAAGAACCTCGTGTACCATACTTATATCAAGAGTGTAGGTAACGATGTGACGGATGCCGTCATCTATGCAGGCTTCGACAATGACAACAATGTGAACACGTCGAACCGCACCATGACCTTCGACCGCACTGCCTTCCGTGACAAGACCAAGCTGAAGACCGTGAAGTTCCATGAGATCTCCGGACAGACGAGCAATACGGGCATGCCCATGCTGCTCACCATCCCCGACTCGGCCTTCGTGGGCTGCACGGCGCTGACGGAGTTCAGCACCCTGCTTGAGACCGACGAAAACGGCACCCGCGCCTTGGGCCCTGAGAATTTCATACTGGGCGGCGACAGCATCTTTGCCGGTCTCGACTCGCTGAAGTTCCATATCATCATCGACCCCACGCGCAAGCAGGACTTCCTCGATAACGCCTCGTGGAAACCGTTGGCACGATATTTCAAGTACGAGAGTGCTGCCCCTGCTGCCAAGTACAAAGAGTACGGTGCCCAGTACGCATACGCCTACGAGCTGAACTCCATCAAGAAGGAGAACAAGGTGAGCGGTCACCTGATAGAGCACACCGTCGTGATAGGTCCTGACGACGACTTCATCAAGGGTCATCAGGGTGCCGTGAAACTGTGTAACGACATAGGTACCTACAACAACTACCAGCTCGACGAGGTGATTCCGGGGGCATTCAAGGGTAACAAGAACCTGCGTTCTGTATCGTTTGTTGACCTGTATGGTGCCGGTGCCTTTGGCGACTGCTATACCAAACTGCAGGTACACATCGGCGACTCGGCTTTCGTGGACTGCACGAACCTGGCCGACCTCGACCTGCTCTATATGGAAACCGACGGCATCAACAAGATGACCCCCATGACGCCGCAGATGATCAGCATCGGCCGTGGCGTGTTCGACGGAACAGCGGCACGCCTGAAGATGATGCCGCAGCAGGTGGCCTGGTTCGAGGCCGACTCGACGTGGGCCAAGTACAAGGACCGCTTCATGCCCTGCGTCATCAAGGTCGACGATGACGGTGTGACGATGGGCATACGTGATGCCCTGAAGGAAATGGCCTACTACGACCCCGCCAACACCGGCACCGACCCCGCCAAGTGGGACTATTACATCGACTATGCACGTATTGCCGGAGCCGGATTCTCGTGGCTCGACGGTAAGTTCACCGCCCAGAAGGACAACATCTACAGCTACGCTGACTTCAGGTGGTTTGAGAGTGTAGGGCTTGACTATGTGGGCAAGTCGTGGTTCGACGGCTGCTCCAAGCTGAGCAACATCACGCTGCCCTCGACCGTCAAGACCATCCGCAGCAAGGCCTTCAACGGCTGCTCCGCACTGAAGGAAATAGAGCTGCCCGAGGCTGTGGCCGCTATCGAGGACAATGCCTTTGGTGGATGCTCGAAGCTGAACACCGTCCTGGTACGCGGCGAGAAGCCCGCCACTCTGGGAAACAGCGCGTTCCACAAGCACAACGGCCTGAAAATCTACGTGCCTGCTGCCAAGGTGAATGAATACAAGCAGCGTTGGTCGGAATATGCCGCCTACATCGTTGGCGACGACACCTATTCCGTCAACAAAGTGGTGACCGTTACCGCCGTAGGCCAGCTGGCTGAGAAATTAGGACTGACTGTAACCAAGGAGAGCAGCAAGATACACTACATCCAAGGCCCGTATGCCAAGTATGACTCGCTGACCGTGATTGGTCCGCTGAATGGCGACGACGTGGGTGTGCTGCGCCACATGATGGGTGCCGACGCCTACGACAGCGACATCACCGACGGACAGCTGCGCTACCTCAACCTGTGGAATGCCGACCTCAAGAAGGACACCGAGCACAGCTACAACGGCTACGGTGTGGATGAGTACTTAGAGAAGGACAACTGGGTGGGCGAATACATGTTCCACAACTGTAACGCCTTAGAGACCGTCATCCTGCCCAAGAGCGTCACCGAGATTGGCGAGAATACGTTCCAGGAGGCTTACGGTCTGAAGCGCATTGCCGTGGGCAGGAACACTACGAAGTACACCCGCGACCTGCTGCAGGACCTCAACGGCATTGAAGAGCTGGTGTTCCTGACCGAAGCGTATGCATCGAGCGAGAGCAGCGACCCGTGGGAGGCTCCCATACAGATGGTATATACCTTGCCTTCGCAGTTGGGCGACTACATGGGCGATCCGGGTCTGACCTGCCAGGCACAGTGCGTGATGAATCCCTTGACCGATGATGACATCATGTGGGCACTGGCCGACAAGGGTCACTTCTTCCCCTCAGAGTATCTGCAGTTAGAGAGTGTCGAGGGCATATTCAGTGGCAATACCTTCATCACCGACATGGAAGACTTCGCCCTGTTCTCCAACGTGAAGCAGCTAGACAATGCCTTCAATCGCATGACCAGGCTGAACACCATCTCGCTGCCCGGAAGTATTGAGCGCATCGGTGCCGATGCCTTCAGAGGATGCATACAACTCAACACCATCTACGTCAGCAGCGACAGCGTGCCCGATCTGGCTCCCGATGCCTTTAAAGATCTGCCCAAGGACTTCAAGATACTGGTGCCCAAGAGCCTCTGCAAGCGCTACCGCGAGAAGTGGGCACAGTATGCCGACCACATCAATATGGACAGCCGTGACTACTCCGGCAACGAGATCATGACCGTCACCGTGACCGAGCCCAACACGCTGGCCCAGGCATTAGGGCTGACCGCGACGACCAAGAAAGTATTTGGGAGCGACAGCTATGTGAACAGTCTCAAGGGCGACTACAGCAATATCTACCGCCTGAAGGTGGTAGGCCCCATCTCGGGAGGCGACCTTGATGTGCTGACCTATCTGGCCGGTTACTGCAAGTGGGCCACATGCCGCAACTACAGCGGTCGTCTGGAGTATCTCGACCTCTACGATGCCCAGATCAAGGAGAGCGACGTGGCCGTCGACGGCTACAGACGCGAAGCACATACCTTCATGGCCTCGGAGGACTTCTACCTCTATCATGTAGATGACAATGCCCTGCCGCGCCACTCCTTCCTCCGTTCCTACAACCTGAAGACGCTCATTCTGCCGCGTACCTGTAAGGAGGTGAACGAACGCGCCCTGCAGGAGTGCGAGGGTCTCGAGACGCTTGTACTGGGCGACGATATGGAGGACTTCAACTGGAACGCACTCGACGACGACGCCATGCTCACACGCATGTACCTGTTGGCCAAGAAGAAGGTGAAGATCAGCACCGAGTGGGCTGTGTGGCGCTGGCTGTGCAACAACTACAACCCCACGTTCGATGCCTTCTACGTCCGTCCCAGCCTGTATCAGGAATACCTCTACGACGATGCCTACACGGGCTCATCGTGGCAGCGCACCAACAATGTGTCGAAGGGTGCCTTTAACGATGATGAGTCGTTTGCCGTCTTCGCTGCCCACGCTGCTGCCACAACGGATGATCTGATGGGTGTCAGTAGCGTTGACGGTTGGTTTGACAACCATACTGGGGTGAAAGACCTCACACCATTGGGCTATACCTCCGTCGGCAACCTGAGAGCTGCCGATATGCAGAAGCTTACCAAACTGGAGAAGATAGTCCTGCCCATCACGCTGGAGACCGTCGAGGACGGCGTGTTTGAAAAGGCAGCCGATTTGCGCTACGTGGATATGCTCCTGTGCGACAGCACGCTGATGGTGGATAAGATAAAAGCTGGCGGTCTGACCAAGCTGGGCATCGACACGCTCAGGACTCTCGTTTATCTGCCGCAGGAGTACGGCGAGGCCAAGGGCGTGAACATCGTCGTAGACAACAACACCAAGTTGCACGCCGAGACCTTCCGACTGGTCGATGGCAAGGACTACTGCGTGCCCTACGCCTTCGAAGCCGACAAGGTGGAGAACACGCGGCAGCTGCCGGCCAGCAGCGTGCCCTACAGCGTATGCCTGCCCTACGAGCTCGACATTCCCGCCTACACCCGTGCTTACGAACTGGCTGAGCGTGACGGCACGACGCTGACATTCAGGGAGGTGGCCGCCGGCACCCGCCTGCAAGCCACGAAGCCCTACCTGCTGGCCGTCGTGGGCAATAAGCGCATGGGCAAGAACAGCACCACGCTCGACACCGACATACGCCAGACCATACCCGCCAGCAACACAGCCTTCGGCCAGCAGACCGACGTGCTGGGCTACTCGCTGCGAGGCACGCTCCAGACCATCGGCAATGCCAAGGCTGCCGAACTGGGAGCCTACATCCTGCAGAGCAGCGGCAACTGGCAACCCGTAGCGCAGACCACCGATGCCGACAAGCAGGCCTACGTGCCCGCCTTCAGGGCTTACCTGCTGCCCAGCGCCCGCAACGCCGCCGCCCGCATCAGCATGACACTCGAAGACTACGCCAGCGGCATCGACACCATCGAGACCATCGACACCGACGGCACCCGCCGCTATTACGACCTGAACGGTCGCATGCTGCCCGGCAAGCCTGACAAGGGCGTGTATATTTATAAAGGTAAAAAGGTAATTAAGTAAAAAAGGTAATAAGGATGAAAACAAGAAATATATTCGCAATGCTGATCATCGCCCTCGCGGCGATGACCAGTTGCTCCAACGACGATAACCCCGCACCCAACCCGATGGCCGAAAAGATTGTAGGCACCTGGCTGGCTGAATACGAGGCAGAAGGCACGCTCACCATTGAGGGTGAGGCGACGCCCTATTCGCGCGTCGTCGATGTGTACGACATCGATGACATCACCAAAGTCAACATCTGGAACCGCTACTTCTTCCGTGGCGAAAGCCCCGACCCATTTGCCGACCTCGGTGGCGGCAGCGGCGCTCAGGGTAAGTTCGACTTCACCTCCACCGCCGATGGCACCATCAGCGTCACCCTCACCGAAACATACCTGCTGAAGCCCGAGGAACTTCCTCTCTATGCACCGCTGAACCGCACGTTGCACTATGCTGACGACGCCATCACCGCCAACGGCATCGACGGCAGGATCGTCACTCTGCTGCGCGCCGACAGCGACGAGGAGCAGCTGCTTAGCGACTGGAACGTACGCCTGCATGGCGGCTTCAACAACAAAGGCGACGCGATAGATGCCGACGTCATCGACAACAACGCCCAGGAGCCCGCCCGCTCTCGCCGTAGATGACTTTAATGCAAAAACAAATAATAGGTATATGAAACAGCGATTTCTTTGGATGCTTGCCGCCATCCTGACCCTCAGTGGCACAGTGATGATTACATCGTGTACAAACGAGGACGAACCCACTCCGAAGCCAGAGGATGTGAAGACACAAACCTACGAGAAAATCAAGGGCATCAGGCAGGATGAATGTCTGATAAAACTTAACATCGTACGCATGTATCAGTTCAATGAAGATGGCACTTTTGCCTTCGTCACCGTTCAACATAGCGACAACAACCACGATGGTGTCATGGATGAGTATGAGAGTGTTTCAATCTTTAACAAGGGAACATGGAAGGCTCTGGGAAACACCGCATGCACCCTGATCAACGAGAGCTATGACGCTGTGGCAGTGGAATACCAGACCACCCACATTGTGGAAACGCCCGAACTTAATTATTTGTCGGAAGGCGATACGACGGTTTACCAGGACATACTTTACCTTATCCCCAACCCCGAAGAAGGTTACAACTTCGCATTCCATAGCGACATCTGGGTGCTCCATCAGTTGTCAACCACAACTCCAGCCGGGGCGGCTACGCGCAATTGGTTTAGCGACCTATGGACTAAAGTCAAACAGAAAGTTACAGATAGCTTCAACAATATCGTGAAATGGGTTAAGATTGCTTTTGCCGACAAATACGACCCAATCATAACCGGCCAATCAGACTGGATGGGCACCACTTTCAAGGACGTCAACCCCAAGCTGCACGAAATCTCCATTCCCGGAACCCACGACTCCTTCACCTATGGTATTGGTAAGACAGTGGGGAACTGGGCCAAAACGCAAGTGTACGATGTGAATCAACAGTTCGATGCCGGCGTCCGTTATTTTGACTTCCGCCTTGGAATATTGGATGCGAAGAAAACTACGGCTGAAGAAAAGTTAGGGTTCTATCATGGACCTATAGGTTGTAATGTCACTTTTAAGAAGGTGATGGACAGTCTGCGTGAACTCTTGAAAAAACATCCGGGCGAAACAGTCATTGCCATGGTGAAGTTCGAACATTGGGATGACGATTATACACATCAGCAACATATCGACTGGCTCCGAGAAGCCCTCGAACCCTACGAAGACATCCTGGCAGATCCCTCCAAGTACGGCTCTGAAATGCGCTTGAACGACTGCCGGGGCAAGATAGTCATCATGCAACGCTTCGGTGAGAAAGAATATAACAACTCCTCGTTCGGCATGTATTGTGGCGGTGAAAGCAAGAACGAATTAAAAGAGACCAGTTACGGCGACAAGAAATGGCTGGTTATGGAGCAAGACCTCTGCGAGTGTGATATTGATGTTCTAGGCAAAACTGAAGTAAAAGGCAAATCGGTGCCTTTTGGCCAATTCTTTGATTATAGAGTTACGCTCTTGGAGGATAATTTCAAGGATGCTGCCAATCCGCCTGCCGACCGTAAGGTTACCTGGCACATTAACAAGACGTCCGGCTATATAAAGATGTTTAAAGGCGTTGAGATGTCCTATTCCTTTAGTGCCAATATCATGAATAGAGCTGCTTATGAATATATGCAAAAACATCTGGGTGAAAAAACCGGATGGGTGGTCATGGACTTCGCTGGTTTGGACAAAGTAGGCGCTACTCTTACCCGTAAAGTCTATGGCGACGCCTTGATGAAGCTTTTGTTGCAAAACAACGAAGAGATGGTGAAGAAGGGCGTGCTGAAATAAAAGATTAGCAAAACTATTATATCAATAACAATATCTTTAAAATATAACAATTTTGAACAAGAACGAGAAATTTGTGATCACGATTAATCGTGAACTGGGTAGCGGTGGTCGTACCGTCGGTGAGAAACTGGCAGCAAAGCTGGGTGTTTCATTCTATGACAAGGCCCTGATCAAGGCGCTGACGGAGAAGTACCACCTCACCGTCGAGGAGATTGAGAAACTGAAAGGCCGTAAGCACGGCTGGTGGGCTGACTTTAAGCGTACGCTGTCGATAGGACAGAGTGCCAACAGTTCGCAGTACTACAAGGTTGAGATAGGTGAAGAACCCGACCTGCTGACCACCGACGAGATGTATAACGCCGAGAAGGAGATCCTGAAGGGCATCGCCGCCGAGGAGTCATGCGTCATTGCCGGCCGTACCGCTTTCCACATTCTGAAAGACCAGCCCAACCGCTTGAGTATCCTCATCCAGGCGTCGATGGATCACCGCATCGAGCGCGTTATGAGCAAGCAGGGCATGAGCCGCGAGGAGGCTGAGAAGGCCATCAAGCGGGTGGACAAGATGCGCGAGAACTATGTCAACAAATACACGGGCACTTCGCGCTACGACACCCGCAACTATGACCTCGTCATCTCCATGGACGGAAAGACCGAGGATGAAGTGGCCGAAATGATTTATAACTTCATCAAATAACCCAAACTTATTAAACAAAATATAAAAGTCATGAAAAAGATTTTGGTAATGGTCACGGTCGCCATGATGACTGCAATGAATGTGAATGCTCAGAATGAGAATCTCCGTCATGAAGTTAGCCTGTCATACGGACTGGGTAGTATTGCACAGTTTGGAGATGGTCTTGGCGAAGGGCTGG
>Ga0310690_10012013_pt1 | contig 10666 bp, 15 predicted proteins | sample AusTroGonzalo_MG_2_FD_207661 | JGI IMG/M metagenome (GOLD analysis project Ga0310690, IMG submission 207661) | Bovine rumen microbial communities from tropical cattle in Woodstock, Queensland, Australia - Gonzalo_04 (v2) (version 2) | ecosystem: Host-associated > Mammals > Digestive system >...
TTCTCAACCGTTAATACAATTTGTCCTATGAGCTGTTTCAGGTCTCTGCGAAGTGGGCACAACTGAATGGTATAGGTGTCTCCATCCAGCACCGTCACATTGAAATCTTTCTCCTGCGGAAGACGGAACCGACCGCGCTCCTGCTTGCCGTCCAGCACGGTCACATGCTTCACGGGTTTAAGCGTTTCCCAGCGCAGGTTATCGGGCTCAACAATGGAAACCGTTCCCTCACTCAGGATGTCGTCCTGCAGCATGGGAGAACGGTATATCCGGTTCCAATTAGCCGAAAGGTTTTTCCGGGGCAGGTTCACTTCCTTGACCCGGGCCCATACGTCTTCCTGGGCCCATGCGTTAAAGGCACAGGTCAAGGCCAGAACAGCCGTCAGAAGATATGCAGTCCATCTTTTCATTATCGGGCAATGAGTCCGCAACCGGCCAGAATGAGGAATACCCCCACCCACTGCTGCCAGACTACGGTTTCCTTAAAGAAAATCATGGCAACAAACATACCAAAGAGGAAGCTCATGGAAGAGAGCGGGTATACCTGGCTGAAAGGATAGGTCTTGAGCATGTACATCCACTCGATCACGCCGGCTATGCCGCAGGCACCGGCTGCAGCCAGCCACCAGTTCAGGAGAACACTGTCACGGAAGAAGGTCCAGGTCCAGGAAAAGGGGGCCATATGGGTAGCGGCCACCTTGAAGAGGGACTGCGCGCTGCACATCAAAATGGACTGGACAACCGACAGGAAAAGGAGTCTGAACATATTCTGATCAATTACTTAGGATTCACGGATAAAACGATGGCCACAGCGTGCTCCGTGCCCGGAAGAGGCAGGGCATCCATGGCAGGGGTACGTTCATCGTACCAGCCCACGAGGGCGTTTTCGATTTCTCCCAGCTGGAGCTGCATCATAGCGTCTTCCAGGGCGCTGCGCAGCGAACAGCCGGTATGGGAATAGGTGGCATTGTACCCGTGGCAGCCCAGCCGGATGGCAATGAGCGAGCCAATGGTATTGTGGGTACTCTGCATAAACTTGGTAGGACTCATGGCCCCTTCCTCGGGATTAAGCACTCCCTGAAGGAAGGCCTCGGAATTCTCCATACAGCCATAGTCCGTGGCCGTAATCACAGCGTCGGGCATCTCAATGCCGGCTTCCTGCAGGGCTTTGGCAGAGCACCAGACCGCTCTTTTGAGCAGACGGCCCATGCGGCGGGCTTCCATGGGGGAAATCACCTCGCGGAAGTCGGGATCCTCAGACCCCAGCTTAACAACGGCGCGTATGTACACTTCCCTACTCATAGACACTCAGGATTATGGAAGAATCATTCCCTCCAAACCCAAAAGCATTGGAAAGAATATGCTTAAGGGGCTTTTGAAGGGCCGAAACACAAGGCATCACACAGGCCGGATCCGGTGTGCTGTAATTCAGCTGCGGAGGGATAAAGCCGTGCTGCAGGGCCAGGAGACAGAAAACCGCCTCGATGGAACCCGATGCGCTGGTGGTATGGCCGGTAAAGGCCTTGGTGGAGCTCACGGGCGGCACCTTTCCGTCAAAGATGCGCTTGAGAGCGGTGCTCTCCGAGGCATCATTGTTGGGCGTACCCGTACCGTGGGCATTGATATAGTCAATCTGGGAAGGCTGAAGTCCGGCCATCTTAAGGGCTTTCTGCATGGCCAGATAGGCGCCTTCTCCGTTCTCGGAAGAGGCGGTCTGGTGGAAAGCATCGCAGGCGTTGCCAAAGCCGGAAAGGCGCGCCAGCGGCTTGGCACCGCGCTTAAGGGCGCTTTCAAGGGTTTCCAGCACCAGATAGGCAGCACCTTCACCCAGATTAAGACCGGCCCGGGTAGCGTCAAAAGGACGGCAGGGCTCCCGGTCCAGGATCATCAGGGAATTGAAACCGTTCAGGTGATAATTGGAAAGGCTCTCACTGCCTCCTACCACCACACGCTCATATTGGCCGGTTCGCAGGAGGTTGGCGCCAAACATAAAGGCATTGGCGGCCGAAGAGCAAGCCGTAGAAAGGGTGGTGGCGTCTTCAAAGCCACCTATAAATAAAGCAGCCAGGTCTGTGGTAGCACCGCAGCCGTGGTTGGGAGAATACTGGGGGAATATCTTTTCCGTCAAATCCATTCCTCCCACCGTGGTGCCGCCAATCAGGCGCATACCGCATCCATCGGCCAATCCGGCCTCTTTCAAGGCTTCCTGGAGGGCACAGATGGAAAGCAGCGTGGTACGGGGCCACTCGGCAGGAGCACCGCAAAGGGCTCCCAACTCCTCATTGGAGAGTTTAACCTCCCCCACCGGGAAATCCTTGAGGTCGGTTGCCAGGTAGCGGACCGGAGCCACACCCGAGCGGGCATGCTGCAGGCTGTCAAGGTTGGCAGCCTTGCCCACCCCGATAGCGCTCACCACGCCGGCACCTGTTATGACCAATTCAGGCTTCACTTACTTGGTGCGGTTCTTTTCCACATAAGCAGCCATCACGGCCACGCTCTGGAAGACCTCCTTGCCCTGGGCGGGAGAAGCCAGGCGAATGCCGTAATTCTTCTCCAAAAGGACAATCAGTTCCAGTACATCGATGGAGTCCAGACCCAGACCTTCATCCCCAAAAAGAGGAGCGTTGTCGTCAATGTCCTCGGGGGTCATTCCGTCCAGGTTTAAGGCATCAATTACCTTCAATTTAAGCTCGTTAATCAAGTTTTCCATATCTAACATTTTTGTTATCGTTCATAACATATCTGTTTTATTAACTAACCATGCGTTAGTTATAAACTCATTATCGGAAGGGCAATCAATCCAGGCCACCAAAGCCGATTGGGTGCACTTATCCTGAAAAGCCTGCCTTACCATCTCCCAAATCCGGGCCTCATCGTAGCTTTCCAGCACGTAAGCAGAGCTCTCACCACCCCATTTATTGCGAATGGCAATCTCTCCGGAAACAATATTGGGAAGCGTGTAAACAAACAGTGCCGGCGAAGGGAAATCCTTCATGGATTCCGCATAATGCCGGTCGTTGGCCACGCAGCCTTCCCGGCTAAAGACCAGCACCGCGCGGTCTTCCCGGAACGTAAAACGGTCCGGCTCGTCATGCACCAGCATCTCCGTAAGAAGGAAACCCAGCTTGCTCAGGGTATCCATCTTGAAGAACTTGGGATAGTCCCCTACCCACTTCCGGTACAGTTCCGTAAGAGAAGCGCCAGAAGGAATACTTACCTGCTTCATCGGGCACCTCCTTTTCTAAAGAGCAAGGCTCCGTTCACGCCGCCAAAACCGGACAGCAACTTCACAAAAGCCTTCTTATCGGTCTTTCTCTCCAGGGCAGAAACATTCACAGCCGGCTCCACGCCCATCTGGGAGAATCCATGCGTGGGCAATACCACGCCGGCATCGCAGGCCTTCATGGACACAATGGACTCCAGGATACCTGCAGCCCCCATGGTATGGCCGAAGATGCCCTTGAGGGCATTGATGGGCACATCCTGAAGACCCGCCCTGTTCAAGGCAATGGCTTCCATCTGGTCATTGTATCTGGTAGCCGTCCCATGCACATTCACAAAGGCCAGCTCCTCCGCCGATACCCCCTCCAGGACATATCTGAGGGCATTATAGCTTCCCTCACCCGTTCTGGACGGTCCGGAAATATGATTGGCATCATTCCTCACCGCCCCATCAACAATCTCCCAATTACTAATGAGCGTAGGCTTTGTGGAGGTATCAGGAAATTGGTTTTTCGGAAAGCCTTCCGAAAAATAATTTTCCGAGGCCGGTTGGGCTGACAGCACCATGGCCGCTGCGGCCTCACCTACATTGAGACCCTCTCTGTTGGCATCAAAAGGCTTACAGGGGTTTAGTGACAGGGCTTTCAAAGACTGGAAACCGGTTACGATGAAGCGACTCTGCACCTCGGCACCTACTACTATAATATGGTCATAAGCGCCACTACGTATCATGCGGACACCTTGGAGTAACGCCGCCAAACCGGAAATACAGGCATTGGAGACCACTACAGGGGCGGTTTTCACTCCCAGAGCCTTTGCCAGCGACTCAGCTACCACCGCCAAAGACACATCTTCCGAGTCAATCTTTTCAATATTACCCTTAATGGTAGAGAGCACCAGCCCCACACGGGACGACGATGCGTCGATCCCCGCCTCCTGAACAGCGGCACTAGCCGCCTGGAGGGCAATATGATCAAAGAACGACGGGCCTTCAAAACCTTTTCGGTCCAGCAAGGAGGCATAATAGGGCTCCGGCCAGCCGTCGTACAGACGGAAGGCCGATTTTCCGGCACGGACGGCGGACAGAACCTCCGACGGAGAATTCCCCACCGGCGTAACCAGGCCGCAGCCTATGCAGTAGACCTTAGTCATCCTTGAGAGCGGTTTTAAGAGAGGCGGTAGCCAGCACTTCGCCGGCGGCCGTGCGTACTTCAATATCGGCCAGGGAGATGTTAAACACTTCCTGACGCAGGTAGACAGAGGTCTCCAGGAGTTCCCCGGCCTTGGGAAGGCGGTTGAGCGTCCATTTGCGCACCTGGCCAATGTAGCCTATGCTCACGGGAACGTGCAGGATGTACTTGCTGTAATAGCCCACACGGGTGGCACTGGCCTGGGCCATGTGCTCCATGAGACCGGCGGCGCTAAGACAGCCTTCTTCCATGAGGAGGTTGCCATTGCCCGGCGTAAAGCTCACGCGGGTCTCCCCTTCTCCGTAATACTCAATGTGGTCCACAAAGCGGAACGGAGGCTGCTGGGGAAGAAGTTCACCTATGGGTATGTCGTGGAAACTACTCATGCGGCCCAAAAATCAAAAAAGTTAAACCATTGGTCCGGATACTGCCGGGTAACCCGCTCCAGGATGGAGGCATAGGCCTTAGCCATAGACTCCACCTTGGCCTGGCCATCACCTTCGGCCTGTAATTTCTCTACTATGGCCCGGAAACTCCGAATGCCCTCCTTGACCACAAATACGGCAAAGACCGTGGCTTCGCGGCGGGCGGCCAGGGTAAACGGACCGGCCGGAAAGGAGGCGTCCTGGCCCATAAACGGGCAGCGGAAGGTTTTGGTGGAGCCAAAGGAACGGTCTGCCGCCACGGAGACAACCTCTCCGTTTTGCAGGGCGTCGTTCAGGACAAAGAGATGGGACATATCCTCCTTGACGGGCACCATTTCCACGTTGCAATCAGAGAACAAACGGGAACGCTGGGCCATCACATGAGCATTCTCGCCGGCATAAACCAGCGTCTTGACCGGTCTGGGAGACGTAATCATGTAGCCAGACATCTCATAATTGCCCACATGGGAAGACAGCATCATATAGGTACCGTCCGGAACCAGCGAATCGTAAAGATACTGGCTCTGCCCCACTATCCGGAACTGCTTGCCGGCATAGGCTGCAAAGCGGTCAATGACCACCTTGCCCATGTTGTACATATTCACAAAAACATGGAGGAAGCTTTTGACGCTTCCGTAGCCTATCCTCTCCTTGAAAAAGGAATACGATGCCCTTCGGCCCCGGCCATCCAGCATCACATAAAACGGGATGGAGGTGGCCATGAGCCCATACATCAGGCGCAAGGGAATGATGCGGGTCAGGGAAATCAGGGCACGGTGCATCCAGGGCGTACCGTCCAGGCTCCCCTTCCAGTTCTTATGAGCCGCTTTAGGCAATATGATTCTGGATAAAATGGCAGAAATCGTCCAGGGTCTTGAGCTCCTTGAAGTCTTCGGGTTTCATCTTGTAACCGAAAGAGTCTTCTACAAGAACTACAACATCCACCACTTCCAGGGAATCAATACCCAGATCCTCCTTGAGGCGGGCGTCGTCTGCAATCTTGGATTCTTCAATTTCCAATTCGTCCACCAGGAAAGTGGTCACTTTTTCTTTGATTTCTTCGATACTCATAGTTATAGATGTTTTTTACATTCCATAATACTGTGTCCCTGGCCCAGGCCGTCGTGAATGGTGACTACTTCCAGGCCGGCTTCCTTGACCACCCGCACAAAATCGTCGGAGTGGTACATCTTGGAGTTGCCGTTGGCCATAACCGTGAAATAAAGGCTGGTCATGGTAAGGCAGAAGGCGGCGGGCTCGTACTTCTGGCGGTCCCAGAAGGTTTCCATAATGAGCAGGCGCGTGTTTGCGTCCATCACCTTGGCAGCCCGCTTGAGGATGCTCAGGATCTGGGGTTCGCTAAAGCAGTCCAGGAACTGACTCATCCAGATTACGTCCGGATGCAGGTCCTGGGGGAATTCGTTCTTGGGGTCCAGCAGGTTGGTGCCAAAGCCGTGAATACGGCCGGCGTTGGGATCCTCCTTGGTGGCTTCCTTCATGAGGCCAATCTGCTGGGGCAGATCCACGATGGTCATCTCCACCTGGGGGTCGTAGGCCACGCAGCGCTGGGAGAATCGGCCTGTATTGCCGCCCACATCCATAATTTTGCGGGGCTTGTTGGCAAATACAATGGGGAGGGCCAGGTCAAAGGAATGGTCGCTGTAGAAGTGGTCAAAGCCAAACCAGCTGTCCTGCACCTGCTTGGGCAGGGAGGAAAGGCCTTCGTAGATGGTAGGCCAAGGGCCGAAGTGCTCCAGACCGGCGGGGCGGCCTTCCTTCAGGGATTCTTCCAGGCGGAAAAAGCCCTCGTAGTTGACGTCGTGGTTGAAATCCACGTTGGCACGGGTGGCGGGGTCCGTCAAAAGGAACCAGCCGGTTTTGGTGAGATGATACTCGTCTTTTTCAGGGTCTATGAGAACCGTTCCGATAGAAAGTGACGCTTCCATAAGCACTTTGGCGGCGTACTGGCTAATGCCGGCTTTGTCTGCCACCTGATCTAAAGTCATGGGATGGTCCCTCAAGGATTCCAGAATTCCGAATTTAAGCATAAGGCGGCTTACCTGGAAAACAATAGGCCCGAAGGCAATGAATTCTGCCAACCGCTGCGCATCTTTAGCACTTAAAGGATCCTTTGTATAGGCCTTTTCTATATTAGGAAATAGTTTCATACACTTAAAATAGTTTACAAATATAGCGTTTCTCGCGTTTTTTTCCTAATTTTGCACTCAATCTCCGGGTTGGAAGTCACAGACTGGCTTCGCCCGTGGAAAAGCACAAAAGAAATGGAAAAGGGACCTATCTCTCAATTCATTACCCATCACTACCGTCACTTCAATTCCGCAGCCCTGGTAGATGCTGCAAAAGCCTATGAAGACCTTCTGAACAAGGGTGGCAAAATGTTTCTGGCTATGGCCGGAGCCATGAGCACCGCAGAACTGGGCCTCTCCCTGGCAGAAATGATTCGCCAGGACAAGATTGCCTTTGTTTGCTGCAGCGCCAACAACCTGGAGGAGGATATTATGAACCTCGTGGCCCACAGCCACTACTACAGGGTTCCCGGTTACCGTGATCTTACCCCCAAGCAGGAGCAGGAACTCCTGGACAACCACTACAACCGCGTTACAGATACCTGCATCCCGGAAGAGGAAGCTTTCCGCCGTCTGGAGAAGCACCTGGTAGAGGTTTGGGACAAGGCCAAGGCCGAAGGCAAGAGATACCTCCCCTACGAGTTCATCTATCAGATGATCCGCAGCGGTGTCCTTGAGCAGTACTACGAGATTGACCCCAAGGACAGCTGGGTAGTAGCCGCCTGCGAAAAGAACATCCCCATCATCTGCCCCGCCTGGGAAGACTGCACCACCGGTAACATCTTCACCGCCCACGTGATCCGCGGCGAGTACGACCCTCACATGGTAATCCAGGGTGTAGAGGTTATGATGTTCCTGGTAGACTGGTACAAGAAGAACAGCCAGGGCGCTGGCGTGGGCTTCTTCCAGATTGGTGGCGGCACCGCCGGTGACTTCCCCATCTGCTGCGTTCCCATGATGGAGCAGGATCTGGGCTGGACCGGTACCCCGCTGTGGGCATACTTCTGCCAGATCTCCGATTCCACCACCTCCTACGGCTCTTATTCCGGCGCCGTCCCCAACGAGAAGATCACCTGGGGCAAGTTGGCACCCGATACGCCCAAGTTTATCGTGGAATCTGACGCTACCATCGTAGCACCGCTTATCTTCTCCTATGTCCTGGGCTGGTAAGCAATCCTTCAAAGATTACTTCAGGAGCCTGTTCCCCAAAAGAGAGCAGGCTCCTTCTTCTTTCTGTCCATCGGCCAAGGTCCCACCCCTCTCTGAGGAAGAGCAGCAGAAGGTAGCCCTGGCGCTGGAGGCCTGGGTCCAGGCCAAAGGATATCGGCTTCCCCACCGAACCATGGGAGAAGCAGCGGAAAACATCGGCCTTCCCTACCCTATATTATATAGGTATTTTCAGGCGCAGGGAGATGACCTCCGCGCCTATCGCACCCGGCTCCGCCTCAAAGACGCCATGGAGCAGATGAAAGCCGAGCCTGAGACCTCCATTTCTACCATCAGCCGCCGCGTAGGCATCAACGACCGCAGCAATTTCGCCCATAGTTTCAAGCAGCTCACAGGGGTAACTCCCGATGAATGGCGAAAAAAGTGAAAATTTTTTTGGAGATTTGATTTTTCTTCTTACCTTTGCAGTGTACTAATGAACTAATACACCGCAAAGATATGATTAGCGTCAAAGACTTATCCTTCAGCTACGGCTCCAAACGCGTGCTTAACAACATCACCATGGAGCTCAAAGGAGGCAATATCTACGGCCTCCTGGGAGAGAACGGCGTGGGTAAAACCACCCTCCTCACCCTCCTCTGTGGCCTCAAAAAGCCCCAGACCGGCGTCATCGAAACCGATGGCCGCCATCCTTTTGACCGCCAGCCTTCCCTCCTGGCAGAACAATTCTACCTCCCCGACGAAGTCTCCGGCCTTCACATCAAAGCCATCGACTTTGGCAAGGAGCAGGGTGCCCTCTGGCCCAGTTTCGACCTTAACAAGTACCTTACCATCCTCCTGGAGTTTGAGGTAGATTCCCTGCAGCGCATGGACTCCATGAGCACCGGTCAGCTTAAAAAGACCTGGATTGCCTTTGCCCTGGCCTGCAATGCCCGCTACTACTTTATGGATGAGCCCACCAACGGCCTGGACATTCCCTCCAAGGCCCAGTTCCGCAAGGCCATCATGAAGTACACCTGCGAGGACAGCGCCATTGTCATCTCCACCCACCAGGTGCGTGATCTGGAAGAAATCATCGACCCCATCATCATCCTGGACAAGGAGCAGGTACTCATGAACGCCAGCCTGGAGACCATTACGCAGAAACTGTTCTTCGACTACGGCTCCACCATCAAGGCCGATGCCCTCTACCTGGAGCATACGCCCTCCGGCGCCATCCAGGTGTATCCCAACACCACCGGCGAAGAGTCCAAGGTAAATCTGGAAGCCCTCTTCAACGCCGTTCATTCCCACAAAGATATTGTTAAAGCCTTATTCCAGTAGTATTATGAAGTCCGAAGTATTCAACGGTAAACGTTTCTTTACCTATTTCAAATATGACCTCATGCAGACGCTGCGCATCCACGTGAAGGCTGCCATCCTCATTGGCTTTGCCGGCGTTATCTTCTATGTGCTGGGTATCGGCTTCAATGCCCTGGCCAGTACCATCTCTAGTGGACACGGTGTCTGGCAGGCCCCTGGCTTTGCCGGAAGACTGGTGGTCTTTTTCATTGCCTCTGTAGCTCTGGAGCTGTATCAGATTCGCACCTACGGCTACATCACCAACCGGAAGAAAGGTTCTGCCTGGCTGATGATCCCTGCCTCGGCCTTTGAGAAATGGGTCTCCATGATCCTGATGACCCTCATTGTGATTCCGGTATCCTTTATCGTGGTCTATACCGCAACGGATTGCATCCTGAGCCTGGTCGATCCTACTTATGGGGAAATGCTCATCAGCAACGCTGTACATGCCTTCGAGAAGATCCAGGACCAACTGGTCCTTGCTAACGAAGAATACACCACCACCTGGAGCCTCGGTTTCATGATTGTGCCTTATCTGGTGGGGTTCTGCTGCAACTTCCTCTATTTCCTGTGCTGCGGCGTTACTTTCAAGCGCTACAAGCTGCTCTATGCCTTCCTGGTTCTCTTTGGCATTTCCATCTTGGGCTCCAGCATCAGCGCTTGGCTGGGTATCCAGGGCTACATTGATATAGATGATCTTGCAGAAGCTGAGCAATTCATCCGCTATACCATCAAGATGGTTACAATCTATGCAGGCATCTTTGCAGTACTCCTGGCTGGCGGAATCTTCTATAGAATCAAAACCTTAAAGCACTAGAATTATGGACTTTCACGGAGAAAAACCCATCTACCTCCAGATAGCCGACGTGTTCGCCGAGAACATCCTGTCGGGCCAGCTGAAGGCCGATGACAGAATCCCGTCGGTCCGCGAATATGGCGCAGAGATTGGGGTGAACCCCAATACCGTCATGCGCGTTTACGAAAAACTCACTGCCGACGGCATCATCTACAACAAACGAGGGATTGGCTACTTTGTTTCGGCCGAAGCCCGCGAAAAGATTCAGGAGGCCCAGAAGGCCGAATTCCTGGAAAAAGAAGTCCCGGCCATCCTCCGCAAAATGGAGCTTCTGGGATTGGATGCAAGTATATTTAAAAAATAACGAACATGAAAAAAGTATTGATCGCCCTTTGCACGCTGGCTCTGACCTGCAGCTGCACCTTCAGCTTCAATGGC